>Ga0153950_1001558_pt1 | contig 10110 bp, 12 predicted proteins | sample TSNJ034MetaG_FD_104737 | JGI IMG/M metagenome (GOLD analysis project Ga0153950, IMG submission 104737) | Attine ant fungus gardens microbial communities from New Jersey, USA - TSNJ034 MetaG | ecosystem: Host-associated > Fungi > Mycelium > Unclassified | place: USA: New Jersey, Wharton State... | reverse complement strand
TGGGCAGTTGATTGCCCAGGCCCGTTGTAGCCTCCATGCGAGATGAAGTTGGCAGCTTGACGCACGGACGTGCGCGCCACCAAAATCACCATATTGGAAAATGTAAATGCCTGCCGCAGAAGAAGCAGAGACTGGAGATGGAGAGAGTGTGGTGTGGTGGGGAAAATCAGGGAGCAGATAAATATGAGCAAGAGCGGTACACTCCATTTCCTGGTACGGAAGCCGGTGTCTTGCGTAGTCACTGAGCCGAAGTGGCTGTACATGTCGTGGTCAACAGAAAATACTTATGAGGTTCACAGAGGGCAGAGAAATTATCTCAAACAACTTGACCACCCAGAATATAAACGAATAGCTCATCAGTGCACTACAAGCTACTCCGGTGCATCGTTTCCATGGTCCAAAAAAACAATGATGTATTGTTTCTGTCCCGCGATGCATGATGCATGATCGAAAACATAACAAAAGCCACCCAGTGGGCTCCAGGCATGATTGTTCAAACACCTATTTGTCTGTCGATTGAACCTTTCGATGATGAGGTGGTCAATAAGAGGCCACAAGCACGTGGGCCAGCATTGTCCACGCCACCTTTGTCCACGCCACCTTTCCTCATTGGTATGTATTTCGTAGAGCTCAGTTTCCGTGCCTGCGCTAAGTGCTTAGTAATCACATTGGTTTATCGTCTACATGAGCTGTGCATCAGCCACCGTCTTGAGGGGTGCGAGAGGCTGTTCCGGCATTGCGATTACCCATATGATAGATTTCGGTGAAGTCGGGGTCTATAGGCCCCTTGCATTTCTCAATAACAATCAGTATTATTGTGTCTATTTAGTCATTCCATTCGCTTTCCTTCTAATCTCGGGATCCAGAGGGAAACGTTGCTCCTCAGGAGTAACAGAATATAATCTCTGCCAGATGGGCTCGAGGTAGCTAGGCGTCTTCCACGCTAGTTGGTCATTTCTCAACCACAAACGGATCAAGTGTCGGCTGTCGATCAAAAATACACTGAGAATATGAACTTTCGAGCTACTATATACTTACGTGTGTTCAGGACTGTCCTTAAAGGCATCTCGAGCGTGAAGAAGTCCCATGCTGTTGATGTACTGAATATCACCCTTCTGGAAGTTCAACCCGAGCGAGAATTTCTCTGCTGTGTAATGCAAGGCATCCAAGGCTTCTGCTTGTCCCTCTGAAATAGGCGGAATGTTTGTGCTACGCTTCTGTTCGCCATAACCAGTGAAGTGGCGACGCGAATATTGGATGACAATGTGGCCATCCTCATAATAAAGCAGGGGCCGCTTGGTGTAGCCCGGGTTACCGCCAAAACTGGAAAAACACGCTGTAATTTAGAATCGGCGCCTATGCGACTTGTTTGACCGACCTATCAAGAGGCCACTCAGCAGCAAGAATATGGATGAGGTCGGGCCGGGTTGCCGCAAGTTCATTATATACTCTCGGTCCACTACTGATTCTTGATGTACCGCCCTCTATTGCATTGTCCAGGGCAAACAATGCGATAAGATCCCCGACGTCCGTGTGGAAGACTTGCTTGTCCGTGGTGTAGGCTGAATTACCGATACCACCCTGCTCACATGCATGACTGACGGTCAAATCCTTGATATGTGCGAGCACAGCACCAGTGGCATCCTGCTTCCCTCGAGCAGAACCCACATGCGATGAAACACCTGATGACTCGAAGGTTTATAATAAGTCAGACAAAGACAAGAACGGACCTGCATAGATTATAGCGAGTTGAGTACGATCGTACTTCTCAATAGGAATAGTCCTTAAGACGAAGAAACCTCGACCAGTGTAAAGTTCCTCGGCCAATCTGTGAAGCTTCGGACCCAGGTTCGGAAGTGGAAATGTTTCCCGATTGATATAACCCAGGGGCTTTCCAAGGCCTATTGAGGAATTGAACAAAGAAACCTGGACGAGAACGAAGCATCCTACTTTCAAAGTGTGCTACTGCACCTTCTATCTCTTGGATTTCTTCTTCGTTCAATTTATAAACCCATTGATCTTCGTTGGCCCAGTCTTTACCTTCCCAGACGATGGGCCCCTCAACCTTGGTGGGGAACCCAGAAGGGAGTGACATCTTCAATAATTCTGGATTCTGTTCCAGGCGACGTGCCGTGAGTGCTTTGTACTTGACTGGGTCTGGATGATATTGAGTATCAGGCTGAGTCGCTACAGATACAGGCATTTTGTTGTATCAGTAGGAGGTTGGAACTGTTCGGTAAGGATTCCCTCTGATGACAGCCAAGAGATATATGTGAAGAGTCAAAATCTCTTTGTTTCCGAACAAAGAAACAAGTCACTGAACCTGCATTGGGTAACGGATACATGCTGGAAAGATAGAGAGCTTTTGTGATCAGGTGGACCGATATGTAAATCCACGCCTTTATTCCCATGGATAAACTGGGTGACCTTTTACTTGCCTATCCTTTTCCATTGCTCCATTGTTCAACAAAATCTCTTTCCACGACTCTCGGCGTCCAAGGACAACTAACACCGCGTGTTCGTGGGACAGACAGCCGCGTTTTGTGCATTCACGGGGCGGGCTGAATACCACACCAGCCAACCAAATCAGATAAGATTTTCTCGTCTCAAAGGGCACACGCGATTCAGGCCAAAGGTATTTGTAGAAGATCTATATTGAGATTAGAAGACCTGGGTGAAGTCAAACACACAGATTGACCTCATCAGAACGCCTGAGAGCCATCAAGGTAACCGTGGAATAACTGGCTGCGGAATTCTCTTGGCATTTATCTGGAAAGAGAAATGCAAAGGATGTTGTTCCCAGCGCCCTGCGTATGAAGCCCAGTAAAATGAAGCCCAATCCTATGCAGAAATTTAGAAAGGGACATGTGAGCTGCGTGGGAAAAGTCTGACACGTCTACGCCGTGCAACGTGCACCACTAGTCTGGTGTGTGAGTGCAAAATAGACTATGCATTGGCTACTACTCGTTGTCAAGATGCTTCATTGAGATCTTTCAGAATGCCAAGGTAAATCAACGGAACCGAAGAAGTTGAAATTGACTTTTGAAATGCTCAATGGTTTGAGATCCAACCATCAAAATGGAAGCGTTTGCCTGAAGTTGCTAGTTGCATTTCGGCACTTGGTGGTGATAAAAGATTCAACCCATGTATTATATTTACGATTTATCAACATGTGTTGAGTGCATTCAAATTTATCTCTGCCGATGCCGGGGGAGATATAATGGGGTTGTTATCCTTTTTCCTGACCTCGGGTTGGAGCGGGAATCTCTGCTGATCAGGACTAACTGAATACAACTTCCTCCAATTCGGCTGCAAAGGCTCAGGAGTCTTCCATGCCAGTTCGTCATTGCGGAGCCAGAGACGTATCAGGTGTCGCCTGGAAAATGTGACAACTCCCATGAGCAAAAGTTACAGGAAAGTCGGAAAGCAAGCTCTGACAAAAGGTACTCACGTCTTCTCAGGACTGTCGCGGAAACTGTCTCGGGCGTGCAGGAGACCGAGACTATTGATATACTGAATATCTCCCTTGCGGAAGTTCAGGGCTAAGGAATATTTTTCTGCGACAAATTGTAAGGTGTCGAGTGCCTCAGCCTGAGCTTCCGTAATGGCAGGAATATGAGGACTACGAGTTTGCTCCCCATATCCTGTAAACAAACGGCGGGTGTATTGGATGACAATGTGGCCATCCTCCCAGTAGAGAAGGGGCTTGTACGTGTATCCTGGGCTTCCACCAAAGCTGGAAATAGGTGTTATTCAATCTGAGATTTAATTGACATGAAGGTTTAGCCCCACCTATCATGTGGCCAAGGTTCAGAGAGAACCCGAATTAAGTCAGGGCGTGTGGCGGCTATCTCGTTGTAGATACGGGGACCACTACAGAGACGTGAAGTTCCACCTTCTTCAGATGTTGAGAGACAGATGAGCGCAATAAGGTCGCCAACGTCCGTGTGGAAAACCTGTTTATCAGTGGTATAAGCTGTGTTTCCTTTGTGCCCCTTTTCATGAGCATGAGAGACACTGAGGTCCTTGATGTGAGCAATTACGGCTCCTGTAACGTCTTGTCTCCCGCGAGCGGAGCCAATAAAAGATGAAATACCTTCAATGGAGTTCAGTAATGGTCAAATCTGGGAAATGAAGGTCTTTACCACAATAGATGATTACAATTTCTTCATGGTTGTATTTCTCTACGGGAATCGTCCTCAGGACAAAAAACCCTCGGCCAGAATACAGTTCTCCAGAAAGACCAAGTAGGACAGGAGCGAGACTAGGTAATGGGAAAGTTTCTCGATTGATATGCCCCAAGGGTTTATTGAGGCCTGGATAGAGTAAGAAACACGATTTCTACGAATAACGAGGGACCTCTTACTCTGGAAGTGCCTGAGAGCCCCATCTATCTCATGAAGTTGATTTTCAGTCAGATTGACGATCCACTGATCCTCGTCAGTAAAATCTTTGCCTTCCCAAACAATAGGACCGTCGACTTGTTGGGGAAAGCCCTCAGGCAGAGGTTGCATGGGCAAAGTAGGATCTTCTGTGAGTCTGCGAGCAGTGCGAGCTCTCCACTTCGCCTCGTCAGGATGGTAGGCAATGTCTGGCTGAGCCTCGGCGGATGTAGGGATGACATTGATTGTCATGATGAGTTATTGGTATCATCGGTTTTCTTTCGGACATTTAAAGAGATCTCACTGGGAAGTACTGGAACATTCCTGGCCTCTTAGCAGTCAGGCTGTGCAATACCTGGGGAAAGAGTCTAATCCATGCACTCAAGAATTAATCTGGATGCCAGCGCACTGAAAGGGGGAAGTTCATGGCTCACACCTCATGGAAAGGTTGATGTCATTCATGTGAACCAACAATGGATCAGACGACATGCCAAGCTTTGTACGGCCTTGTGAGAATGCGATCACTCGTGGGAGTCAATGTTCTGCAGGGACATAATGAGGGTCTAATCGTGTCAACCTTTTTCAAGAGCAGATGCATTATCTGATTATCTGAAGGATGTGATTGATAATCATGGAATGGCCGGCGTGTGGTGATCAAAAAGTAATTCCAACTCGAATGAGATTCGTGAAAAGCAAAAGACGGTCCATGGTCAAATGCTTTCTTGCTCCTGCTCTGGCTCCTTGTAAACGAGGATTTCTCTTCTCTTTGTAGACTTCTTTGGCTTTGACCGGGGTTTCGAGGATTTGAGATGCTCAGTAACCTCTTCCTCGGACAGGCCATCACCAATGCGAATTATGACATAGAGAGTTGACTTTGCTCTAGTCCTGTATGCGATGTCTTCTTCCTCATCTTCAGGGATAATCTCATCTCGGACTTCTACTGTCCCAGTGGAGATTTCTGTGTGAATCTCATCTCTTGAAAAGGGAGAAATGGAAGGGAAAGCGCAAGTGAGCTGAAGTAATAAAGGAATTGCGGCACCAGCTGCGTGCAAGTGGAGAGTTTTGTATCTAGAATAGTTGGCTATTGGATCGCACTTTAAACGTAATAGCAGGGGGGCAACATACCCGTCATTGACAACCAGGTTTTTGCATCTGCGCATATATGCACCCAATGAAGTTTTACGCGTCAGACAAATGTAGTTTTTCCCTTCAGTGTGGGAAGAGCATGGCCCAGTTGCAGAAGCAGAGGCAGCGACAGCAGGAAAAGGTCTGGGCGCTGCTAGCTTATTGATCTTGACGCGCTTCTTAATTTCTGGGGTCTTTTGATTTTTTTCTTGTCTGAGAGACGAATCGCTGGTCGAGGCTTGTATTTGAGAGGAACAGACTTCGATCTCTAATGAGACGGGATCGGAAGCCAGTATTTCGGATGTCAGTTTGGTGCGCTTTTCTGACTTGTCCTCTAGTGCTTCTGGCGACGCGCAACGTTTGTTTGAGCTGGTCGACATGAATATATCAAGCAATTAAATTACGGGACCACGCCTTTGATGGTGACACAAGTGCAAACAAGACGTGAAAACTTTGTCGATCCGATTACTTCCCTATCTTTCGCCAGCCAGCGAAGCAGTCTCGCTCGTCTTTTTCTTGTGTGTATTCTTCTCTGACCACCGACCATGAGTATCCCAGATACTGCAGATCAAAACATTCAGATGTGGAAGGTCAAGAGGCTCATCAGAAGTTTAGATGCGGCTCGAGGGTCAGCTATGCGTCCTTATCATCTCAATTTCTAGTCGTCTGATGGACACTTAGAGCGGGAACTTCTATGATTAGTCTCATTCTTCCGCCTAAAGTAAATTGAATCGATTCATTTTGTTATTCCGTTAAGCCAGTATCGTCTAGGACCAAATCCCTCGCGCGTCTGCTATGCTGACACAGGAATTTGGGACTGCATCTAATATCAAATCCCGTGTGAACCGCCTGTCTGTACTGGCTGCGATAACTAGTACCCAACAGCGACTCAAGCTCTATAATCGTGTCCCGCCCAACGGGCTAGTTTTATTTGTTGGTACTATCCTGACGGACGAAGGCAAGGAAAAGAAGGTCTCATTCGATTTTGAGCCTCACAAGCCCATCAACACGTAAATGATCACATTATTCTTTCTTGATTTTCATTTCATTAATCGATTCCTTAGTTCTCTTTATCTTTGCGATAACAAATTTCATACTGAGGCGTTGTCCGAGCTACTCGAGTCTGATCAGCGTTTCGGCTTTATCGTAATGGATGGTAATGGTACTTTATTCGGTGTACTTGCGGGAAACACACGCGAGGTCTTGCACAAGTTCACCGTCGACCTCCCCAAGAAGCATGGACGTGGCGGTCAATCCGCTCTCCGTTTCTCCCGTCTTCGCGATGAAAAACGTCACAATTATGTCCGCAAAGTCGCAGAGTTGGCGGTCCAACACTTCATTACCAACGACAAGGTCAACGTGACTGGACTCGTGCTCGCTGGCTCTGCAGACTTCAAAACCGAACTCAGCCAGAGCGATATGCTTGATCAGCGTCTTGCGGCCAAAATCATCAAGGTAGTCGATGTCAGCTACGGCGGAGAGAACGGTTTTAATCAGGTATCGGTCAAGCGTATTTCTCGAATCTTCTAATTCTTACACAATCAAGGCTATTGAAAGTTCGTCGGATTCTCTTTCAAATGTCAAATTCGTCCAGGAAAAGAGGCTCATTCAGAAGTACTTTGACGAGATCAGCCAGGACACCGGCAAGTACTGTTTTGGTGTTGATGATACTCTCAAGGCCCTTGAGCTTGGTGCTGTCGAAACCCTCATTGTTTGGGAAAATCTAGATATCACCCGGTATGTCCTCCGTAATGCTGCTGGAGGTATGAAAAATCATAGCTTTTCAAAATGATTGGGAGTTGAAAGACGCTTCTAGAGGAAATTGTTATCCACGTTAACAAGGAACAAGAGAAGGATCGCGAGAAGTTTATTGATAAGTCGACCGGCGTGGAAATGGAGCAGACTGTTGAACCTCAGTCTTTACTTGAGTGGTTTGCCGAGAAGTACAAGGAATTCGGCGCTGCTCTTGAGTTTGTCACCAATAAGTCCCAAGAAGGTGCACAATTTGTCAAAGGTTTCGGCGGCATCGGTGGTCTTTTGCGTTACAAGATTGACTTTACCAACTTGGTCTCCATTGACGACGACGAAGATGAGTTCTACTCCGACGACGACGATATCTGACGGTATTGTAGGCTCTTCGGAGCTCCGTCTTACCAGGGCACGACAAGCAGGGGAGGGGAGGAGACGGAAGGGATGTATCAAGAAAACCAAAAAGTTGAATTATCCTTGATCCTGAAGGCTTCTGGCAAAGGATATCCGAGCAAATCTTTTACGCTCTTTCCAAGCTACCTATCGGTGGGTCAATCTCTTGCAACTACTTTAGCTTGCTTATCGCGCTCGTGTGTAGGCTTAGAAATTATCTACGTTTACTCGGCCTCATTCAGCTAAATGTAATGTTATTTTTGATATTTGTCAGATTGTGTTCACTTGTGTTTTCCTATTTTGGGGCCGTCGACTGTCATCAGAGCCTTGCATGGGACCTTGTCTGTCAGGCCTGACAGGTTATCATGCGTTTAACTTTTCATCAAAGAAATGATCTCAATGGCTGAGTTTCCTCATGTAAAATTCATGACAGTACTTGTCGCTTTAATGACAAGGGAACCTCAATTGAAGAGAAGATGGAACAGTCATCTGATTGTAAAATCTCTGACTCCAACACGAGAATGGGCGGGGACTGAAACGTCCAAGATATAGTCAACCAAAACTGAGGCCAATCTTCTGCTCTTCTGTGAGCTAATCACCCGAGATTGTCGGCGCGTCTGTTCAAAGTGAGTAACTACAATTCAGGTATTCCCGAGACACTGATTGGATGCAGGATCACAAGTTTTTGAAATGGACTCTCGAGTGAATTACCGAATATTTGTCCATACTCGTCTTGCCAGGAACATGTAACAAATAAGTTCATTATTGTCTATTTCGTTACATTCCAAGTATTTATCTCAGTACAAGTCATCACCCGTTCGATCGCAGTACGTCAGCGCGTCATTCTCATTTCCACCGATCGACAATTCTGACTGATTCTGAGACCTCTGCTATATAGAAGCAGTTCGACCGGCTTAATGTCCTTTTAGTATTTTCCATCATGTCTTCTCTTGTTTCAGCCGTCCAAGGTGGCATCGAAATGCTTACCGACAATCCGAAGCGTGCCGACTTGAAGCGCGATATCGTTGATTGCCCGAGTGGGTCGGGTTTAACCACTGACCATGGTGTCAAGATTTCCAACACAGACACTTGGTAGGTTATGTTCCATGTTCTACATAGTAATTGTTTTCACTGTTATCTCTCAGGTTGAAAGTGTCTGATGGTCAACATACCGGCGCCTCTTTGCTTGAGGACCAAATTGGACGTGAAAAGATCCACCGTTTCGATCACGAGCGCATCCCTGAACGGGTCGTTCATGCTCGTGGCACCGGAGCTCACGGCACCTTTCGAGTCTTTGACGATCGTGCTTCCAAGTACACATATGCGCCTGTTTTAACAGACCCTTCCAGAGAGACACCTATCTTCATCAGGTTCAGCACCGTCCAGGGTTCTCGTGGTAGCGCAGTGGGTTTTCTTAAATGCCCCGCTCTGTGCCTATTGACGGTCATCATAGGATACTGTTCGCGATGTTCGCGGATTCGCAGTGAAGTTCTATACTCCAGAAGGTAACTGGGACATTGTCGGAAATGACATACCGGTATTCTTCATCCAAGAAGCCATAAAATTTCCCGACATTGTCCATGCTGTCAAACCTGAGCCTCGTTATGAGGTTCCACAAGGACAAAGTGCCCACAACAATTTTTGGGATTTCGTTGGCCTTCAACCAGAGTGTATGTGTTTGCGTCTACTTCATCCAACATCCTTCTTTATGTTGTTTCTAGCTGCGCATATGATCATGTGGGTAATGTCTGACCGAGGTAGGCTTTATTTGAGTCCTGTCATCTATCTGCTTACTTATCTGCATCGAAGGTATTCCGCGCTCTCTTCGGATGATGCAAGGATTCGGTGTCAACACCTATACCCTCATCAATGCTCAGGGTCAACGATTTTTTGTTAAGTTTCATATGATCCCGGAGCTTGGCGTCCACAGTCTTGTTTGGGACGAGGCACTGAAAATATGCGGTCAAGACCCTGGTAGGCCTTTTTGAACGCTGAGCAGCGCTTTTTTCGATTGGTTATTTTCAGATTTTCATCGGAAAGATCTCAATGAAGCGATTGAGGGCGGTTGTTTCCCCAAGTGGACGTTTGCAATTCAGGTTATTGAAGAGAAGGACGAGGACAATTTTGATTTTGACATCCTCGACGCCACTAAAGTTTGGCCGGAAGAGCTAGTTCCCATCCAACCTATTGGAGAATTTGAGTTGAATAAGACCGTAGAGGAATATTTCCCCGAAGTCGAGCAAGTCGCTTTTTGTACCAGTCACGTCGTTCCTGGTATAGGTTTCAGCGATGATCCCCTTCTTCAAGGTCGGAATTTCTCTTACTTTGACACTCAGATTTCTCGTCTAGGCATCAACTGGGAACAGGTAAGTCACCTTCGCGTCCATATTTCTTTCATTCTGAGACATTATCTTAGCTCCCTATCAATCGTCCTGTTTGTCCTGTTATGAATCATCATCGC
>Ga0153950_1001557_pt1 | contig 10115 bp, 6 predicted proteins | sample TSNJ034MetaG_FD_104737 | JGI IMG/M metagenome (GOLD analysis project Ga0153950, IMG submission 104737) | Attine ant fungus gardens microbial communities from New Jersey, USA - TSNJ034 MetaG | ecosystem: Host-associated > Fungi > Mycelium > Unclassified | place: USA: New Jersey, Wharton State... | reverse complement strand
TGGTTATCCGACATTGCTGTCGATTGATAAATCAAGTATATCCTACAGGTTATACAAAATAAATTGTAAGAAATGCAACTTTCTTGCACAAAACGTATATATTACATTATCCCCATATCTTCAGAATACATTGCCCCAATAAACCGGAGGGTGCATGATTTCTATATCGGGTAGGTACCGTTTTATAATGATTATATAAGGTATTGCTGATCTCCAGCTCCAGATCATTACGTCCTTCCCTGACATATTGCGTCAATTCAAATATCCACGGCGCTGCCGCCCTGCATCCCGCTTCGATACCATTGATCCGTAAGACAACAGAAGAACAGATATCTTCCGCTTCAAAGAAAATCCTTTTATTCAAATGGCTTCTTTCCAAAGTAAAGCTTTTACTATAGCGTGCACTGCCGGAATAGAATGCCAGACCTTCACACTCTGCCCAGTCTCCGGCCTGAAGCCTGCCTTTTCCACATTCCATACAGATTTTATCAATAAGTGCTCCGCCATGTCTTCCAATGCTATTGCTGATACGGATTTCTACCTTACCACCATCCGGATTATGCTTATTGACTTCAACTGTCATGGTTCCTGAATCGTTTTGCAGGCACTGCTGTTCTTCCCCGCCATACCAGACTTTGAGCCCTTCCTCTCCTTCCCTGTGAAATACTAACCTCTTAAGAGCAGGAGGCGCCTGAAATCAGAAATACTCTTCCGCATCCTCAACCTGACCGCAGCAATCCAGGGGAAGCAGTTCCCGCTGGCGATACCATTTCATGGCCAAGGGGTAATCCTGTTCCTTCAGGCTGCCTTTCGCAAAGAACAGCCATGTTCTGCCTGTTTCTCTATATCCTGCTGCTACAGGATTAAATCCCTTATGCAGGACAACTCTTCTCTGTTCCTTTCCCACCACTTTTCCATTAATGATCATATGTTCCGGTTTAATCATACCAGTTAAGATTTCCGCCTCCATATCTTCCTCGCTATAGATATTTGTATAGAAGACGCGGCATCTGCCTTTTTCATAGGCATCATATTCAATGCCCAGCTCTGTCTCTCTGGGTCTGCCAATCACCAGACAGGCATCACTTATCTTTCCTTTCAATCCATGATATCCCTGGATTCCCGGATCCCCCCACAAACCATATCTCATAGAAAATATATATTGCTGTAAATGTTCTGTCTTGTTTGCTGCAGCATCTTCAAGTGCATGTACATACTCTTCTTCCGTTTCAAAAGGTCCCGCGGTCAGGAAATAGGGTCCATATCCACAATAGCATAATTCTTCCTTTTGATCCTCTCCCCTGCGGTAATGCATACGCCTTGCCTGAGGACCTATCTTTTCATTTTCAGCCGGCAGTTCAAAATCACCATACTGATTATTAAGCGTAGGTATGCATTCAAATCCCCACATATCATCCAGCATAACCGTTGTTACTGAACCTTCATTCACGCCCAAATCCGGACAATAAGCCGGAACAGGCGGTAAGTCCTCTCCCCCGTTCTTCTGCAATTCAATAATCTGAAACTCCCAGGCTTCCATGGGGGTATGTATTTCTGTATAAGGATGTTCATATATGTAATCAAGGGAGTATCGCTTTCCATCATACGGATTCCAGCAAATCGCTTTTCCTCTTGCACGGAAGCGGCATTTGCTCCTTTTCTGCAGTCCATAGAGCATATAAAAATCGCTGTCGCCTATTTTGCGATGATTTACATAAAGCTCTTTCTCACCCATATCCGACAGAATATCCGGAACAATCCGCTTTCTTATCAGGTTTGCAAAATCCACATTTACAGGATATACATCCTCATCATTCTCAAATAACGCCCTGCAGATTCTCCCAAGCATCTCTCTATCCGGGGCATCACTATACTCCGGCTGCTGTCCGATGCACAGTACAATACCGCCATTCTGCTTAAACGCAAGCAGCTTTTCCATCATGGAATACCGTACTGTCTTCATTCCCGGTAAAATGATTACCCGATATACCTCTCCTGCCGCAAGCAGCCTTCCCTCCTTTATATCTCCAGCCAGTATGGACTCAAAATCAATAAAATCTACATCCTGCCCCCGGGAATATATATCCCGGACAACCTGAAAGGCAATCTCCACACCCCTGGTTTTACCGGTTCCGGAATATTCTTCCATAAGGCTTCCCTCCATATCTGCCACAGGATATATAACTGCCACATCACAGACATGCACTCCCTGGCTGAAGAGATAGCTGACTCTTTCAATTGCCTTAAAAGCCTGGCCCATATCCTTCCAGTATGGCATATGAAAACCGTTACAGGGAGGTGCCCATTCCCACCATCCGCCATGGGTGGAATAATAGAGCCCATGCACCGAAAGCAGGTTATGCCCCATTACATAATTACGCACCACAGCATCCATAAATTGCCCGGAAGTCGTTCCCCAGCCGCTTCCATAGAACCCTTCCAGCCATACCCTGGGCCTATTGTACAGATGCGCAATGGAGCTGGCAACCTTATTCTTGATGATATCCGAATGCAGACGCGGCTGATCACATCCTGGCCCCTGGTTATATTTCTGGGTCCTGAAATAATCCCCAAATTCAGTCACCTGATAACCCCTGCCGCCATGATCACAGCCATATATCATATTCCGCTCTTCATGCCATCGGAAAACAGGTTCAAAATAATTCTTCTCCTCCAGTCGGACAATCATGTCAAAATAATCCAGCCGGACTTTGGAGAACCTCTCTGTTACATCATAAAACAGAAGCGGAAGCTCCTCCAAAATATCATATCCCTTTTCTTTCCGGAATTCACCAGAGAAATCTCTGTCCCATAACCTGCCGGAGATGCCAAAGTTCAGTTCGTCCGAGAAGAAGAAATTCAATCCCTGTCCTTCCTCACCTGGACAACGCTCAGCGAATCTTTGAAAGAATTTTTCGCATACTTTCTTACCGGCTGACGGATGCATGGGATTCAGCGATAACGGAACTTGCTCTTTATAGATGATGACTATCATTACATCCTGTCCGCATGAAAATTCAAGTCTGCCCTCCCTGCAAAATCCTGCCAGTGAATGCAGCCCGCCCTCAGTTAGGAAATGTACGGAAAGATAATCTGAAGACAATTCCTTCCTGACAGTTTCTCCCTGCCGCAGCTGCCAATGCTCCTCCCTCAGCTTCCATCCGGCCATATCCGGGTTTTCCTTAAGGATCTCATCTGTATACCAGCCCTGTCCCGGGCTTCCCAGTGTATAATCGGACAGGCTGACAGAAAAACCCTCTTTCCGGCCCCTGCTGACAAGATATCTGAATAATTCCCACCATTCTTCAGAAAATAATGCCGGTTCGCTTTCATACGTCAATCCAAAAGATTGTCCTCCTTCATATCCATGTGCATAATTTATCTGCAATCCGGAAATGGAATGATTTTGAAGCTGTATTAATTGATTTTGAATCCGTTCCTCATCCAGTCTGTCGCCATGCCACCAGTAAAAGGGAACTATCCCGTATCCCCTGGGTGGTTCTTCGAACCGTTTCATAATCATTGAATTCTCCATGCCATATCTCCTTTAGCAAAAATATTTTTCCTTATTCCAGTTCACTATTCTAAATATAGCAGCCATCTTAATACGATATTCTACACTATTCATTAGTTTCCTCCACAGCCATTTTCTCCGAGGGTATCCCACCATAATATCGTTTCCAGGCTCTTCTGAATACCTGAGGGGAATTATAGCCAACTTTTTCAGAAACCTCAGCTATCTTTATTCCCTCTTCCAGATATTTTATGGCATGCACCATTCTCTCACCTTCAATATATTTGGAGAAATTCTGCCCTGTTATGCGTTTAAAGAGTTTAGACAGATACACTTCCGTTATAGAAAAACCATCTGCTATAGAGGTAAGGGACAGACCCGAATCCATATAATTCAGACTGATATATTCCTGTACATCTTCGATTAATCTTGCATTTCTCATAGAAATAAACTCTTCTTCCGATTCCTGAGGGGCACTTAAAAGATACCTTTTTGCAATTTCATACCATTGTATATTGTGGCTTCCAAATATATTCTGTGATACGGTCAGGGATTTTTGGGCATGCAGAAAACATTTTGAAAGGTACAATATATCATCTGCTATATCTCCGCCAACAGATATACTATAATGGATATTCTGCAGTGCCGCATCTAATATCCTCTGAATAAAGTCCTCTGCCTTCGCTCTGACTTCCTTTCGTGAGATATTGCCATATGACATAAGAATAATCGTTCTTTCCAGATCCAGCTGATATATTTTCTGCACTTCCACATCCTTCTGACGATGTATGATGCTTTCCATATACACCTTTTGCGCTCCGATTTCTTCCAGTCCAATATCTATATCCAGATCATTCCATACCAGAATCATTACTACATACCAGGACGCACTCTGATCTACTCCAATCCGCCCGGTATATTCCCTTATACTGTCCGGCACGGTGATATTGCCAAGTATTACATTTTTAAATGCTTCAGCATTAATGACATCCATTTGCTGCTGCATTTCTTCTTTTAACTCTTCCTTACCCTTTACAATCAACATCAGTTCATGTGCAAAATCTTCCAAAGGAATCTTCCTGACCTGCCCACCCAGGATGTTTCCCACTTCTTTTATAGGCCGGTACAACTTCCTTGCAGTCTGCATGACCAGTAAAACACCTGCAACACATGCAAGCACCAGCAGAAACAGCATGGATGCACGCAGCGGCATGATGACTGCAGTTACACTTGCATACGGTACAGCCGCAATATACAGCCAGTTACGCTCCTCGCTTCTATAGTAAGTCAGGAACATCTTCTTATTATCAATGTTTTGACTTGTATACCCTCTGTTTCCTGTAAATATGGAATAATCCAAAAACCCGGGGTCAACATTCATATTATTCTGGAACAGCAGCTCCTCTCCTTTTTCATCCAGTATACAAATAAAACCTTCCTCTTTATAATCAATTACATCAAAAAACCGAAGGAGCTTATCCTTACTGATATAGAAAATGATCCTGTCTTTTTTTTTATTCCAGTTTGAAGATATGAAATTGCGGTTATAGATAAGAACTTCATTCGTACTTCCCTGAAAGGTCATCACTGCCTGCTGATAAAACACTGCACTTTCAATCTCCAGGTAATCCTTCCGCCATTGCTCATAAGTAATGTTTTTTAACTGAAATTTTTTTCCATAATACCGCTCCGGATATAAGGAACAGACTGCATAATCAATTAAGGCATCACTGTCTGAAGCATACATCTGAATGTTCAGGATATCACTATTAGCTATCCCCATTGCTGCCAGATCCTGCTGTGCCTGTAAGATGCTGGATGTTGTTTTTCCTTCCTTCAATGGATTGGCTTTATAGTAAAATCCTGTAATATTCCTGTTATCGCTAAAATAGACACTTATGTTATCTATATTGTCAAATGTCCTTTCAATATTCTGAGCGCTGCTTTGAATTATGCCAAGATTTTGTTCAAAAGTCTGTTGAACGATATTTTTCATCAGCCCATAATATACAATAATCAAAATGAAAAGAGGTATGGCAAGTATCAATAACATATCCTTTAGGAATTGTATAAATTCGAACTGTTCTCTGTTGATCAATGGCTTTTTGTCCATATATCTTATCTCTTTCCTTTTGATTGCGCTTTTACCATGTCTGTTCATCTATTACCAAGAGTCGTGATCCATATTTAGTGAATCACGACTCCCTTAATCATATATTGCACTTATCGAGCATCATAAGTCTTTTGCACCAATTCAATCATATCCTGATACCCCAGCCTGTTAAGATCTGCCAGATAACTGTCCCATCCATTGTCTATATCTCGTGTTCCGGTAATAAATTCAACAATAGCATTGGAAGCATAATCCTTTATTGCAGTAGACAACTGAGAAAAGGTAGTACTGTCATCTCCTGCATAAGTCAGAGGCGGAATTGTATCTGCATCAGCAGCATAAGCTTTTAACTTAACAGTATCTGCATATAATCTGGCTTCATAATTGGTCGCATCCATAATATCACCTTCTACCGCAAATAAGTTCTTCCAGTTAGGTTCTAAAAGCCTTAATGTATTATCCCATTTATCCACACTCTGGTTCGCATCAACCATTGTATTGAATAACAGATATTTATACTTTGCTGGTGTCACACCATCCATGCCATATGTTCCTTCATCTGCCAGATCCCATGAATCTGACTGCTTACCCACCAGTGCCCGGACTGACCATTCCTCGTCGCAGAATAAATCTGCAATCTGTATTGCTATTTCCGGATTTTGACACTTATCAGTTATTACGAAGGAAGCTCCATTTACTGTGGCAGATTTCCTGTACGGAATTCCGATATAACCATCCGTACCTTCCAATGGCATCATGATCTCATATTGGTTATATCTTTCGGAATTATTAATATCTAAAAACATACCAACATGTCCACAGGTAGCTGCTCCTGCTATAATAGTATCCGCATTATTTCCAACCGCAGACATCTGGGATTCATCCTGTGTAAAAGCAGCCGGATCAATCAATCCATTTTCATACAGGTCATGTACGTATTTTAATCCTTCTTTTACATAATCCTTATCCAGAATACTATTTACCACACCATCCTTCAGATAATAATAATTGGTATCAAAATATCCGAAAGCATTCAGCAGAAACAGATACGGATCAGCTGACCACGTATTTGTTGCACCTGTCAGCGGAATCTCATCCATAATGCCATTATCGTTAGGGTCATCATTCTTAAATGCCATCAATACATCCCGGAATTCATCTGTTGTCTGTGGCATATCCATTCCCACTGCGTCAAGCCACTCCGTATTGATCCACATTTTATAGCTGCAGTCTGAATGCCCTTCTCCACCGGAATCAGCAGTTGGAATTCCATAAATGCTTCCATCTGAACTCGTCATCTCGTCCTTCCAGTTTGGATGCTCAGCCCATCTTTCCTTGATATGAATACCATATTCCTCAATTAAATCATTAAGTGGTATCAAAATCTGTTCTTCTGTTCCATATTTCTCCAGATCCTGACTTGATAACAGATAGCATCCCATAATAATATCCGGATATTCTCCGCTGGCCAGCATTAAATTCAGTTTTTCAGAAGCTCCATCATATGGAACCAGCGTCAGGTCCAGATTCACATTTGTGTATTCCTCAAGTTCCTGAAAAACCGTATTCTGTTCCAGATCCACAACACTTGATAACTGTATGGCAAATACAGAAATAGTAACTGGCTCTGCAAGCGGAAACCCTTCGGATTCCCCAGCAACTGCAGAACTGCCGGTATCTGTACTTTCAGATGCAGCTGCGTCAACATCCTTTTCCGTTCCCTCCACAGAAGAACCGCATGCACAGGTTCCACATACCATGGCTGCAGCAAGAAAAACTGCAATAAGTTTTTTGAATTTCATAAATAATACCCTCCTTTATTTTAACAGCTCTAGCTGCTGTTTGCATCATTAACCTTTCACAGAACCAATCATAACTCCCTTAATAAAATACTTTTGAATAAATGGATATACAATAAGCAATGGCAGGCTGGAAACAATAATCAGGGAATACTTTAATAATTCTGATAAATATTGATTATGTAAAGCATTGTTAACATCGACTCCGACAACATTCGTCAAATCAACCGTATTCTGTATTAAAATATCACGCAGAACAATCTGCAGCGGATATTTGGAAGCATCATTCAGATACAGCAACGCACTATAATAGGAATTCCAGTGACCCAAAGCAAAATTTAGTGCAAGCACTGCTAAAATAGGTTTTGCCAGAGGTATTACCACCCGAGAAAAGTACTGAATATAATCTCCTCCATCCAGGCTGGTGGCTTCAAACAGTTCTTCCGGTATGGAGGACTGGATAAATGTCCTTCCCACAACAGCAAGCCAAACATTAAAAGCACCCGGTAAGATTATCGCCCATATGGTATTTAACATTTTCATATTATTAAGCCACAGGTATGTAGGTATGGTTCCTCCCCCAAAAAATATCGTTACCATGAAAATGGCTGTCAGCACCTTTCTAGGGGGAAATTCTTTTCTGGAAAGAACATAAGCACCTATTATGGTAACCATAACCCCTAGTACCGTTCCAAAAACCGTATATATAATGGTATTAAGGTAGCCTCTCCACACCCTGGTATTGTTCAAAACCGCCCGATATCCCTGAAGTCCAGGTTCGACAGGCAGGAAAAATACTCTCCCCTGCACTAACGCTTCCGGACTTGAAAAAGAGCAGCTGACCACATAAATCAGGGGATACAACGTACATACTGTGAAAATGCCCAGAAACAGATATACAATTCCCAGATATATTCTATCCTCTTTTGACAACTTAATACGTTTTTGCATAGCAGCCTCCTAAAAAAGACTTGTTCCACTGATCTTATCAGCAAAAGTATTAACCAGAATAAGTATAATACAATTCACTACGGCATTAAATAATCCTACGGCAGTAGAAAAACTGAATTGTGCCTGCGTGATCCCAGTTTTATATACATACGTCGCTATCGTTTCGGACACCCCATAATTCACAGAATTCTGCATCAGGTATACTTTCTCAAATCCCAGACTTAAGATATTACCTGTATTCAAAATCAAGGAAATAATTATGGTAGGTGCAATACAGGGTAAATCTACATGAATAACTCTCTGGAACCGGTTGGCCCCATCCAATGCTGCCGCCTCATAAAGCGAAACATCCACACCAGATAACGCCGCTATATACAGTACAGACCCATAACCCGCGTTTTGCCAGATTCCTGACCAGACATAAGCGGGTCGGAAAAATTCCGGCAGCCCGATAAAATTAATTGATTCCTTACCAAGCAAATTCAATGCCTCATTCACTACTCCATATCGGTAGGAAAAAATCTGATTCACGATACTAATCACTACAACTGTGGAAATGAAAAAAGGAGCAAATGATATTGTCTGCAAGGTTTTCTTAAATCTTGCATTCTTAATCTCATTAAAAGCCAGGGCCAGAAGAATGGGAAACGGAAACCCTATAATCAGACTTTGCAAGCTTAATATAATTGTGTTTTTTAAAATGGTAGGGAAAATAGGAGTATTGAATAATTGTTTAAAATACTTAAGCCCGGCCCATGAGCTTCCCAGGATTCCCTTTCGGATACTATAATCCTTGAAAGCCAGCAGGATACCAAACATCGGCACATAATTAAATATTATTACAAACGTAAGCGGAATCAGGGCTAAAAGATATAACTGTACCATACCCTTTCTATAATATTTTTTGAAGGCTGGATTCTTATTCATCAATACTTATCCTTTCCTGCACTGGGTGCAAATTTGTTGTATTCAGTTTACGTATGAATCAGGCAGTTTGTAAAGAGTCTATATTTTCCCTGCTGTCCAAAAAAGTTCTATGGTCTGCTTTACAATAGAAAAACCTTCAAACTGATCGCTGCTGACAGCATATATCAGTTTGAAGGTTGCTCAAGTTCACTCTTCGTCTTCTCTTTTATCCCATGATATTTTTCGCCGGAAAACAGTTTACCGGCTGCTTCCATCCTCTTAAAATCCGGGAGCAGGCACTGATTCAAAATCAGTTTGCTACGCCCAAATTAATCTTTCCTCCAGTTGTCTCCCTGATCCCCCGCAGAAAGCACAGCTTGATATCTCCCTCCAGGCACAGTTTGATTTTGACAGGGTCGTTTTGCTCTTCTATGCCATCCAGAACGATATCCAGATCCTCATATAGCGGGACACGGTATTTATTCCGTTCAATCACTTCTTGCCAGGCATTCTTATCTAACTTCGGTGCGCTTTGACGTTCGCAGGTTCTGGTCTCTCCTTCCCAGCTGCCCGCCAGTCTGTCATTGAGATACACTTTGATTTTTCCGCCTTTTTCACTCTTTACATGAAGGGAAAGAACCCTGTTTCCCTTTGTCAGATCGCAATCCTCATAGATTAAGCATCCAGGTTTTTCAGGTTCCAGAAGTGTTGCCGCTTTGAAGCCGAAATGTCCCTCCGTCAGATAAATATTTTCATAATCATCATAATGATCGGCTGGAATCCGCTTCGACATATCACGTAAACCGGTTTTTCTTCCCGGAACAAAAATATC
>Ga0153950_1001552_pt1 | contig 10148 bp, 8 predicted proteins | sample TSNJ034MetaG_FD_104737 | JGI IMG/M metagenome (GOLD analysis project Ga0153950, IMG submission 104737) | Attine ant fungus gardens microbial communities from New Jersey, USA - TSNJ034 MetaG | ecosystem: Host-associated > Fungi > Mycelium > Unclassified | place: USA: New Jersey, Wharton State... | reverse complement strand
CAGATATAGAGGTTATTGTGTTTTGACGGGCAACGGCTTTCGCTGTATAGTACATAATCACTCTCGCCACATCGCCATGTATAAAGGCGCTTTATTGTTTTTATAGAGCAAAACTATTTTATAATAATGGGCAGCTGGGATATACTCATTCCAAAGAGGGGATTGAACATGAAACCAAAGAGACTGCATTACGGCTGGCTCATGAGCATTGAGGGAGCATTGCTCATATTTTGCACGGCGGGAATCACGGTGTCTTCCATCAGTGTACTAATGCCCTATATTGTTGAAAGCGGTGTTATGAATCGGACAGAGGTGTCGATGATAACCTCTGTTCGCTCATTTTTCGTAATCATCGCGTTACCATTGGTTCCGCGATATTTAGCCTTTTTGGGAATACGTAAGGGCTGTGCGTTGGCATCGTTGGTGAGTTGTATTTCATTTATCTTATTGAGCTTCGCGAGCACGACTTTTAGCTATTATTTCGCCAGCGCCCTGGCGGGCATCGCCTTTGCCTTGGGAGGCCTTACCAGCGTATCGTTTCTGATGGAGCGGTGGTTTCAGAGTAGGAAGGGCGTTGCCATCGGAATCTGTGCATCTGGATCCAGCATGGCCGGCATTGTCGTTCCCGTAATTTTCACAAAAATGATTGAGCATTTCACCCTGCGCAATGCTCTGCTGATAGAGGCAGGCTTTGTTTTTGCTGTCACCATCCTCCTGTTCTCAACCATGCGCGATGCACCGGGCGATATCGACGCGGAACCATATTTGGATGCGGTATATCGGGAGTCGCAGTCGGAAGAAAAAGTGATGATTAGATACAACAGTCATGTTCCCCGATCGGCAAAAGCCTTCATACTTATCGCATCCCTATTGATTGGCGCGTGCGCGTGCAGCGGGTATCAACATTTGGTTTTATTGTATCGGACAGCTGGGTTTTCCTCTCTGGGAGCATCTCTTTTGTATGCTCTGGCAAGCGCGACACAAGTTACGAGCAAAATACTTTTCGGCTATATTGTCGATAAAGCGGGTGTATACCGTGCAAACTACTTCTTTTTTGCCATGATGACTATCGGATTGTTTCTCTGTGCGCTTGCAGATACAAGAAACATGCCGATCGCAATTGCCGCCGTGTTGATCTACGGGGTCGGGTTACCTCTCTGCTCCGTCGCGTTATCCATCTATGCGCATGACATGGCCTCATCAGAAACGGAATATGAAAAGTTGTTGACAGGCCTAAACTTAAACTATCTCTTAGGCGCTTTGATTTATTCCTCCTTCATCGGTATTATCGCGGAACAAACAAACACCTATACGTACGCATATATGATGTTGGTCGCAATATCAGTCGTAGCCATGTTTTTTGTTCAGCACAGCTATAAACAATGCAACAACGCAAGAACTTTCAATCAACCGCCGTCTGAAAACTGTGCCGGAAGAGAAAAGTCAGCTTATAGATAAATCCTATCACCTCCTAATTATAAATCTATTTGACGATTTGTCTTAAAAGACATTACAATATTTGTTGTAAGGACATACACTTTTTTCATCTAAAAACTAAAAAGAAATGTGGAGGATGATCATCATGGCAAACATATTGAAAGGAATTAAGGTTATTTCTTTCACAAGGGCTGCGGCTGGCTCCGCCTGTGCAAAAGTATTAACAGACTTTGGCGCAGAGACATATCTGGTTGAACCTGTGAAAGGGCACCCCCTCAGAAAACTAAACTACAACGAAATGTATCACGGCAACATGAAAAGCGTCCCCATTAACCTGCGAAATCCCAAGGGCATGGAATTTATGCACCGCCTTCTGGAAGACGCAGATGTGTTTGTGAGCAACTACAGGCCGCAGGCTCTGGCGAAGATGAAACTGGATTATCCAAGCCTTTGTGAAAAATATCCCCGCCTCATCCACGCAACTGTGTGCGGTTACGGTGAAAAAGGGCCGCTCAGTATGGCACCGGGTTTTGACATCACCGCTTACTGGGCAAGGGCAGGCATCATCCATGATATTATGGAGCGTGACAGCGAGCCCATCATTGTGCCCTCCGGCCTGGGTGATATCGAGTGTGGCAAGACTTTGGCCATGGGTGTGATCGTCGCGCTGTATGAGCGGGAAAAAACCGGCAAGGGTCAAAAGGTGAAATCCGCGCTGTATGCCGAGGGCCTTTATGCCAACCACTGCGCCATTATCGACCAGCAGTATGGCGTCAAATTCCCGAAGACAAGAAAAGATCCGGGCCGAGCACTGAAGAACTCCTTCCGCTGCAAAGACGGCTGGATCCAGACCATGACCTTGAATTGGGACAAGGATTTCCCGAATTTCCTGCGCATCGTTGGGCGCGAAGATCTCATCGGAAGCCCGCAGTGGAAGAGCATGGCTGACACAGAGGGCGAAAATGCGATCGAACTTACTGAGATTTTCGATGAGGGATTTGCAAAAATCACCGTGGCTGAAGCGATGAGCCGAATTGAGGCCGCGGATATGGCAGGCAGTCCGTACTATCCGGGAATTTTCTCTGTAACCGACTCGCAAGCTGGTGCAAACGATTTCTTCGAAGAAGTGAAGGATAAAAACGGAAAACCGCTTCGCCTTCCGCGCCTTCCGGTCCAGTTCGGAGAAGATCCCACATACGAACCAACACGCATCTCTTCCTTCGGCGAAGATAGCAAAGAAGTCATGAAGCAGTATGGCTACACGAAAGAAGAGATCGAAGAATTTGTTCGTACCGGCATCGTCATGGCAGACAAAAAATAAGAATGACCAATCCACTCATTCATTATACTTGGAGAAGGTGAGATTACTATGCATGAAGATTTAATCGGCATGAGTTCCGACTGGAGCAGCATCGAGTACAACTGGAGAGATTCAGCACTCTATGCCTTGGCGGTCGGTGCAGATGAATATGACTTGATCTTTACATATGAGAAAATGATGAAGGCCGTGCCGTCCTTTGGTTGTCTCCCATTCTATACCGCTGTCAAAAACAAACCGCAGACGCCGTTGCCCTATCCGGTTCATTATTATGCGCAAGACTATCTGGGGTATAAGTTGGGGCATCCGGTACCGCGTGGAGCCCATATGGCATTTCAAATGGAGGTCGAACGTCCCATCAATCCCATCAAGGGGACGCTTGTGTATAAAACACAGATCAACAAGGTTTATGATCGCGGGGACAGAGGCATCGCGCTGGAGGTGGATAACCCTGTCTATGACGAGTCCGGGCAGCTGCTGTGTCGCAACACATCATGGAATATCATTCGGGAAGTTGGGAACTACGGTGGAGAGACGTTTCCGCGTGTGAATGTGGAGTACCCGGACCGCGAACCGGATGTCGTGGTGGACTCCAATATTTCCAAGACCGCCAATGTCCTTTACCGCCTCACCGGTGATACCAATTATTCCCATATCGACCCGGAAATGGCAAAAACACGGGGACAGGAACGTCCCTTTATGCAGGGCCTTTCCTCGTTTGGATTTGCCTGCCTCTTGCTTTGCAAAGCTGTAATTCCTTCCGAGCCGGAACGGATGAAGAGAATGTATGTCCAAATGCGCTCCTTTGCATTTCCCGGCATGCCGGTCCAGCTCAAGGTCTGGAAGCTCGCGCCGGGGAAAGCGACCTTCAAGTACATCGACACAAATACTGGCAAAGCCATTCTCGATAACTGTGAATATGAATGGACGGAATAATTGTTTTTAGCGAATGAGTCGTCATCAGTTTTGTTACCGTTAGCGGCCCCGTTAGCGGAACGCTTGATTGGAGGGAGGGCAAAAAATGCAAAAAAACTTGGAGGGCATTGTAGTCGTCGACCTATGTCTAGCGGCGGCAGGCCCGATTTGCACAAAAATGTTGGCTGAAAGTGGCGCGGAAGTGATCCTGATTGAGCCACTGGCGGGATCGACCAGCAGAACCAACGCGCCGCACTCTTTTGACATGAAATGTGGCGGGAAAAAAAGTGTACCCTGCAATCTAAAGACACCCGAAGGCACAAAGCTGTTGCTGCGGCTTGTAAAAAGAGCGGATGTTTTTGTCTCCAATTATCGTGAAAAAGCGCTTGAAAAACTGGGAATCGGCTATGAACGTTTGCGCGAACTAAAGCCGAACCTCATTTATGCCACCATCTCCGGCTATGGCACAAAGGGTCCGGATAAAGACTCGCCGGGCTTCGACACCACCAGCTTTTGGGCCAAAAGCGGGATGCTATTGGATATCACCCAAGAAGGAAGCATCGTTAATCCGCCCTACGCCGTCGGTGATTTTGCCACAGGCCAGTCTTTGGCCTACGGAATCAGTTCCGCGCTTTTCAACCGTGAACGAACTGGAAAAGGCTGTAAAATTACGACCTCGCTTTTGGCAGAGGCGGTTTTCCTCAACTTCGATGCCGTGATTGAAAGCCAGTATGGAGAGCTCTACCCGAAAAATCGAACGGCTCCGATGCGTGCGCTGCTGAATACATATCAATGCGGAGATGGAAAGTGGGTCGCGATCAACGCGATCCATCATTGGAACATCAGCTGGCTGGCAATCTGCAAATTTATCGGGCGCGAAGATCTCATTGACCAATATCACTGTGTGGAAGATACCATGTATGAAAACGCACCGGCTGTCGTCGCTGCCTTAGATGCAGGTTTTAAGAAGTTTACGCGTGATGAGGTCTATCAAGGGTTAAGATCATGCGGGAAAATTGCCGTTGAAAAGGTACAGCACTCCATTGACGTATGTTCCGATCCTCAGGTGATCGCCAATAAAATCATAGTCGACTGGACGGATGCGGATGGCAATTTGGTCCGGATGCCCACCACACCGCTACGGATCGGCGACGACGAGCCGGCCGAATTCCACGCGGGTCCACAGTTGGGTTCCTTTACGACAGAACTAATGAGGCGACTCGGATACACGAACGAGCAGATTCAACAATATATTGATCGCAAGATTGTCATTGCCGAGAAATGAACGCCGTCCTGAATGCTGTGTGCTGGAAACAAGTGCAGAAAAGCAAGTGATTCAATGATTTGATAATCAAATGAAAGGAGCAAAACAATGGTTGAATATTTGTTAGCAACAGATGAGCAGCGTGAACTCGCTGAAATAGCTGGTGCGATTTGCGAAAAAGAACTGCGCCCTCGATTGGAGGAATTAGAGGAGGCCAACGGCGGTGTGGGCGAGTATCCATGGGATGTCCATCACAAGCTGGCCGAGTCCGGCTACTACGCCATGAATATCCCCCAGGACTGGGGTGGTCTGGACCTTGACAATGTAACACGCGGTTTGATTTTTGAAGAGATCAGCAAGACCGACTGCGGCTTTGCTTTTTCGTTCCGCGGACTGGGGGATAAGTTTAACCTGATTATCAATTCTCACATTCCGCAGGACGAGAAGCGCGCATGGATCGACCGGATGCTGGAAGGCAAGGCGGGCGGTGCTTTTGGTCTGACTGAGGCGGAGGCCGGTTCGGATTCCAAAGCACTGCGGACCACTGCGGTCAAAGATGGAAACGAGTGGGTCATTAACGGTTCAAAGTGCTTTATCACCAGTGGTAATCTGGCCGACTTTTTTGGCATTTTCGCCTGGACCGACAAAAGCGTGAGCGCGAGTAAAGGCATCACATGCTTCCTCGTGGAAAAAGAGCGGGGCGTACAGGTCACGAAGGTTGAAAAGAAAATGGGATTCAAGCTCTCGCCCACTGTAGAGCTTGTGCTGGAAGATGTCCGGGTGCCGGAGGACCACATTGTGGGTGAACTGGGCAGAGGGTTTGCCACGGCAATGGGTTCTTTGGATGTGGCCCGCCCCTTCAACTCCGTATTTGCCATAGGCGCGGCGCAGCGGGCTGTGGACGTAGCTCGGGAATATGCGAACCAGAGAAAAACCTTTGGCAAGTTTATCATTGAGCATCAGGCGGTTGGCTTTAAGCTGGCCGAGTTGCAGATGAAAGTCGACGCGGCGAGAGCCCTAACCTATTATGCTTTGGTTGCGGGCGACCGTGGCATTCCGCTCGGTCGTATTGCCAGCTGTGCCAAGGCGGAACCGACCGAATTGTGCCAAGAGGTGGCCATCGACGCACTTCAAATCTTGGGTGGCTATGGCTATATGAAAGAGTATCCGCTCGAAAAGATCATGCGCGATATGCGCCTGTTCACCATTTTCGCCGGTACGAATGAAATTCAGAGAATGGTTATCAGCCGTTTCATGAAGGATAAAAAGTAATCAAAACAATCCCGCCTGCCGTAGGATTGCAGTGGTAGGCGGGCGTGATCAATCCAAACAAGAGCCTGTTGACATAGACGGAATGCGCGGATTTTTGATTTTTTCGTGCATTTCTAGGCGGTTAAAGTCAATAAGGCTACCGCTAACAAAGAAAGTCACTAAAAAGTTGAAAAGACGGGCCGTCCGCGTTATGCCAACAGCCCGAGTATTAGGAGAACAAATATGAAGACACTAGACTATTTGACCGGAGACCGTTTTTGCCCCACACACACCATACAGACGGTGGAAGCAGAGTTTTTTGCTCAGGTCAACACGGAAAAGAGAAAACACTTAGAGGGTATCTGCTTTGATCGGAACGGTGATGCGTACTTCACGACGATTTACAATGGCAGTATCATGAAGCTGGACATAAAGACCAAGAAGCTGACGCGGATTTTTCAAGATCCGACTATGCAGCCCTGTGCGATCAAAATACACAAAGACGGCCGACTATTTATCTGCAGTGCCCATTGGCCCTCCGCCTACGCGCCTACATCGCAGCGTCCAGGTAAAAAGGGTGGTCTGTTCGTCATAAACCCGGACGGATCCGATTTCGCCCCCATCCTCCAGGGCTGGTGTATCGACGATATCGTATTTGACTCCAAAGGCGGCATATATTTTACCCATTACATTGGCGATCTGTTCAATCCGATCGGCGGGGTGTATTATCTGGAACCTGATTTGCTTACGGTGACACCCGTGCTTGAAAATATGCGCGCGCCAAATGGAGTCGCGCTTTCCAAAGACGAGAACATCCTTTGGGTTACCGAGACCGTGACCGGAAACATCATCCGGCACGACCTGAGCAACATGGGGCACACCTGTATGGTGTACCACCTCGATGGATACTGTGGCTGCGATTCCTGTAGTATCGATGACGACGACAATCTCTATGTGGCCCATCTCTACGCCGGTCGTGTGGTCGTACTCAACCCAAATGGATTTCCGATTGCACAGATCCTGTTGCCAGAACGCGATCAAGGGCACTGTCTACATGTGACCCACCCGATGGTGGCGCCCGGCCGGAAGGAACTATACATAACCGGCGCGGACGACAACGGCGAAAACGGTTCTTGGATTTTCCGTGCACCCAGCTTTGCGGCAGGCAACACTAACGCATACCAGTTCAAATAATGTGGAGAATCATGCTATAGGCTCATCTGACTGTTTATCCCTTGTTCTGTTCGGAATATGTAAGGCAAAAATTCTTCACCTCCAACGCAGCTGCGGACAATTCGCGATTTGTGGGCCAGAGCATATAGGTTGACCAGCTGCTATCCGAAGCATAGATAAATGGAACCGCGATCAGCAGTTTCTCATCGATAGGAAGCGATGGCGTGATCGCGATGCCGGTGCTGAGGGCAACATTTGCCACCAAGGTGGACCAGTTCGATGCGACGCAATGGATCTTCGGTGTAATGTTATTGGACGCGAAGAGTTTCTCAAGCCACATATAGAACTTTGAGTGTTGGCTGTAGAAAATGAGCGGCTCGTTTCTCACTTGGTGCAGTGTCAAATTGGAATGCTCCGCGAGATGATGGTTGCGGGGAAGCAGTACGACGACATCGTCCTTCACAAGCGGCACAGAGGCGATATCCTGCCCCTCGTTCACACCCGAAAAGGCTAGATCAATGATGCCCATCGGAAGTTGATTTAAGAATTGGAATCCCGCTTGGTTCACCTGAAACTGCAACGAAATATCTTTCGAACCCGAGTTTTCCACAAAACTGTTGAGCATTCTGAGCGTATAGGAGAAGGAGGCCGCGTAAGAGAGCGTAATCTTGACAATACCGCTGGATGGATTCTTCAAACGCTTTATTTCCAAAGTGCCATCGTCTAAAATGCTCAACGCTTTCTCCGCATAGGGAAGCAGTGCTTGCCCATAGGTGGTCAACTTGATTTTCTTCCCTTTTTCACGTACCAGCAACGGAACATCCAGTTCCCGTTCCAGCGACTGCATCGCGAAGCTGAGACTTGGCTGGGTGACATAAAGCTCCTGGGATGCCTGTGCAAAACTTTTTTTACGCGCGATTGCCTTAAAATAAGCAAGCTGTTGTAGTGTCATAAGGACCTCCTGTTCCCGTAGAAAAACTATACCTTTATTATAGTCCATCCTGTGCTTCAACACAAGTAAGGTCGGCGAGCTACGCGAGCTACCAGCACTGACGAGTAAACATAAAATCGGAAGGAGACAGGAACGACGGATGAACGTGAAGCAGTCTAAGAAAGCAGAGAAAAAGGAAGAGAAAACAAAAGGAACGAAAAAAAGCATAAAAGACACCTATCAACGCAGCACCGGAACTCACCAACCCCAATAATAGAGTAAAATTTCCTTAAAAATTATTTATCCCATCGCCCCCCTGCCATGTTATAATGAAGTTAAGGAAATCGATATTGCCGCCTCTCGTTAAGCACCGGAATAACCGCTTCTGACAATATGAAAGTTTGGAATGATTGTTTCAGAATCTGAAAAATCATGTAATCCGGTACAAGGATTGACTTCCAGATTTGAAGCGCGTTTTCAAATAATTGCGCAATCATATGCCCGATTTGAATTAAAAAGTAATGGTTTTTCATGGCATTATAATCCTCGCTGAACAAATGCTCCAACTCATACCCCTGATTTTTTTGCGTATTGAAGCCTTCATTCTCAATCTTCCATCGGTGTCTTCCGTCTTGAACTGTCTGCATGAAATTACGCTTGGAGATGGGAAGATCGGTAATGAATACAAAAGCATATTTCAGGCTGCTTGCAGTATACTCAACGACATTCAATGTATGGGCTTGATACGGGATATCCGAAACATACAGGTACGTCTCCTTAACCCCATTTACCGTTTGGCTGAAGATTTGCTCCGGTTCCATTGACTTAAGCGTATGAAACTCTTCGGCCACAGAGGGCAGGCTTCCGTTTTTAAATCGGATAATATGATGCCAGTTGTTTCGTTTGCAAATGTCAAACACAGGGCCGCAGGCGTATAAGCTGTCTGCACATAGGCATATAGGAAGCCGTGGGAAGTATTGTTTCAACTTCTTTTCTAAGCGGTAGAACGCCTTTCGCTCACAATCCTGTTTGGAGACATTCGGCTCTTCGTTTTCAATGAACTCGGTTGCTATGCTGACGACTATTTTGCCATTAAGAACCAGTTTCGCTTCCAATACGCAATGATAGTATTCTGTCCATAGGATATTACCATCTTTATCTTTATGTTCTCTCGTTAAACAATGGGGGCAGTGGCGTTCGTTAGTGTTATACAGTTCTGTGCCATCCACAATAATCTGCCAGTATTTACCCCGAATCCGGCTATCATCGAAAGTATGCATACGAATCAGGCGCGAAACAAGTTTCGGAATGATAACCTCCAATTCTTTTGGATCCAGTTGTTCCAGATAGTCGTTGATTGTTTTCCAATGCGGTAATTCGGCTAGCTCTGTTAACGCCATCATTTGTTTGAAGTTCTCAATACAGACTCTGCTGTTGAAATTTACGGTTATTTTCCGCATGCTTCCAATGTGGAATGCGGCTGCAAAAATCCGAACATATAAAATGACTTGATTTTCGTATGTGATATAACTCTGGTGACGCGAATCTTTTATCTGCTTCAATAGTGGTATTAAACCGGGAAAGAAATGCCGGAGAATTTTGTAAAGTTCACAGCTTGCGTTAAAATCGTCCAACTGTTCCCTTTTTTCTGCTCGTGTTATTCTCTTGTTTTCATCGTTAAGACCTCCTCTCGTTTGGTTTATTGAGATAAAATTTTTGGTGTTCACCTATATTTTACCTCAATTTCCCTTACCTGAGGGGTTCTTTTTATGCGAAAAATTTTTACTCGTCACCGCTGGGGCGAGCTACGCAGGACAAACGCATGAATGGTTACTGTTCACACCCCCACCGAAGCTCAT
>Ga0153950_1001549_pt1 | contig 10154 bp, 7 predicted proteins | sample TSNJ034MetaG_FD_104737 | JGI IMG/M metagenome (GOLD analysis project Ga0153950, IMG submission 104737) | Attine ant fungus gardens microbial communities from New Jersey, USA - TSNJ034 MetaG | ecosystem: Host-associated > Fungi > Mycelium > Unclassified | place: USA: New Jersey, Wharton State... | reverse complement strand
TTAAGCAAAAACATCAGCGGTAGCGGCTAAACACAGCGCCACCGCCTGATTAAACACGATAGTCGGAAAAGTATAATATCCATTTGATATGTGTTATACCATAACCTCAACAGCTGTGGTATAGTAACCGCAAGCGGTTATTATACTTGATTTTAAAGCGCCGCCTACGGCGATGCGCAATTATACCACAGCCGCTTTACGGCTGTGGTATAATAGATATCAAATGGATATTAGAAAGGAGAAGCAAAAATGGTTTCCCAACGGATACAGGACAATTTTCGCTATTTACGGCTGCTTTCCAAGCAATATCCCACAATACAGAGCGTGTGCACGGAAATTATAAACCTCCATGCCATTCTCAATCTGCCCAAGGGCACGGAGCATTTTATCAGCGACCTGCATGGCGAGTATGAGGCTGTTAACCACATCATGAACAACTGCTCGGGCGTTATCCGGGAGAAGGTGGATGAACTGGGGGATTCCTGCGGTGCGGAACAGCGCCGGGAGCTTTGCACCTTAATCTATTACCCGGAAAAGAAGCTGGCCAGCATCAAAAAAACGCAAAAAAATATGGATAGCTGGTATGAAACAACCCTGCTCAACATGGTGGAGGTCTGCAAGTCCATTGCGAAAAAATATACCCGCTCCAAGGTGCGCAAGGCGATGCCCCAGGAGTTTAGTTACATATTGGATGAGTTGGTTCACGCGGTTTACAATGAGGAAAGCCAGTCGGCATATTACAACGAAATTATGGAGAGTATTCTCGCCCTGGGTATAGCCGACGAATTTATTGTAGCCATGGCCTCGCTTATCAAGCGCCTGGCGGTGGATCGGCTTCATGTGGTGGGCGACATCTTCGACCGGGGCTCCCGGCCCGACCTGATTATGGATATGCTGATTGACCACCACAGCGTGGACATCCAATGGGGCAATCACGATATCCTTTGGATGGGCGCCGCCGCAGGCAGCCCCGCCTGTATGGCGGCGGTGGTTACCAACTGCGTCGCCTACGGCAACCTCCGGGTTCTGGAGGAGGGGTACGGCATCAACCTCCGCCCATTGGCCCTCTTTGCCGAAAAAACCTATAGCGAAAGCGCCTGCTTCCAAGCCCGGAACCTGGAGAAAAACCAGGATCCCCGGGACAGGGTTTTAGCCGGGAAAATCTATAAAGCCATTAGTATTATCCTGTTTAAGCTGGAGGGGCAGCTGTGGAAGCGGCACCCTGAATATGGCATGGAATCCCGCCTGCTTCTGGATAAAATAGATTACCAGCAGGGTACAATCAATTTAAACGGTACGGTGCACCCCCTGAAGGATTGGGACTTCCCCACCATGTCCACCGCGGATCCCTATGCCCTCAGCCAGGAGGAAAGTCGGGTTGTCCGCCGGCTTATGGAGTCCTTCAGGAGCAGTGAGCGCCTGGAGCGCCATGTACGCTTCCTCTACTCCCACGGCAGCATGTATGCCGCCTCCAATCAGAACCTTATGTTCCATGGCTGCATCCCCATGAATGAGGACGGCACCTTCACCGCCGTGGAGCTGATGGGGGAAAAGGCGTCGGGCCGCGCCCTTATGGATTTGGCCGACGTCATGGCCCGCACCGCCTTTTTCGGAAAAGGAGAGGATAAGGAGCGGGCCTGCGACGGCATGTGGTATCTCTGGTGCGGCAAGCAGTCCCCGGTCTTTGGCCGCGACCGGATGACAACCTTTGAGAGGCTGCTGGTGGCGGACAAATCCACATGGGCCGAAAACGATAACCCCTACTATAATCATATAGAATCGGAGGACGCCTGCATACGCATTCTGGAGGAGTTCGGCCTGTTCAGCAAGATATCCCATATTGTAAACGGCCATGTTCCCGTCCGGGCCGCCGATGGGGAAAGCCCTGTGAAAGGCGGCGGAAAACGCATTGTCATTGACGGCGGCTTCTGCAAGGCTTACCAGCCCCGCACCGGCATCGCGGGCTACACCCTTATCTACAATTCCTACGGCCTCCGGCTTTCCGCCCACAAGTCCTTTGAAAGCACGGCGGAGGCGGTGGAAAATAATCTGGATATCCACTCCACCACCCAGGTGTTTGAAACCATGAGGGAGCGCATGATGGTTAAGGACACCGACGTGGGCCAGGATATCAGCGATCAGATTTATGACCTTTCCCTGCTGTTGAGCGCTTACCGCACAGGGGCGCTTTAGGATTCTTTGTTTCCCCGGAATTCTGTTACTTCGGTGACCCGGCAATTCGGCGCAGAAAAAATGCGGGTGCGGCATTTTGCCGCACCCGTGTTTTTTGTTTATCCAACTATGCTTAGTTAGGGGGTGATGCTGTGCGCTTTGCCTGCCGCTGTGCCACGGGGTGGCATGTCGCTCATGCCGCGACGGGCAGTTACTTTTGGAGGAACAAAAGTAACCAAAATTCCCACGGGGGAGGGCCCCCGTGACCCCCCATGGTTACAGGGGAGCTATCTTTGGTAATCTTGTAGTAGTTTATAGGTATCTGCGATATTTAAATAGGGGCACCGGCCCCTAAAACCCCCGCTTAAGGACTGCTAGTCCTTAAGAATCCAGTATTCCTTGGCAAACGCTGTTGGCGCGGTGGTGCGGGGTGCGCCGTCGGCGGACTGCCGTCCAGCGCGGCGCTGCTTTTGTGGGGCTAACGCCTACCCACGCACAAAGCCAGCTCCCGGAATGGGGTTTTGGGGCCCCATGGAGGGAGCGGGAGGTTTGATTGGGGCGTGTGGGTGTGCAGGGCGTTACAACCTTGCTGGATTATGGGTTCTTAGGGCCATTATGGCCCTAAGCGGGTTCGGGCAGAGCCCGACCGCCGGAGGCAAAGGCTAATGCCGTGCACAGAGCCAAGCCAGAGGCAAAGCGCCAACAAGCTGACGCGGGTGCGGCATTTTGCCGCACCCGCGTTTTCTGTTCAGCGCAGAAACGTATTAATATTTCTCATCGGAAGTCCAGGAGAGGGCAAAGGCGCTGGAGGAGGCGCTTCCCTTGGGGAGGGCTTGCTGCCGGCCCCTGCCTTTTAATTTGAATTTCAGCACCAAGCCCAGCAGAAGCTCGGACTGGCTGCTCATTTCCTCGCTTGCCGCGGCGCTTTCCTCCGCTGTGGCGCTGTTTTGCTGGACAACCTGCGCCACCTGCTCGATTCCCTTGTTGATTTCAGAAATAGCGGCGTTCTGTTCATTGGACGCCTTTGCGATTCTTCCCACGATTTGGCCGCTCTCGTTTATGCCTGACACAATTTCACCGAGGGACGCGGCGGTTTCATTGGAGATGCGGGCGCCCAGCTCCGCTTTTTCCATGGCGTTGACGATGAGGACGCCGGTGTCTTTTGCGGCGTCCGCGCTTTTAGCCGCAAGATTGCGCACCTCGTCGGCCACTACGGCGAACCCCTTCCCGTGCTGCCCGGCGCGGGCCGCTTCCACAGCGGCGTTAAGGGCGAGAATATTGGTCTGAAAGGCGATATCCTCAATGGTCTTTATGACCTTGCTGATAGACTGGCTGGCTTCGTTGATTTCCGTCACGGCCTGGGTCATTCTGCTCATTTGATCGGAACCCTTTTCGGCGTTTTGTTTTATCGACTGGGACAAGGCCGCGGCCTTATCGGCCAAAGCGGTATTGTCCCTTGTTTTGTTCGCAACCTCGGAGATTGCGCCGGAAAGCTGCTCCACGGTGGCGGCCTGCTCGGTGGCGCCCTGGGCAAGCATCTGGGCTCCGTCGGCAATTTGCTTTGACCCGGAGGAAACCTGCTCCGAGCTGCCGGAAATCTGCCCGAACATATCATTCAGGTTTTCCACCATTTTTTTCAGGGCGATATTCATGGCGTCCTTTTCGGAGCGGGAGGTGACCTCCATCGTTAAATCGCCATCCGCCAAAGCCTCGGCAACAGCCACCTGGTTCCTTGTGGCCTCTGCCAACTTCTGGAAGGAGGCTGTGAGCCTGCCGATCTCGTCGTTTACGGCGTACTCTATATGTACATCCAGATCACCGGTGGAAATTGTTTCCGCCGCGTTTGTAACTTGACGAATCGGCGTCATAATGCTGGCGGTGATTTTCCACGCAATCAGTACGCACGCAACCGCGGCGACTAAAAGCAGCGCGATGATGATTGCTGTGAACAGGCTTCCCGTGCCGATAATATCGGTACTCTTTTCCGCTAACAAGACTTCATATCGTTCAGCCATAGCCGTTAAGGCCGATATAACGTTGCCTGTCTCGGGAAGGACGCTCCCCTGAAGATCGCTGCGCGCGCCGCTGGAATTCCCCGCCGCCATCATCTCCAGGAGGGTTTTGGCCTCATTGTGGATAAAGGTGTGGGGTGAATCAAGCTGTTGCAGCAGGGAGAGGATTTCAGGGTCGGTTATGTCTTGCGCTTCCTTGCTGTTTTTCCACTGGCCGAGAGCACAGGAGTTGGGATCCAGAGAGCCGGTAAAATCCTGTCCGGCCAGCACCGCCTCCGTCAGCCCCTGCCGCCATGTATAGTGGGCGTTCAACACCTCCGAAACACCGGCGCTTGCTTTTTGCAGCTCATACTGATCGTCAGATAAACTTGTTAAAATACGCGTGGAGACCAAACCGCAAATGCCAAGAAACAGTCCGACAACAAATACTAGGATGAAGCCGGAGAGGATTTTTTTCCTGATGCTCATTTGAAAGACTCCCTTACTATTCTATTATTTATCTTACAGCTGGTTAACTTAAAAGCGCTAAAGCGTTTTTAAGTCGCGGCGAACGCCGCACGCCGCCCACAGGGACAGGGCGGCGTTAGCCTTGCTGCATAGTCAGCCACCGCCGGATTTTTATGGCAAGGCCGCTGCTTCCGTTTCTTTTACCGGTCTTCCTCGATATGCAGCAAGCCCTGTAGCAGAATGGAATTTACATGGTCGTCGTCCAGGGAATAGAAGACGCTTTTCCCTTCCCGGCGCGCTTTCACCAGGTTGTGGTTTTTCAGCAGGCGCAGCTGGTGGGATATGGCCGATTGGTTCATCCCCAGCAGCTGGGAAATATCGCACACGCACATCTCCCCGGGCTTCAACGCGCACATGATCCGGATGCGGGTGCTGTCGCCAAAGACCTTGAAGATTTCAGCCAGGGCGTACAGCTTTTTATCATCGGGCATCATTTCCAGTGCCCGGGCCTGCAAATCCTGATGCACATGGCACTCCTGACAGGTATTCGACTGGCGCATGGGCATATCCTCCTATACATATGAATGTTTGTTCATATCATAATACACCCAAGCAAGCCCGAAGTCAAGGGGAGCGGCGCCGCCTAGCGGATAACCTCGGCATTTCCCATATACATCCGCAAGGGCTGGGGAATGCGGACGGAGCCGTCGTCGTTGAGGTTGTTTTCCAGAAAAGCGATCAGCATGCGAGGGGGCGCGACCACGGTATTGTTGAGGGTGTGGGCAAAGTAGTTGCCCTTCTCGCCCTTGATGCGGATGCCCAGGCGGCGGGCTTGGGCGTCCCCCAGATTGGAGCAGCTGCCCACCTCGAAGTATTTCTGCTGGCGGGGCGACCAGGCCTCCACGTCTATGCTCTTGACCTTCAGGTCGGCCAGGTCGCCGGAGCAGCATTCCAGGGTGCGGACAGGGATATCCAGGGAGCGGAAGAACTGGACGGTGTAAGCGTAAAGCTTATGGAACCACTCCATGCTTTGCTCCGGCTCGCAGATAACCACCATCTCCTGTTTTTCAAACTGGTGGATGCGGTAAACGCCCCGTTCCTCAATGCCGTGGGCGCCCACCTCCTTGCGGAAGCAGGGGGAATAGCTGGTGAGGGCTTGGGGGAGGGATTCCGGCTGGAGGATGGAGTCGATGAATTTGCCGATCATGGAATGCTCGCTGGTGCCGATGAGGTAGAGATCCTCTCCCTCGATTTTATACATCATGTTTTCCATTTCGGCAAAGCTCATAACGCCGGTCACCACGCCGCTGCGGATCATATAGGGGGGGATGCAGTAGGTGAAGCCCTGATCTATCATGAAATCCCGGGCATAGGAGAGAATGGCGGAATGCAGCCGCGCAATATCGCCCATGAGGTAATAAAAGCCGTTGCCGCTGGTCTTTCTGGCGCTGTCCAGGTCAACGCCGCTGAGGCGCTCCATGATGTCGATATGGTAGGGGATCTCATAGGGTGGGACAACCGGGTCGCCAAAGCGCTCCACCTCTACATTTTCGCTGTCATCCCTGCCGATGGGCACGGTGCTGTCGATAATGTTGGGGATACTGAGCATCCGCTCCCGTATTTTAGCGGTCAGGTCGGCCTCCAGCTCCTCCAGCCCCGCCAGCTTAGGCCCGATGGCGGCTACCGCAGCCTTGGCGGCTTCGGCCTCTTCCTTTTGGCCCTTGGCAATCAGTCCGCCGATCTGCTTGCTGGTGACGTTGCGCTGGTTGCGCAGACCGTCGGCCTCGGTCATGGCCTCGCGGAGCTGCTTGTCCAGCTGGACGACCTCATCCACCAGCCCCAGCTTCCCCTCCTGAAATTTTTTCCGCATGTTTTCCTTTACCAGCTCCGGATCATTCCGCAGCATACGAATATCCAGCATCGCGCATCCTCCTCAAAAGATATACAAATAAAAAGAATCCACATTGCCAAACCCATGGGTTAATGGGTTCCGCCATCCCCATTTTCGCGGCATATGGGATCTTTGTAAATTTTCCTGATTATAGCACATCATAACGGAGTTTGCAAGTCGTGGGGCAGAGGTAATTTCGCGCACATTGGGAAATCCGGCATATACGCTCCGGGAAACCGAAGGGTAATGATTTCGTCAAGCTTCTCCCCGGGGATTTCATTGATTGATATGATGGGTTTGGGCGAGGAATCATATGGAGCAATCTGCTTTTCAAACCACATTACATCATGCCATTTTCCACACTTATAACCTGCCCTGTGGCAGGTGCCAAGAAGCTGAAACCCCAAGGACGCATGCAATCCCTCGCTCTTGGCGTTTGGTGCGGTAACCACTCCGTATACCGTCCTAATCCCCTGGAGCTTCAGTATTTCAATCAATATGAGATACAGCGTTTTCCCCAGCCCCCTTGCGGTAAAGGACTGGTGGAGATAAACCGACAGCTCCGCGTTCCACTGATAGGCTTCCCGCTCCATATGCCGGTGGGCATACGCATAGCCGATAATCCGGCCGCCTTCCTCACACACCAGGTATGGATACTCTTTCGCGATGCCGGTAATGCGGCCTGAAAACTCCTCCTCGGAAGGGGGTCTGCATTCAAAGGTAATCGGCGTATCAATATATTGGGCATATATTTCCAGCAAAGCACCGGCATCCCCTGCCGCCGCGAATCTTATTGTCATCTGTAATCTCCTCCAATCCGTCGGTTTGCAGGGCTGCTGCCTCTGACTTGGTTTTGTGTGGGCGTTAGCCCTGCCTCCGGCGGCCGGGCTCCGCCCGAACCCGCTTAGGGCCATAATGGCCCTAAAAACCCATAATCCAGCAGGGTTGTAAAGCTCTGCACAGCCAATAACCTCAATCAAACCGTCCGCTCCCTACATGGGGCCCAAAAACCCCATTCCGGTCGCTGCTTTGTAAAAGCAGCCTATCTGCGACATGCAGCGCCGCGCCGGGCGGCAGCCCGCCGACGGTGCGCTGCAACCGCGCCACCAGCGTTTGCCAAGGAATACTGGATTCTTAAGGACTAGCAGTCCTTAAGCGGGGGATTTAGGGGCCGGTGCCCCTATTTAAATATCGTAGATACCTCTAAATGGCTAAAAGATTACGAGAGACAGCTACCCAAAGTGCAGGGGGGTCACGGGGGCCCTCCCCCGTGGGAATTTTGGTTACTTTTGTTCCTCCAAAAGTAACTGCCCGTCGCGGCATGAGCGACATGCCTCCCCGTGGCACAGCGGCATCGCATAAACGAAACGCAACACAGCGCCAACGCCAGAGCGCAACGTCAGGCAATCCCCACAGTGCCAGCGGTAAAGCTGAAAAAGCACACTACCGGCACATGCGTTTGCCCACAGGCTAAGGCGGATGCCCCACGGCATCCGCCCTAAATATTCCCGCTGCCTACAGCGCTTCCAGGATCAAGCGCCCCATCTCCCCGGTTCCCACGGTGGGTTCCCCGGGGACAGCCAGGTCGGCGGTTCGCGCGCCGCTGTCCAGCACCTTGTTGACGGCGGCCTCGATGGCAACCGCAGCCTCGGGCTGCTCCAGGGAGTAGCGGAACATCATTGCCACCGACAGGATGGTGGCAATGGGGTTGGCGATCCCCTTCCCCGCTATGTCGGGGGCGGAGCCGTGGATGGGCTCGTAAAGGCCCAGGGAGGTGGCGCCCAGGGAGGCAGAGGGGAGCATGCCGATGGAGCCGGTGATCTGGGAGGCCTCGTCCGAAAGGATGTCCCCGAAAATATTATTGGTGACAATGACGTCAAACTGCCGGGGGGCACGAACCAGCTGCATGGCGGCGTTGTCCACATACATGTGAGACAGCTCCACCTCCGGGTAATCCTCCGCCACCCGGAGGACAGTCTCCCGCCAAAGCCGGGAGGATTCCAGGACATTGGCCTTGTCCACCGAGCAAAGGCGGTTTCCCCGCTTCCCGGCCAGCCGGAAGGCCACCCGGGCAATCCGCTCAATTTCAGGCACGGAATACTCCTCGGTGTCAAAGGCGGCGGGGTGGCCGTCCACCTGGGAGCGGCCCCGTTTTCCAAAATAAATGCCGCCGGTGAGCTCCCGCACCACCAGCAGATCCAGCCCATCCCCCAGTATCTCGTCCCGGAGGGGGGAGGCGCTGCGGAGGGCGGGATAGACGATGGCGGGGCGGAGGTTGGCAAAGAGCTCCAGGGCCGCCCGGATGCCTAAAAGCCCCTGCTCCGGCCGCACGGTACCGCTGGGGTTATCCCACTTGGGGCCGCCCACAGCGCCCAGCAGCACAGCGTGGGAGCCAAGGCAGGCGTCGATGGTTTCCCGGGGAAGGGGGGTTCCCGTTTTGTCAATGGCGACGCCGCCCAGCAGGGCCTCGGCGGTCTCCACAGCAAAGCCGTACCGCTTTGCCACGGCGTCCAGCACCAGCAGGGCCTGCTCTGTAATTTCGGGGCCGATGCCGTCGCCGGAAAGGACGGTTATCTTATAAGTCATTTACTTGGCCTCCTTTTCCAGGCGGGCCTTCGTGTAGTTGACCAGGCCGCCTACAGACAGAAGCTCCCGCATAAAGGGGGGCAGGGGGATGGAAGTGTAGCTGCCGCCCTTGGTGAGGTTGGTGATGACGCCGGTGTCCAGGTTGATCTCCAGTTCATCGCCGTTTTCGGCGGCGATGGCGGCCTCGGGACACTCCAGCAGGGGCAGGCCGATGTTCATGGAGTTGCGGAAGAAGATGCGGGCAAAGTTTTGGGCGATCACGCAGCTGATGCCCGAGGCCTTGAGGGCGATGGGGGCGTGCTCCCGGCTGGAGCCGCAGCCGAAGTTCAGTCCGGCCACCATGATATCGCCGGGCTTCACCTTGCTTACAAATTCCGTGTCGATGTCCTCCATGCAGTGGAGGGCCAAAACCGCGGGATCGGGGTTGTTCAGGTGCCGGGCGGGAATAATGACGTCGGTGTCCACATGGTCGCCGTATTTGAGCACATTTCCTTTGCAGATCATGATTCATTTCCTCCTTCTGCTGGGAGCGGCCGGGGGCCGCAGATATATCCGGCTATCGCGGAGGCCGCCGCCACCGCCGGGCCGGCCAGATAGATTTCGCTGGTGATGTGGCCCATACGGCCCACAAAGTTGCGGTTGGTGGTGGAGACGCATCTCTCACCGGCGGCAAGGATTCCCATATGACCGCCGATGCAGGGGCCGCAGGTGGGGGTGGAAACCGCGGCCCCCGCGTCCACAAAGATGTTCATGAGGCCCTCGTCCACACACTGCTTCCAGACAGCCTGGGTGGCGGGGATGATGATGCAGCGCACATCCTCGTGAACCTCCCGGCCCTTGAGGATTGCGGCGGCGGCGCGCATGTCGTCGATGCGGCCGTTGGTGCAGGAGCCGATAACCACCTGCTGGATGCCGATGTGCAGGGCCTCGGCCTCCCGGATGGTTTTGGCGTTCTCCGGCAGGTGGGGAAATGCGACGGTGGGGGGGATTTGGCCCAGGTCGATCACATGCTCGCTGATGTAAGCGGCATCCTCGTCGGCGGTATA
>Ga0153950_1001545_pt1 | contig 10160 bp, 11 predicted proteins | sample TSNJ034MetaG_FD_104737 | JGI IMG/M metagenome (GOLD analysis project Ga0153950, IMG submission 104737) | Attine ant fungus gardens microbial communities from New Jersey, USA - TSNJ034 MetaG | ecosystem: Host-associated > Fungi > Mycelium > Unclassified | place: USA: New Jersey, Wharton State... | reverse complement strand
GCCAAAAAGACAGAAGCCGCGCTTGATTCGGCTTCGTGCGGTTTGCACAAAGTCATCCCGCGAAGAGCGGGACTTCCGTGAATGACAAGATCTGGGGGTTTGGGGGGTAACCCCCATGGCCTAACGCAAAGCTTCTTTATACATGGGGGTACCAGGGGGCGCAGCCCCATGGTGGTTTTTGGTTACTTTTGGGCGTCCAAAAGTAACGCCCGCCCCGGCAGGGGCAAACCCTCCCCATTGCATGGGGAAAAGCGTCATGCGGCAGCACTGCCGCAAACACAAAGCCAGCCCTGCGCCCAGCAGCCCCCCATCCGCATGGGGAACAAACCAATCCCCAAGCGTTTGCCCTGGGCATAATAACGGCATGACAACACGAAAGTTGCCATAGATCCAATATTTCAGTATAATACATAAAACACAACAGGTGAAAGGAAGTTTAAAATCCCATGAAGTATGTATTTTATTCCCCGGGCGAGGATCTCACCCAGGCGTTGGCCGTGCGTTATGCCGTGTTTGTGGAGGAGCAGGGCTTTTCCGCCGACACCGAACGGGACGACATCGACACCGGCGCCCACCACCTTTTGGCACTGGACCGGGGGCGCGGGGTGGCCACCGGCCGGTTGTTCCCCGACCCCGATAAGCCCGGCACCTATATCATCGGCCGCGTGGCCGTGCTCCGGGAGTACCGGGGAACCGGGCTGGGCCGCCGCATAATGGAGGCCATGGAGCAAAAGGCCAAGGAACTGGGGGCAAGCCGCGTGACGCTGGGCGCCCAGCTCCAAGCGAAGCCATTTTATGAGAAAAACGGCTACCGGCCCTTGGGCGACGTGTATATGGACGAGCACTGCCCCCACGAGCACATGGAAAAGCTGCTGTGACAAGGGGTTATAGTGAATCAACTTTAAAAAGTTGATTCACATTCGCTGTCAAAACAGGTTCAGCATATAGGCCCCGGTGAGGGCCAGCAAAAAGAACCCGCTGAATGCCACGTAAGCGTTGCGCCCCTTGCGCGTGGGGATCCCCCGGGACAGCAGCACACACAAAACCACTCCCACGATAAGGCCCACAACATCCGATCCGAATAAAAAGACATTGCGCTCCAGAGCCCTGCCCAAAACCGGATGCAGCAGCCTGCCGATGAGATGGAACAGTGAAATGGAAATCAGAGGCAGCACAAGCACCCCGAACGTTTTTTTCTGCGAACGCATGAACATAAAAGCCATAATCAATATCACCGCGATAATCGCCAGGCTCTCTCCTACCATCTACACTCACCTACCTATTTTATTACAATAATCTTCCGAATTGATCTCTATCCCTCCAGCGCTTCCTCCACAGCATCCCGCGCGGCGTCGGGGTCGTCACTAAGCGCCATGACCACCACGCCATCTCCGGTGATAAAAACGGGGTTTTGAATTTTGTTCATCTCCCCGGGCACATAATTTGCAAAGCGCAACTCCAAATCCTCCAGCCGCCGCGCCAAAATCTCCATGGCGCTCTCCTCGCCGCCGGTTATCAGCACCGCCACTTCTTGGGCTGTGGCGCCGGTCCCGCTGATATAGATAGCGTGATCCGTCACCGTATCATCCAGCTTGTAATACTCGCCCACCACATCATCCGGAGCCCGCACCAATTCATCGGTAAACACGCCGCATTGGAGCACGGCCTGCGCCACCACGTCGGCGTCCTCCACCCTCCGGGCCGCCGCCGCGCCCCCTTGGGCGCAGCCGGACACCAGCAGCAGCACGGCGCTCACGGCCAATGCAATGCATTTTTTCATGTCTTGCCCCCCGCCGCCGTATGGGTTTTTAAATAGCCGAACCATTTGCGGTAATACTCGGCGCTGAAGTGCATTCCATCCACGGGACTGGCTGTGTCGGGAAGCTTGCCGCCGCTGTCCATCAGCGCCGCCGCCGTATCCACAAAATATACGCCCAGCTCGGCGGACAGCTGGTAAATGGCCTGGTTGTATTCCTCCAGCTTTTCATTGGTGACGTCGGGGTACATCTCCTTGCATTTGTCGCTCTCGGTAACCGGCGTCATGGACTGCAGGTAGATAACAGCCTTGGGATATTGCTCCCTCACCGCCAGGACAAACTCGCGATAAGCCTGGATAAACAGCTCCTTGTCCAGATACAGGTTGTTCCCCCCCAGCAAAATGTACACCTTTCCCTTGTCTCCGTATTGCCGCGCCGCCTCCAGCAGGGTAGCCCGCTCAGCCTCGTCGATATCCACCACCTTGTCCTCTAAAATGGTGCGCAGGTTCACACCGGTATAGGCCACCACCTGGGCGTTGGGCATAACGCGATACAGCGGGATGCCGGTGCTGATGGAGTCCCCGAAAAAGATGGCGTCGTCAAAATAGCTGCTTTCCACGGGAGTCGATTCCTGTACCGCACCGGGGAATTGTGGGCGGGGCGGCACACTCACCACCTCCTCCAGCTCCGCCGTCTGTATGGTTTCCAGGTCTTGCGGCTGTTCCCGCGTCTCTGTATCCTCCTGGATAGGGGTATCCACGGTGGACCCCAAAAAGATAAGGGCCCCCTGGTTCTCTAAATACTGCCACAGCCCGGCCACCCCTAAAGACACCAGGCACAGCGCCGCCAGACTGACAAAAATCCACACCGGCGCCCGGCCGCCCCGGCTGAGTTGGTTTCTCTTTATGCGCATGGAACCTCCCGCTTTCCGCTTCCTAATACCTTTAGTATACAACAGTCCACTCTATTTTACCACTTGTAACCAGGATTATAGGTAAAATATAAAAAATAAATACAATTCCGTGTGATTGGCCCAAAAAGAGCCCGCAGGTTTCCCCGCGGGCTCAGCACACGAATTTATAAGCCGCGTCAGCGTGGTCCCTTGGCGTCGGGATTCTTCTCCAGAACCGCCATGTCCTTGATGGGCTCGTTGTCCTTGACCAACCGCGCCATAATCACAAAACGGTCCTTGTTTGGATAGCTGGAGCTGAATTGGTAGGTGCAGGTAGAAATTGTGAGAATTTTGTCGTCATTGCTCACCACGACATCGTAATCATACAAGGAGCCCTGGGCGAAGTCCCCCACCATCTTGGAAAATTCCTCATCGGTAAAATTGGGGTTGTTGTAGTTTACGTCCGACGTTGTAAAAATCACCGAGAATACCTCCCAGGTCAGATCCTCATACTGGGTGGAAAAATAGATGTACGGGTTGTCCTCGGCAAAGTCCTTGTCCCAGTATTTTTTCAGCTGAGAAAACTGCGCGCCGTCGGGATCGTCGTCCATGCTGTGACCGTAAATCACCGTGTTGCGGGAGAGATCCTCCCAGCTTTCGCCAAACAGTCCCCGGTAATCGGAATAATACACGCCGGTCCAGGAGCTGCGTTTTTCAAAGTTGCGCCGCTCGTAAAATTGGTTTTTGTCGTCGGGGGCGTTGTTTTGCACCACAACGTCGTTGATGGTGGTGTTGGGCACGTAAAACCAACCCACCGTATCGTCGTTGAGCTGGTATTTTTCCCCCACCAGTCCGGTGAGCTTGGGACCCACCCGGGCAAATTGGGCGTAATCCGGCTCCTTTAGGGTGTTTATAAACACCAGCCGATCCGCGGGGGGTTCTTCCTCCTGGACGGGCTGTGTAGCCCGGCTGAAGCAGGCGGTCAGCGAGGTGACCAGACATGTCGCCGCCAACAACCCGGCAACCGTTCGCTTGTTTGTCATTATCATAGTAAGCTCCATGTACCGCATTTGCCGCGGCTGCCACTTTTGCGGCGAGCGGCACGCCGTATTCTGATAATATTCATCCGAATTCTCTGTCGCTTTAATCCGGTAAAAGGGGGAAACCCCGTTTATTCTATATATTTTAGCACGCGGAGGTATTGCTTACAATACCCTGTTCCGCATCCACTGTAACTATAGTGCCACTTTTCAGTATATTTGTTGCATGCTCCGCGCCAACAATTACTGGAATATCCAGCACAAGCCCCACCACGGCGGCATGGGAATTTGTCCCTTCTTCCTCGGTGATAATGGCGCTGGCGCTTTTGAGAAGGGACAAAACGTTGTTGGAGGTCTTTTTCATCACCAAAATATCGCCGGGCCGGAAGTATTTCAGCGCCTCCTCATCGGAGTGGGCCACACACACATTGCCGCAGGCTGTAAGGGTATTGACTCCCTTTCCGAATATCAGCACGTCTCCGGCGATGTGCACCTTGATCAAATTGGTGGTTCCGGACACGCCCAGGGGCACGCCGGTGGTGATGACCACCACATCGCCATTATCCACAATGCCGTTGTTCCGGGCGCTGCCCACAGCGTGGCTGAAGAGCTGGTTCAAATCGTCCTGCTCCTGCAGCATCAAGGGAATAACCCCCCAGGACATGGACATTTGCCGGTAGGTTTTGGGGGAGGTGGTGCTGCCGATAATGGGCATATCCGGGCGGTATTTGCTGATGCGCCGCGCCGTGGTGCCGGACATGGTGACGGCAATAATCGCCTTGGCCCGCAAATCGTAGGCCGTGGTGCAGGTGGCGTGGCTGATGGCGTTGGTGACGCTGGCGTTTTCCGGCGTGTACTCCTTGGACTGGAAGCGTTTTTGGTAATTGATATCCGCCTCGGTCCGCTCGGCGATGCGCGCCATGGTCTCGGCGGCCTTGACGGGATACAGCCCCGCGGCGGTCTCCCCGGAGAGCATCACGGCGCTGGTCCCGTCGTATATCGCGTTGGCCACATCGGTGGCCTCGGCGCGGGTGGGGCGGGGGCTTTTGATCATGCTCTCCAGCATCTGGGTGGCGGTGATCACGATTTTACCGGCGTTGTACGCCTTTTCGATGAGTAGCTTTTGCAGCGCCGGCAGCTCCTCAAAGGGTATCTCAACGCCCATATCCCCCCGCGCCACCATGATGCCGTCGCTGACCCGGAGGATCTCGTCGATGTTCTTGACGCCGTCGGCGCTTTCTATTTTTGCGATGACCAGGGTGTCGTTGCTCTCGTGCTCATTGAGAATCCCGCGAATCTCCATGATATCGGCGGCATTGCGCACAAAGGAGGCGGCGATGAAATCAAAGCCGGTTTTCAGGCCGAATTCGATATCCTTGCGGTCCTGGTCGCTGATATAGGGCATGGACAGCGCAACGCCGGGCACATTGACGCCCTTGCGGTTGGATATGTCGCCGCCGTTGAGTACCTTACAGACGATATCCGCGCCCTCCACCCTGGTGACCCGCAATTCAATAAGCCCATCGTCGATGAGCAGGCGGCAGCCGGGCGCCACATCTCCGGCCAGGCCCTGATGGGAGATGCTGGCCTTGGTGCTGTCGCCCATCACCGGCCGGGCCGTCAACACGAATTCACCGCCCTCCTCCAGCGTCGCCCTGCCGCCCTCAATTTCGCCAAGACGTATCTCCGGCCCCTTTGTATCCAACAAGGTTGCCACGGGAATATCCAGCTTTTCCCGGACGGCACAGACTATATCAAACATTTTTTTATGGCTCGCGTGCGTGCCGTGGGAAAAATTGAACCGCGCCACATTCATCCCGGCCCCCATCAGCTGTTCAATGACTTCCGGCGTCTGGGAGGCAAGTCCCAGGGTACAAATAATTTTTGTTCTTCTCATTGCATAAATCTCCCTGCCTTGTGTCAATTATAAAAGGATTAAACCCATATTAGCAGTATTCCCGCGCCGCGTCAATATCCGTGCTGCCAAATTATACTTATACGAAAATCGTGTCAAATAAACATTTGACATCGATATGTATTCGTTTATAAATACACTAATTATGGATGTCAATGGGTGATTTTCCCGAATTTGGTTGAAATTTCAGTGGAAACTGTTGGAAATTCCACCAACCAGATGATGTTAAAAACGCACCGGTTTTCATGGGCAGGGACAGGTTACACGCGCCGATTAAACAGGCGCTTTTTCACCGCAAACGACGGAAATTTGCTGCTGTATTGACAAATGAAAAAGGGCCGGATATAATAGTCTCATCTGAAACAGTTGCGGACGCAACTTTTTTTGCGTCCGCCGCCCAACGGAGGCCGGAACCGTGATTCAATACGAACAAATCAACAGGTGGATCTCTGCTCTGTACCGCTGCAATCAAATGTATATGGCAAAGCATTTGAAGGCCCACGGCGTGGGGATGGGGCAGCATATGTTTCTCATGTGTATTCACAAGCTGCCGGGGATCAGCCAGGACGAGCTGACCCGGCACACCTTTTTAAACAAAAGCAGCGTGGCGAGGGCCATCGGTCAGCTGGAGAAAAACGGGCTCCTCACCCGACAGGTAAACCCTGCGGACAAGCGGGCCTACCGGCTTTACCTCACCCCGCGGGGGGAAGCGGCGCGGGGGGCCGCTTTGCAATTTTCCAACAGGCATGTGGAGCAGATGACCGCCGGGTTCACACAGCCGCAAAAGGATCAGGCCTTGACGCTGCTGGAGCAAATGGCGCACAATGTGCTCGCACTCCAGGAGGAAGGGAAAAAGGAAACGGAGAAAGAAAATGAGCAATGAAACCAAGGGGAATCCGCTGGGCACCAAACCCATATTACCGCTGCTGATGCAGTACGCCATCCCCAGCATTATCTCGATGCTGGTCACTTCGATTTACAATATTGTGGATCAGCTGTATATCAGCTGGGACGTCGGCAACGTGGGCAACGGCGCCACCACCGTGGCATTTCCCATTATCACGGTGGGGCTGGCCTTTGCCTTGCTGGTGGGCAACGGCTCCGCCGCCTTTATCAGCATCAACTTGGGCTCCGGCAACAAGGAGGACGCCCAAAAATCCCTGGGGCAGGCCGTTGTCCTCTGCGTTGTCAGCAGCGTGGTGCTCATGGCGCTGGGGCTGCTGTTTCTGGAGCCCCTCCTGAAAATGTTGGGAGGCAGCGAGGTGATGGACTACGCCAGGGATTACACCTCGGTGATTCTGCTGGGCTTCCCACTGAACAGCCTGGGCGTGTGCTTGTCCAACATTATCCGCGCCGACGGCAGCCCCCGGTACTCCATGTTTTGCGTGCTGGTGGGCGCCGTGCTCAACGTCATCCTGGACCCCATCTTCATCTTTGTCTTTGGGATGGAGGTAAAGGGAGCCGCCATCGCCACCGTCATCTCCCAGGGCGCATCCATGCTGGTGGTGCTTTATTACTTTTGGAAGCGCGGAAAAATTCTCCGCTTTCAGAACACCAGCTACCGGCTGATCCCCCCCATGGCGCGCCGGATCTGCGCCCTGGGCTCCGCCAGCTTTATCACCCAAATGGCCATTGCCATTGTCAACACGGTGCTCAATATCTCCCTCACCTACTACGGCGCGCAGACTGTTTACGGAAGTGTAAAAGCCCTTTCCGCCATGGGGATTGTGATGAAAATCAACGCCATCGTCATTTCGGTGGTGCTGGGCTTTGTCATCGGCGCGCAGCCGCTGCTGGGGTACAATTACGGCGCGGGGAACTACAGCCGGGTGCGGCGCACCTACTTCACCGAAATATCCTTTACCTTCGCCATCGGGGCCATTGCCTGCCTTGTATTTGTCACCATGCCCCAGGTGATCATATCCATCCTCAGGGACCCGGACCCGCTGTTCAACGAATTTGCGGCAAAGAGCATGCGCACCTATCTGTGCTGCCTGTTCACCGTGGGCATCCAAATCCCGTCGGCCAACTACTTCCAGGCGGTGGGCAAGCCGCTGAAGGCAATGACGCTCTCTATGAGCCGCCAGATCCTTCTGCTGGTGCCCGCCATCCTGATTCTGCCGCTCTTCTTCGGCCTGGACGGCGTGTTGTACGCGGCGCCGGTGGCGGATGTGGGGGCGCTGCTGATCACCTCCTTCTTTATCATCCGGGAGATGCGCCACCTTGGAAAGGCCGTGGTTATACAAGAGACGGAGATTTCCTTAAAAGGCGGCGCGCAAAATGCTTCATAAGCTGTTATCACTCCTGCAAAGATACCGGGAAATCGTCTTGTATCTTTTGTTTGGCGGTCTCACCACCCTCATCAATATTGTGACCTATTTTTTCTGCGCCCGCCTCCTCCCCTTTTCCTCCACCGTCCCCGCCAACACCCTCGCGTGGCTGCTCTCGGTGCTCTTCGCCTACGCCACCAACCGCCGGTGGGTGTTTGCAAGCCGGGCGGCCGGGCTTTGGCGCGTAACGCGGGAGCTGTTCTCCTTTTTTGGCGCCCGCGTCTTTACCGGCCTGCTGGATATCGGCATCCTGTTCCTATTTGTGGATTGCCTGCGCTTTTATGACCTGCCCGTGAAAATTGCCTCCAACCTATTGGTGATTGTCATCAACTATTTGCTGAGCAAGTTTTGGATTTTCCGAAAGAACCACCTGCCAACAACAGACGACGGCGAGTGAGCTTGTATTGCTTTATCGAGAAAACATAAGCGCCGATATGGCCACAGCGGCAACCGTTCCCCATACATGCCGGGCGCGCGGTTTTGCCACGGGCCATGCGGCGAGAAGGAGATGGGATGATGGGATATCGCTTGGGAATCAATCTGGGCTTCGCGGTGAATCGGTACATAGAGCCGGAGGTCTGGAGCCGGATTGTCGGGGAGGAGCTGGGTCTGCGTTACGTGCAGTTTGTGGCGGATCTGCTCAACCCCTTCTGGCCCCGGGAATATGTGGAGAGCCAGCTTCTGCGCATTCAGGAGAGCACGGCCCGGTACGGCATACAGGTGGAGAGCCTGTTCACCAGCGGCTACACCCGGGTGAATCATCTCATGAATCCCGACGCGGACGCGCGAAAATTCTGGCTGCAATGGTTTAAGGACCTGTTGGATATCGGCGGCCGTTTGGGCGCAAAAAACGCCGGTTCCCATTTTGGCATTCTCACCTTCGACAGCTACGAGGACCCGGGCAAGCGGGAACATCTCATAGCCGAAGGGGTCAGGGGCTGGCAGGAGCTGAGCTTTTACGCCCAGGACAAGGGCTACGACTGCTTGATCTTCGAGCCCATGAGCGTACCCCGGGAGATGGCCAACACCATGGAGGAAACCCTTTCCCTCATGGAGCGGGTCAACGAGAATTGCGGCGTCCCCATGCGGATCTGCCTGGACGTGGGCCACGCACCCCACCCCTCCCAGCGGGATCCCTATCCCTGGATTGAGCGGCTGGGTGGCTATTCGCCTGTCATCCACCTCCAACAGACGGTGCTGAACAAATCCAACCACGCCCCCTTTACGGAGGAAAACAATCAAACCGGGATTATCACGCGGGAACGGGTGATGGAGTGTGTCGGGCGGTCCGGCTGTACCGACGCCCTCTTCGCCTTTGAGATCTCCCACCGCGAACACCACGACACGGATTTTCGCATTCTGGCGGATCTCAAGGAAAGTGTGGACTACTTCCGCCAGGTCATTGCGGAATAGCCCCTTATTGAATTTCGACGTTGACAGAAATAGAAATTTGAGCTACACTGAACACATGGGAAAGGACCCTATGTCTATGGATGGAAGAGAATTTGTCGAGCTGCTTCATCAAAACCCCGTTATCGCCGCGGTGAAGGACTGGGACGGCCTCGCCAAATGCCTGGAGAGCGAATGCCAGGTGGTGTTCATCCTCTTTGGCACGGTGCTGAATATCGCCGACACCGCAGCGCGGGTCAAGGCCGCCGGAAAGCTGGCTATGATCCATGTGGATCTGGTGGACGGTCTCGCCGCCCGGGACGTGGCCGTGGAGTTTATCGCCACACAGACCCAGGCGGACGGCATTATCTCCACCCGCCAGAATCTGGTGCGCCGCGCCAAGGCGCTGGGGCTTCTCTGTGTGCAGCGCTTCTTTGTACTGGATTCCATGGCGCTGGTCACCATTCAAAGGCAGCACGCCGCCGAGGCTACCGACGCCATAGAAATTCTTCCGGGGGCGCTGTTTAAGGTGATCCGCAAGCTGTGCGGTGAGATCGGCAAGCCCATTATCGCCGGGGGGCTCATCTCCGACAAAGAGGACATTGTAGGCGCTCTGGACGCCGGAGCGGTGGCGATTTCCTCCACGAACCAAGACGTGTGGTTTATGTGACCACAGTACTGTACTATAAAAAAACTGAATACCTGTTTCTATGAGTATTGGAGGACGAAACAAACGGCGGCCCGCAGGGGTCCGGTTTGTTTTGTCCTTTTTCTTTTTTCAAATTTCCGTACGGGAGGTAACGAAATGTACGATGTAGTTGTAATCGGCTGTGGAAT
>Ga0153950_1001539_pt1 | contig 10181 bp, 6 predicted proteins | sample TSNJ034MetaG_FD_104737 | JGI IMG/M metagenome (GOLD analysis project Ga0153950, IMG submission 104737) | Attine ant fungus gardens microbial communities from New Jersey, USA - TSNJ034 MetaG | ecosystem: Host-associated > Fungi > Mycelium > Unclassified | place: USA: New Jersey, Wharton State... | reverse complement strand
GGGTACGGTTGAGGCATGCATTCCCCTGGGCTTTCCGCCACTCCCGCAGGCCTGCTTTCCCCTACCGTCCTCGGGACGCTTCCGGCCCTGATGGACCGGGCCTCCGGGGAACGTGCGGACGCGAGCGCCTTGGCGGCCCTCCGGGAGGAGCCTGCCACGCGGTATCTTCTGCTGGCGCAGCGCAGCGCTCCTGTCCTTTCGGGAGAGGAGGAGCACCGGCTGGTCCTCCTCTCCGCATCGGAACTTGAAGGGCTGGGACCCGTGCGCGTCCTGGAGGAGATCCACCTGGGCCGTGTGCGCCAGAACGACGACGACGCCCCGGCCTCCGCAGACGGTGACCCTTCCCTGCCGGACGGCACCGCCGTCGTCGCCGTCGTGCTCAGCGAACCTCTTCCGAACGGCCACCCGGCGCTTCCCGACGGGGCCATGTGGCGCGGCTATCGCGAAAGCGGTGCGTGGCTCCCCGCCCTGGAATCGGAGCTGTTCATCGAGGCTCAGGCGATCGCCGGCTGGCATGAGAACCACGGATTCTGCCCACGGTGCGGCACCCCCACCGAGGTGGAGCAGAGCGGCTGGGTGCGGCGCTGTCCCCGGGAGAATGTGGAGATCTTTCCCCGGATGGACCCGGCCATCATCGTCAGTGTCGTGGGTCCGGACGGCAGGATCCTGCTGGGTGGCGGCGGTCCGGCGGACAGCAAGGGGCATTCCGTCCTGGCAGGGTTCGTCGATCCCGGCGAATCCCTGGAGCAGGCCGTGGCCCGCGAACTGGGCGAAGAGGTCGCGGTGCAGGTGGAGGCCGTCCAGTACCTGGGGTCACAGTCCTGGCCCTTCCCGGCTTCCCTCATGCTCGGGTTCACGGCCCGGACCCGCAGCAGCGAGGCCCGTCCCGACGGGGTGGAGGTCACCCATGCCCGGTGGTTCACCCGGGAGGAGCTCCAGGAGGAGGTCCTGGCCGGTACGGTGGTCATCCCCGGCCCGCTGTCCATCGCCCGGGACCTGATCGAGCACTGGTATGGCGGCCCGGTCCTGGAATCCACAGCCGCGCCGGTGAGGGCACGGGCGTAGCCGTCATCCTGGGAGACTGTTCCCAGAGGAAGACCGGGCCTCGGAGCCCGGCACATCGCATGAAGCAGTGAATGAAGGAGCAATCACCCTGGACGTGGAGAACGGCAGCAGCCTTGAGGAACGGATCCTCGCCGGGCTGGATGCAGAACAGCGCGCGGTGGCGACATCCCTGACGGGTCCCCTGTGCGTCCTGGCCGGTGCCGGGACCGGTAAGACGAGGGCGATCACGCACCGTATCGCCTACGGGGTCCACTCCGGGGTCTACACCCCGCAGCGTCTTCTGGCCGTGACGTTCACGGCCCGTGCGGCGGCCGAGATGCGCAGCAGGCTCCGGGACCTCGGGGTCCCGGCCGTACAGGCCCGGACATTCCACGCCGCCGCGCTCCGTCAGCTCCAGTACTTCTGGCCGCAGGCCATCGGAGGCTCCGTCCCGCAGCTCCTGGACCACAAGGCGGGCCCCATCGCCGAGGCGGCCCGCAGGTTGCGGCTGACCGTGGACCGGGCCGCGGTGCGGGATCTCGCGGCGGAGATCGAATGGGCCAAGGTGTCCATGCTGACACCCGCCAACTACCTGGCCCGGGCCCAGGGCCGCGGCGAGCCGGGCGGGCTGGAGCTGCCCGCGGTCGCGCGCATCTTCGAGGCCTATGAGGAACTCAAGACGGACCGCAACATCATCGACTTCGAGGACGTCCTGCTCATCACGGTGGGGATTCTGGAGGAGGACGCCAAGGTGGCGGCCACGGTCCGAGAGCAGTACCGGCATTTCGTGGTGGACGAATACCAGGACGTCTCGCCGTTGCAGGAACGCCTCCTGCAGCTCTGGCTCGGTGGCCGCGAGGAACTTTGCGTGGTGGGTGACGCAAGTCAGACCATCTATTCGTTCACGGGCGCCACGCCCCGTCATCTGCTGGATTTCGCCAAGAATCATCCCCAGGCGCAGGTGGTCCGCCTGATCCGTGACTACCGCTCCACACCGGAGGTGGTGAAGCTCGCGAACACCCTCCTGCACAGCCGCCCATCCGGTGGCCCGGAGGCGGATAAGGTCTGGGCCAAGCCGCTGGAGCTCGTGGCTCAGCGGCCGCACGCCGCCGAACCCTTGTTCATCGAATGCCCGGATGACGAGGCAGAGTCCGCCGTGGTGGCCGAGCGCATCGCAGCGCTCATCGCGGCCGGGACGCCGGCGGCGCAGATCGCGATCCTGTTCCGCACCAACGGCCAGTCGGAAGCCTTCGAGCAGGCTCTCTCCGCCCGGGACATCCCTTACCAGTTGCGTGGCGGTGAACGCTTCTTCCAGCGCCGTGAGGTGCGCGAAGGCATCCTTCAGCTGCGCGCCGCGTCCCGTGCGGACGAGACGCGCGGCGCGGCCGTGGCCGGGACCGTGGCGGATGTGCTTTCCAGCCTGGGCTACACCGCGGAGGCCCCGGTGGGCGGCGGTGCGGTCCGTGAACGCTGGGAGTCCCTGGCCGCCCTGGTCAATCTGGCCCAAGACCTGGCGACGAGCCGTGGCGAGGAGTTCTCCTTGCTGGACTTCGTGGCGGAGCTGCAGGAGCGTTCCACGGCTCAGCACGCCCCCACGGTCCAGGGCGTCACCCTCGCATCGCTCCACTCGGCCAAGGGCCTGGAATGGGACGCGGTGTTCCTGGTGGGTATGAGCGAAGGCCTCATGCCCATCTCCTTCGCGGAGACTCCGTCCGAGGTGGATGAGGAACGGCGTCTGCTGTACGTCGGCATCACCCGTGCCCGGACCGATCTGTGCTTCACCTGGTCCACGGCTCGGACGCCCGGCGGCCGCGCCCACCGCAAGCCTTCCCGGTTCCTCGATACTCTGCGGCCGGGCGGCAACGGCGGGACCATGCGGGAGACCGGTTCACGGCTGCGCAAGAACCGCAGCAAGGCCGTCGCCACTCAGTGCAAGGTCTGCGGCACGCAGCTCACCACGGGGCCGGAGCGGAAGGTGGGGCGATGCTCCGACTGCCCGCCCACCATGGATGAGAAGCTCTTCGAGTCCTTGCGCGAGTGGCGCAAGGCGGAAGCCTCCTCAGCCGATGTCCCGGCCTACGTGGTGTTCACCGATGCCACCCTCACCCTCATCGCGGAGGAGAAGCCGGAGACCATGGAGGCGCTCGCGGTGCTCTCCGGCGTGGGGCAGCGCAAGCTGGAGAAGTACGGGGAGGCTGTGCTGAAGGTGGTGTCGGCGCAATGAGCCGTTCCGCCCAGGCAGAACAGCCGCGTTTCGCCCCGGACGGGACACCCGTGGTGGTGCGCCGCTCGGCCCGCCGCAAGCGCACGGTGAGCGCTTTCTGGGAGGGTGGGACCGTCGTCGTCGCCGTGCCTGCGCGCTTCACGCACGCCCAGGAGGACGAATGGGTGCAGAAGATGCTGCAGCGTCTTCAGTCGCGGGAGGCCTCGGGGAAGGCTGCCGGGAAGAACGACGACGAGCTGGCCCAGCGAGCCCGGCAGCTGTCCCAGCGGTATCTGGGCGGTCAGGCGCGGCCCAGCAGCGTGCGCTGGGTGAGTAATCAGAATTCGCGCTGGGGATCCGCCACCCCGGCCGACCGGTCCATCAGGCTTTCGGACAAGCTGCAAGGCATGCCGGAATGGGTGGTCGACTACGTCCTGGTGCACGAGCTGACGCATCTGCTCGTGGCCGGACATGGTCCGGACTTCTGGAAGCTGTGTTCGGCCTACCCGGATCTGGAGAAGGCGAAGGCGTTCCTCTCCGGGGTGGCGTACGCCCAGTCCCGGGGGCTGACAGGGGAGTGACTCGCCCTGAGTTGTGTGCTCAGTTGTGGCGGGATTCCAGGCGGAACATCCGCTACAACTGAGCACACAACTCAGGGCGAGAGGCGTCAGGAACTCGGCTTGCCGTCCTCGCCGGTGGGCTCGTCGAAGCCGCCGGAGAGCAGTTTCTCAATGGCGTCGTCCACCTCGGCATCGCTCGCCTCGGCCAGCTGGCGGCGGGCACCGAAGCCCTGGGGGTCGTTCAGATCTTCCGTGGTGGGGATCAGGTCGGGGTGCTTCCAGACGGCGTCGCGGCCCTCGGTGCCACGCTCCTCCTTCAGTGCCGCCCACAGGGCCGCGGCCTCACGGAGACGGCGGGGACGGAGCTCCAGACCCACCAGGGAGGAGAAGGCGTGCTCGGCGGGACCGCCGGTGGCACGACGACGACGGACCGTCTCCCGCAGTGCGGGCGCAGTGCCCAGCACACCCTCCAGGGCTTCCGTGGTCACTTCATCGACCCAGCCTTCGATCAGGGCCAGGGCGGTCTCCAGCTTGTCCAGGGCGGCCTGCTGGGCGGGGGTCCGCTCCGGCATGAACACACCCTCCTGAAGTGCGGCCTGAATGGACTCCGGGTTGGACGGGTCAACGTCCTGGGCCAGATCCTGGATACGCGAGACGTCGATGTGGATACCACGGGCGTAGTCCTCGATGGCGCCCAGCACGTAGCCGCGCAGCCACGGCACGGACGTGAAGAGCCGGGAGTGGGCGGCCTCGCGGACACCCAGGTAGATGCGCACATCCTCGGCCGGGATCTCCAGGCCCTCGCCGAAGGCCGCCACGTTGGCGGGCAGCAATGACATCTCCAGATCTGCCAGCGGCACGCCGATCTCCGTGGAACCCACTACTTCGGTGGACAGGGATCCGATGGCCTGGCCCAGCTGCATGGCGAAGATGGCGCCGCCCATGTTCTGGAGCATGGACCCCGCGCCGCCCATCATGCCGCCCAGGCCCTGGGAGGTGAGCTCCTCGGGCAGGTTCTGGGTCATGGCGTCCGTGAGAGCCTTGGCGATACTGTTGGCCACGGGTTCCGTCAGGCGGCGCCAGGTGGGCATGGTCGCTTCCACCCATTCGGCGCGCGACCAGGCCTTGCCGATGATGTTCGGCTCGGGGAAGTCGGTGACCTTGTTGAGCCACATGTCGGCCAGACGGAGGGTCTGGTCCACGTCCCGCTGCTGGACGGTGCTGGGCGTCGGGTCGCTCGACTGTGCCGCGACGTTCCGGGCCGTGTCATGCGCCAGCTTCCAGTTCACCGGGCCGTCCGAGCTGGCGGAGAGCATCGCCTGGACCTGCTGGAACATGTTCGCCAGGAACTGGGGATCATCCGGCAAGCCACTGGCCTTGGCGAACTGCTGGACGTCGAAGCCCTCCGGCGCGGCACCTCCCATGAGTCGCCACAGCATCTCCTGGAACTGGTCCTGGGGATCCTCGCCGGGGTTGTTCGTGTTGGGCTCGTTGCTCATGGTCCACCGATCTTTCCTGGGCCTTTTAGTTCACGGTACCCCCGGCCAGGTGCGCATGTCGCCGGTGCCGGAGGTGGTTTCGCTGAGGGCAAAGCACAGGCCGGGGCAGGGGGACGCCCAGTTTCGCCGCCTACTCTTGGAGGAGCACTGTAGATCCGGAAGGAAACCATGAGCGAGCAGTTCCCGGCGACCCCGCCGGTGCAGCCCCAACCGACGCCGGCCATGCCGGAGGGCTCACCCGGACGACGGCGCCGGCGCCGTTTTCCGCTCGGTGCGGTGATCTGGGGACTCTTCTTCGTAGTGCTCGCGGCGGGCTCGCTGCTGCCGTTGCCGTATGTGATCGAGTCTCCGGGGCCCACCTACAACACCATCGGTTCCGTGGAGGACAAGAAGGTGATAGCGGTCAGTGGCCACGAAAGCTACGCGGCTCAGGGGAACCTCGACCTGACCACCGTGTACGTCTCGGGCGGACCCGGGGGACAGGTCACGGGTTTCGAAATGATCCAGGCGCTCCTGGACCCCTCCAAGGCGGTCTACGACGAGGACCAGATCTTCCCCAAGGGCACCACCAAGGAGGAGTCCCAGAAAGAGAACGCGCTGGCCATGACCAGTTCTCAGGAGAACGCCACCGCGGCTGCCCTGGGCGCGTTGAAAATCCCGTTCCAGCAGAAGCTCACGGTGGGCGGTTTCACCAAGGACTCGCCTGCGGAGGGCAAGCTGAAGAACGGTGACGTGCTCCTGAGCATCGACGGGCACCCATCCTCCTCCATGACCGCGGTCCGGGACGCCCTGGCGGCATCGCATGGCAATGAAGTGGCCGTCCAGGTGCAGCGCGGACAGGAGAAGCCCACCGTCCGCCTCACTCCGGTCAAGGGCGAAGACGGCCGGTATCTGATGGGCATCGGGCTGGGTTTCTCCTTCGACTTCCCCTTCAAGGTCCAGTACCAGCTGGACCAGGTGGGAGGTCCGAGCGCCGGCCTCATGTTCACCTTGGGGCTGATCGATTCGCTGACCCCGGGGGACCTGACCGGGGGCAAGCACGTGGCCGGGACCGGAACCATCACCCCGGACGGCCAAGTGGGCCCCATCGGTGGCATCGCCCAGAAGATGCACGGCGCCCGTGCTGCGGGGGCCGGGCTGTTCCTCGCCCCGTCGGCGAACTGTGACGACGTGGTGGGCCATATCCCGGACGGCCTGACGGTGGTGAAGGTGGACACCGTCAGTGACGCCCGTACCGCTGTGGAGACCTACGCCAAGGGCGGTGACCTCTCCGCGCTGCCGCACTGCACGGCGGGCTGAGCGGACGACGGCGGGTGCCCGGGCCGCCGTCGGGCCTGGGGGAAGACGGAGAAGCATGTCTGCTGCCCGGCTCTCTGCGCGCCCGGGGGAGCTAGGCTGAAGAACAGGGAACCTCACGGCGGATCCGTTCGTGGAACAGTTGTGGCGGGTCCCCCGTCCATCACCGCAGCGAAACTTCCATCGAGGTACTGAGCGTGTCAGGAACACCCCATCCCATGTCAGCCCCCGGGCCCCGCAGGCGACGCGGAGCCTTTGTGCCAACACTCATCGTGGTGGCCGCACTCGTGGCCGGCTTCGTCTTCTTCGCCAATGTCTGGACAGATGTCCTCTGGTACCAGCAGCTAGGGTTCGTGGGTGTCTTCGTGACCCAGAACCTGGCGCGGATCGGAGTCTTCCTGGCCGTGTTCCTGCTGATGGGGCTGGCCGTCTACTTCTCCATCCGGGTGGCCTACCGCGCCCGGCCCGTCTACGCGCCTGACCAGACCGTCCAGGACAATCTGGGCCGCTACCAGGAACAGCTCGAACCGGTGCGCCGTGCCGTGATGATCGGACTGCCCGCGGTGCTGGGCCTCTTCGCCGGTACGGCGGCCGTCGGCCAGTGGCCGAAGGTCCTGCTGTTCTTCAACCAGGAGCCGTTCGGCCAGACCGACCCCCAGTTCGGTATCGACCTGGGCTTCTACGTGTTCGCCGTGCCCTTCCTGGGCTTCCTGGCGTCTCTGCTCATGAGCATCGTGGCGGTGGCCGGCCTGGCGGGCTTGCTGACGCACTATCTCTACGGAGCCATCCGGATCCAGCCGCGGGGTGTGTTCTTCAGCCATGCCGCACGTCTGCAGCTCGGCATCACCATCGCGGTCTTCCTCCTGCTCCTGGCCGCGAACTACTGGCTGGGCCGCTACACCACGGTGCAGAGCCCCAACCTCGGACGCTGGGCCGGTGCTCTGTACACCGACGTCAATGCCGTGGTGCCCACGCGATCCATCCTGGCCGTGGCCGCCGCGATCGTGGCGGTGCTCTTCATCGTCGCCGCGATCATCGGCAAGTGGCGTCTGCCCGTGATCGGCACCGCCATGCTCATCATCACCTCGCTCCTGGCCGGTGGCCTGTACCCGTGGGTGATCCAGCAGTTCCAGGTCCGCCCCTCCGAGCAGACCCTGGAGAAGCAGTACATCCAGCGCAACATCGATGCCACCCGTGCCGCCTATGGTCTCGACAAGATCGAGGTCAAGGACTACAAGGCGACCACGACGGCCACCGCCGGGGCGCTGCGCGGTGATGCGGAGACGGCGGCCAGCATCCGCCTGATGGATCCCAACCAGGTCTCGGCCGCCTTCCAGCAGCTGCAGCAGTTCCGCCCGTACTACCAGTTCCCGAAGAGCCTGAACGTTGACCGCTACGAGGTCAACGGCAAGAAGCAGGACACGGTCATCGCCCTGCGCGAATTGAATCCCTCCGGCCTGAACGCCAGCCAGCAGTCCTGGTACAACAAGCACATCGTCTACACCCACGGCTACGGAGTGGTCGCGGCGAAGGGCAACACCGCCACGAAGGACGGCAAGCCGGACTTCCTGCAGGCCGGCATCCCGAGCACGGGTGTTTTCGGCGACGACAGCAAGTACCAGCCCCGTATCTACTTCGGGCAGAATTCCCCGGACTACTCGGTGGTCGGCGGCCCGGAAGGCTCCTCTCCCCGCGAGCAGGACCGCCCGACGGGCAAGGACGGCAGTGATGCCCAGTACACCTTCACCGGCAACGGCGGCCCGAATGTGGGCAACCCGCTGAACAAGCTCCTGTACGCGGTCAAGTTCCAGTCCACGGATCTGCTGCTCTCCGACGGTGTCAATGCCGATTCCCAGATCCTCTACGACCGGGATCCCAAGGACCGTGTCCAGAAGGCGGCACCGTACCTGACGGTGGACGGCAACCCGTACCCCGCCGTGGTGGACGGCCGGGTCAAGTGGATCGTGGACGGCTACACCACCAGCAGCGATCTTCCCTACTCGCAGCCGCAGGAGCTGGACAACGCCACCACGGACTCCCAGACGGTGGCAGGGCGTAATGCTGCACAGCCGAACGACAGCGTGAACTACATCCGCAACTCGGTCAAGGCGACGGTGGACGCCTACGACGGCTCCGTGACCCTGTACGCCTGGGACGACCAGGACCCGCTGCTGAAGGCCTGGCAGAAGGTCTTCCCGAGCACTCTCAAGCCGATCAGCGACATGTCCGGTGATCTTCTGAGCCACGTCCGCTACCCCGAGGACCTCTTCAAGGTCCAGCGTGAGCTCCTGGGCCGCTACCACGTCACCAATGCGGACGACTTCTACCAGAACAACGATGCCTGGAGCGTGCCGAACGATCCGACGGCGAAGAGCGGTGACACCCCCACTCCGGTGAAGCAGCCGCCGTACTACATGTCGATGCAGATGCCGGGCGAGACCACCTCGTCCTTCCGCCTGACGAGCAGCTTCATTCCGCAGACGGTGGGCGGGGACGCCCGGAACGTGCTGTACGGCTTCCTGGCGGCCAATGGCGATGCCGGGAACAAGAAGGGCGTGAAGGACCCGAAGTACGGCCAGCTGGAACTCCTCGCGATCCCGCCGGAAACCCAGGTGCCCGGACCCGGTCAGGTGCAGAACCTGTTCAACTCGAACACCACGGCCTCCAATGAGCTCAACATCCTCAGCCGCGGAGCTTCGGCCGTGGTCTACGGAAACCTGCTCACGGTGCCCATGGGTGGCGGCCTGCTCTACGTCCAGCCGGTCTACCTGAAGTCCACGGGTGACACGGCCTATCCGACACTGCAGCGCGTTCTGGTCGCCTTCGGTGAGCATGTCGGCTTCGCACCGACCCTGGACGCCGCGCTCGACCAGGTCTTCGGAGGCAATTCCGGGACCAAGGCCGGAGACGCCGCCAACAACAACGGCGGCGGTTCGAGCGGCACGGGCACCGGCTCTTCGTCGGGGAACGGTGGCAACGCCGGCAACACCCCGGCTCCGACCTTGAAGGCCGCTCTGGACGACGCGAAGAAGGCGATCGATGCCGGTCAGGCAGCCCTGAAGAACGGCGACTTCGCCGCTTACGGCGAGCAGCAGAAGAAGCTGCAGGACGCGCTGAACCGGGCCCTGGCTGCGGAAGGCGCACAGGGCGGGGCCACGCCCAGCCCGTCGCCGTCGTCGAGCCCGTCGGCCAGCCCCGGGAAGTAGGCCGGAAACCTGCCCCGCGTCGCCTGTCGCGGCTGGTGAGGCGCAGATCACGTCACCTCGATTTGGTCTGCGGTTCACCAGCCGGTAGAGTTGTTCTTGCGACGCGGGGTGGAGCAGTTCGGTAGCTCGCTGGGCTCATAACCCAGAGGTCACAGGTTCAAATCCTGTCCCCGCAACTGGCAGAAGGCCGGAACCATTGGTTCCGGCCTTCTTGTTTTCCCGGAAGCCGTCGCCGGCCGCCCTGAGGCGGAGATCACGTGGCCTCGAATTGGTTTGGCGGGGCACACAGGGTAGCGTTGACGGTACGACGCGGGGTGGAGCAGTTCGGTAGCTCGCTGGGCTCATAACCCAGAGGTCACAGGTTCAAATCCTG
>Ga0153950_1001536_pt1 | contig 10197 bp, 9 predicted proteins | sample TSNJ034MetaG_FD_104737 | JGI IMG/M metagenome (GOLD analysis project Ga0153950, IMG submission 104737) | Attine ant fungus gardens microbial communities from New Jersey, USA - TSNJ034 MetaG | ecosystem: Host-associated > Fungi > Mycelium > Unclassified | place: USA: New Jersey, Wharton State... | reverse complement strand
TGGACAGAGTAGTGTATTACACATCAGGCCTTGTCCTTCAGAGCGAATCAATACGGGAAAATCCTTCTGTTATGGAAAGTACAAAAACGAGCTAAAAAGCAACCGGAAAAATTAAATTCCTGGTTGCCATGGAAGGTGTGGCGTGACTGTTCGTCGTTTCCTGACAGCCGGGAGACGTGCAGCACAAATAATATTCCTGCCGGAAACAACGAAACGTAATGGTCCGGAGCCACACACCTACTGACGGATACTCTGAAGTGTCTGCCTGGGAGCGACTGGCAGAGCTGTTGCCTTCCGGGCGCTCCCTTCCCCGGATAAGCAATAGCTGCTGTCAGTGTTGGGCACCAGACATCAGGAAAGCGACAAAGCCAGCCCCCTGGCGGACAGACCTGCAGCCAGACTGTATCCATTCGCATACACGCAGCTGACGCATGTTAAAAAGCGTGTCCATATAAGTTCCCAGGACAATACCAGGATCTGACAGAGCACCCGGTTAATTAGTGAGCAGACAATATACATTCATAACACATCAAACAGTGAGCTGGCCTGCGGACATAAAACAGCTTTACCACTGGTGTCCGGACTACAGCTCCGCATATATTACGGCATCAGAAACAATGTCTGGCTGTAAATTTTGTTATATATTTTTTAAGTCATATTGCTAAAATATATTTATGACACGGAAGCATACTTTCCTCTGACACTTTATTTTTACGGGAAAATCTTATCTTTACATAAGGAGATAATGAAATATCCAGCCAGAATGAAATATCATTACGAATACCCAGTTTTTTATATATCTGATACTTCTGTGCTGAAACAGTCTTGGTACTACGAAATCTGCTCTTCGAAATCTGAGTAACGCTGTATCCTTTTATCAGTAACTCAAGCACATCACATTCAACATCTGTTAATGACGGAGATATCCATATATGGGCAGTAATATCATGTTCTTTTATCCTGGCCATTACATAACAGGTTGTATTTTTGTTACTCATTTTTTATCTGAATATATACCAGCAAACTACAAAAAATAATCCGATACGATAAGTAAAGAGCAGCCGTCCATGTGCTGCTCCTGCCTGTCAGATACTACCGGGGTCAGAATGTATACTTCACCCCCAGCATGGCAGAGGTATCACTGTATCCCCTGTCACCTGCCTGTACTCCCGCGTTGCCCCACAGGTTCAGACGGTCATTTATCTGCCCTTCAACACCGGCTTTCACTTCCCCGATATTGCGGGCACCGTCCTGATGTACCGTCACGCCATTCATACGGGTACCAAATTCACGGGTGTTGTGCAGCCAGTTCACCTCCACGAACGGACGGAACTCACGGAATTTACCGTCGTCCATTCTGTTGTGTCCCTTAATCCAGGTTTTCACACCCAGACGGGTACGGACGTTACCGTCACCGGTGCTCTCAACACGGGTACCGTTGCTTTCACGGTGTTCATCTGCTTTTACACCCATCCAGACAACCTGTGCCTGAGGCTGAACATACCATTCATTCAGGCTGCCATGACTGCCGCTGAACTCACCTGCTTTCCAGGTATAACCAGTTTCCAGCGAAGCAGTCAGACCTTTTGATTTCCAGGACTCGCCCGGCAGTCCGTCACCTTTCACATGGTTGTCAAACCAGCCGTACTGTGCCCACGTATCAAGATAAGCCCCGTTATGTGTTTCATCGTTGGCAAACCAGGTGGCATACAGACCTGTGCTGTATCCGTTCACACTGCCTTTTGAGCGGTATCCGGTGCGCACAGAGTCCGTGTTGTTATGCTCGTTACCGTAACCAGCCATAACGCCAAGGTGCCAGCGGTCAGTTTCTCCCCAGCCCCACTGTGCAATGTCTCCCCCCAGTTGAACAACATAACGGTTACCCTGTGTTTTCAGCTGACCTGTACCATCACGCCAGCGGTTATGTCCCCCTTCGTGGCGCATCCACATGCTGGTATTTTTCGTCTCACCGGTCATGACATCGGTGTACTGCACCGGCCCCAGACGTTCATGAAAACGGGTCACGAACATGGTGTTCGCTGCAGCCATATTTGCCGTGTAGGAGCCAGCTTCCGGACGCAGGTCATTATCATAACCACCCGGCACAGCTTCAGGTTTAGAGTCCGGGTCAGGCGTCGGTGTTGGTTCTGGCGTATTTTTACCGCTGGTCAGATACCAGTTACCACTGTTGCTTCCCTGACCACGCCCCAGCGTGTAGTCATAGGCTCCGGCAGCTATACGACCGGCCTGAATAAACTCTCCATTAGATAGTCCATCTACATGGATCAGTTCGATGCCATTCAAAGTCTGCGCACCTGTTCCCCCAGCATTTGTGACAAAAACCTTTGTAGATCCGTAACTATTCCCCTTGATTACTAATTTATCTGTCAAAGACAAATCATCGCCAAGTTGAGTTCGAAAGTGTAATATTCCATTATTGCTATTATAATCTCCATTAATCATTAAGGTATTACTTTGTCCCCCGTTATCCGTGCTGGATATAAAAACATCACTCCTATCCAAATCCAGAGAAGAAATCACAGAATCCTTTTTTACACGCCATACACTTCCATCAGAAAGTGCCATTTTTGTAATCCCATTATTCTTTATTTCTGACGCACCTTCCAGAATAGCAGCATGAGTTTTTATATTCATTTCGCCACCATCATTATTGACTAAAAAACCACCAGCCGCCACAAGCTCACTATTATTAACATTTATTGATGTGAAAGAATAAGAATTATCAAAAAAAGTCCCAGAAGATTGTAAATAACTATTAAGTATATTTATATCGCTCCCAACTCCTGAACCATTTCCTTGTATATTAATACCTGCACTGCTTTGAGCTATACCAGTAACACTATCAAGATTCAAATTGCCACCGTTATAAATTATTCCAAGTGCGGCTTTTTCCCCTATGGTATAGATATGGCTATTACTCAATGCAACTTTACCCTGACGAACGGCAATAGCATGGCTTTCCTGTCCATAAGTTTCCAGTATAGTGTTATTTAGCACAAGCTCTGCATTTACACCATTAGCATATGCGCCGTAACTATTATTTCCTTTCGTTGTTATTCTTGCACCATCTGCTTTCAGTATTGCCTTGCTACTCAGAGGTTCACTTTCTCCCTCACTGTATACAGGAGAAATACAGGTACGATTCATTCCAGGTCCAGAACAGGAAAGAACACCGGCAGCATTATTACCAGTAGTCAAAATATAGATATCGCCTTCAGACGTTAATACAGTATCAGAATGCGCCCCACTAACCTGGCTCATAAGCCCAGTAGCAAAATCACCGCTGGTTGATACTGAGTTTTTGCCTTTCAGAATTATATCCCCACCAAACTCACTTACAACAGCATTTGCCGAATTTTCATAAGAATCTTTTCCTCCTGTAGTTTTTATCATACTATTTTCTATTAAAACCAATGAATCGTTACCATTAGCAGAAATAGCATAACTTCCATTCCCATTAGTTATTACGCTCGTGTCAGATAGTGTAGCTTTCGCCTGCCCTCCGGAAAAAACACCTTTTGCTGTTTCAGCATGAGTCACAATTGTGGAACCAGAAACCAAAACATCCGTTCTTTCATGTACTGCATTAATACCATTAGAAATGCCTTTTGTCTCAATGTTAGCATCTGCTATAACTATCTTACTCCCGCTCTCAACAGTAACAGCTTCAGATCCATTTCCTGATGTACTAATGTTAATTTTATTTGCATTCACAACACTATTACTAATAGCTTTTATACCAGAACTTTTATCGGCTACTGTAGTAACAGTGGTTTCATTAAGTGTTCCTCTCCCCTGCTCTTGCAAATAAACCCCCGCAGAATAATCGCCAGTTGTTAATATTTCTGTCCCTGCAATATCAAGAGCGCCATCAAACTCAGCTGTTAGTGCTGCGGTCTGAATTGACTCAGACCCTGATGAAGAGGAAGAGGTTATTTTTGAATCCCTTAAAATTATTTGTGAGTCTTTACCATTAGAAAGCACAGCACTGTAACTTTTATTATCTGACAAAATTTCCGAATTTGATATATTCACAAGCCCAGCATCTTTTGCTGCAACTGCGAATGACAATGAACCGGTACTAATGACTTTTGAATTACCCAGAGAAACTCTGGAATTATTCTCACTCAAAATACCAAATGCATATACAGATGAAGTTTTAACTTCTGAATCTGAAATAGAAAGTGATGTATTGTTATTTACAGAAATCGTCGGTGTATAGGGCGTATTGACAGCCTCCACGACTTCCCCAGATAAGACATGGTCACCTCCGTCATCAAACGATAACGGTTTGGCATATACATTCTGAAGAGCTATAGCAACAAAGCTTAAACTAATTCCAGATATTTTTATATTCACCCTTCACCTCAAGTTTTTATTTCCGCAAAATACCTGTTATTGATAACGCTTCTCAGTTACTTCTGAAGCACTTTTTACATACAAAAAAGAAGCAGACACACATGATTATATATTTTTTCAATTATAAAAAACAGCAACCAAGAAAGAAAAAAACGCACACACTACTCGACAAAACCGAATATTAAACTCAGTAACCAACATCGTTCTACCAAACAGGAAATACGTTCCTGTATATATATCGCAATTTCGCGATTGCTCTTCACGCCATAATGCGTTTCAAGGTAGTGAGTATCTTTGATTGTCCATGCCGTGTGCATTCTTTTGGGGACATTTTCCATTACCATGTTTCATCGGCCATTATGGCTGCCTCTCCGGTTTGCCTGCGTGTACCATCTGATAACGATTAATCAACTGATTCAGCGCCATTTCAGTCTGTTTTTGCTGCCGCTCGCTGCCATTCTGGTTGCGGGCTTCACCATAGCGACGTAACAGCTCTTCTGCCGGAATATGTCGGTTAAAAACCTGCATCATGCCAAACACCTCCGTTTTCAGTTCACTGACCATCATGTATTTGGTCAAAGGTCGTGGTGTTGACATCAGTTGTGGTATCTGGGTAAGCAGCAAGCGAAAAGGTAGTTCAAAACTGGTGACATAATCCACATTCAGCAGTGCAATACACAGCCGTTCTTCTGGCCCGCCCTCCAGGACATCCTGCCACTGCCGGCGAAGACGTGGAGATTCATTCAGTTCTGTAAAACAGTATTTATCCGCCAGATAATCAATTCGTGTACGCATACTGAAAAGAATTCCGTATAAAGATTCAGCAGACAAAACTTTATCAGTCTGTAAAAATTAACGGAAGAGTCGATGATTCACCCGGTCATCACCGGGTGATTGTTGCAATAACCAGTGGCATCAGGGACTGGGCAACTGTTTTTAACGCAACATACTGGCCGGATGTATCACCCCCCCGGGCAACCCGAAAACACCTTTCCACACAACATTGTCCGCCAGCGCTTATCACCCGCCAGGCCTGTTGCAGTAAATCCACCACTTGCGAACATTCTTTATCAACTGTGGCACTGGCCCGCGGATGGCAAATGATTGTCTGGCTGAGCAGCAACAGGCATCGCATTGTTGCTCCTCCATGTTGTTCCCGCAACCAGCGTAATACCACCGGCGGTGCTGGGCTGGTCGTGTGATTACGCTCAGTAATACGTTCATAAAAGGAAGTACAGAATGCATGAATCTGTTGCCCGTTGATGTTTCCTTCTGCCGAATGGAGCGTGAAGTGAAATGCCTGCAGACGCGGCCAGTGGTCCACCGCCTGCTGAACAAAACGCCGGATTTCCCCCGGCTCTGAAAGTAAGGCTTCGGTTATTTGCACTATTTTATCCCTGTGAATTTTGTTAATCCGGTGCAGACACACGGAAAGCGCACATCAACACCGGCACGGTTCGATACAAACACCAGTGACTGGCGGGACGAAGGGAATGACGAATCAGTCAGGAAATGATGACAAACAGTTGGCTGACCGGAGAATGTCTGCAGGAAGATGAGCGGGAGTTGTCAGCGCCAGCACCAGGGGCAGGGCCGGCTTCCACAATACCAGCGCCGGCATTTTGCACATTGCCAGCGTACCGGCATCACAACACGTTTCATGCTGCTGCTCCTCGTGATTCCTCAATTCGCTGCTGCATCCACTGCTCCACTTCACTTTTGTACCAGCGGCTGCTGCGACCCAGTTTGATGGGTTTAGGGAAATGACCTTCACTGATCAGCTTGTAAAACCATTTATCGGTCATACCGGTGAAACTGGTGATGTAGTTCATGTCGATCAGGGGATCGTCGGCACGCAGCAACACGCTGTCGTGGCTTGTTGTGGTAAACATGGTCAGAATGTCCTCAGTGAGATTTATGAAGAATGGGGTAATACGGGGAATGGGATGGCGTGCTGCTTTCAGCACTGCCAACCGGGATTGCCGGCAAGGCAACGGGCTTCCGGATCGCACACTCCACGGCGATCGCGGGCGAAATCACTGAACGCCCAGATAAGGTCCTTAAACAGGGCTTCGCAGTCAGGTGACCGGCGATCCAGTACCACATCCCGGGTGATCTGCTTCTGGTACGGCTTTGCTTCACCTAGTGACGCGAACCCCAGCACATTACTCCAGGCATCCAGAATCAGCCGGTCCAGTTCAGGGCCGTCGAAATACTCCTGTCTGACGCACAGCACCACGTGGTATTCCAGCTTTTCTGGATGACGGGTCAGGAGCCAGCAGAGGTCACGCCCGGGCGTTGCATTCATCAGCGCGCTAACAGTTTCGATAAAGTCCATACCAAACCAGGTCTGTCTGCTGCTGAAGGTAGTGTCATATTCACATGGCAGACGAAGCAGGATCCGCCGTATCCGGGAGCCGGACTGCTCACGCAGCGCACGCTCAAGGACGCCGATGACTTTGTTCTGATAAGATGGCCAGAAGGGTGCCATGCTATAGTCGAAATAAGGGATAGCATTCATAAGATATGCTCCGTTATGCGCAGCCCACAACGCGTCCTGCCCGTGAATGAGCTGACGTGTTATGGTTTGCGGATGGGGTTGATGGAATACGTGAAGAACCGAAACAGAACGGGAAGATCAGGTAACCGACAAGGGACAGAACACCGGATGCAGGTTCAGGATGAATGATCTCCGTTGACTTCGGTTCACATTATTAAGCAGGGCGGTAGATTTTTACCGACGGAGTGTTTCCAGGAGCGGAGGCTCAGGCCTTAAGCTTCAGAAGTGAGGCTTACGAGGACGCCCTGCAGCAGGACGTTCAGGAACTTCATTGCAGCCGTAGGCGCACAGCCCGTCTTTTTGCTCTTCTTTCGCCAGATAATGCAGGGCACCGCGAATATTATCGATGCTTTCAGGATCGTTGTGGCGCACAGGAATGTTGATGTTGTATGCATAATGCGGCTGATATGTACAGCGGTGTGCCGAACCGCTGTTATGCGTAATAGACCGCCAGCATTCCGTAATCCGCTCCGCAAAGGGATATATTTTTTTAACCCTCTGACGATCGATCCAGAAAACCGCATGCGCATGAAAACCATGATCAGCCGTCCATTCAATCACCCAGAAGAAGCCAACGATATTTTCAAACTGTTCAACCTGCTCCAGCAGCATACGCAACTGCAATTCAAGCCAGCGATGATCAGGTTGTAAGAAATCAGGCGTATCTTTCCTGTAGAAGAAATCCATGCGTAAGGCCCGCAGGCAGGAATAGCGTGCCATCATTTGATTGATGTGATTGTCAAGTAAGGCGGTAAAAAACCAGTTTGGTGTGTAAGATTTAGGCATGTTGATGACTCCTGAAAGTTAATGATGTTTTAAGCTCTGTGAGCGAATTAATGCTTTCGCTCATAATCAGATCTAAAACGGTAATAACTTACAGATGGTATTTATCAGGCATGCTGTAGCAGAATGGATACGACGGGTTATTAACGATACGCAGCATTATGCAGAGAGAAATGGATTATCTGATGGTATTAGCTAAAGAGATGAGATAAACGAGGAGTGAATAAAATACAGAATCAATAAACATCACGAAATACTGCAAAATACGCGATAAAAACCCACGACCAGAAGTTCAAGAAACATATTACGACTAATCACCATCATAAACTACAAACTTGCTCTCAGTGGTTCTAAAAAAACGTGTACAAGACCAACACATATCTGTACACGCACTCATTTAATCTGTTAAAAACAACTCATGTTCAAGATATGAACGTTAACGGGTACACGGTACCAGAATGAAACATACCATGGATGGATAATATTCATTTTGTTTTACATACAAGATAATCAGGAACAAACATAATCAAAAATTCACTCTGTCAGTACCATTGTTTATTCTGTTCTGTTAATTGTTACGGAATCATGGATACCTTATCAAAGCGTAAGCATTCAGTTAATCAGTGATGACAGAGAATTGATGTTCACCAGAATAGTTAAAACATATCGGATAAACAATCATCGTTAAGCAAATACAGCTCATGATGGATAAAATTAAAATAAATTATTATTTCACTGAAAACAGGAACAGATAGATATCAGCAATAGCGTAGTAGAGAATAACTTACCTGAACATCATATGAGTTACAGTAGTTATGATTGAATGAAGGAGAAGGTGGATACCATGATAATGGTGACAATGAAGATTAGACAAGGAAGGGAGTGAATATAATTTGTGTAAAGACAGAGAGGGAAGATGAAGGACAGAGATGGATGATAAATAAAGGGATAGATACTAATTATAGTAATAAACCTAAATTAAAATCATCCATGTTTGATGAGTAAAAATAGAGAGTGTTCAGAATTCTGTGTCACGGTAAAATATTACAGCGTAATCACGTTATTCAGTCGCCCGTCAAAATAAATGGCTAACTGCGACAATGTCAAATTCCAGTTATGGATCGGCATTGTCCATTTTTCCTGTGCATTCAGCAGCCCCAGATAAAGTAGTTTCAACAGACTGTTTTCATTCGGGAAAGCACCTTTGGTTTTCGTCAGTTTGCGGAACTGACGATGAACCGACTCGATGACGTTGGTCGTGTAGATGACTTTCCGGATATCAGGAGCATAGCGGAAGTATGCCGACAGATTTTCCCATTTCCTGCGCCATGACTGGATAACCATCGGGTACTGCTGGCCCCAGCGAGCTTCCAGCTCATCCAGTGCGGTTTCCGCCGCAGCTTTCGATACTGCCCGATAAACCGGCTTCAGATCAGCCATGAAGGCTTTATGGTGCTTCGACGCCACGTATTTGATGGAATTACGTATCTGATGAATGATGCACAACTGGACTTCGGTCTGCGGGTAGATGCTGTTTATCGCCTCCGGGAAGCCGGTCAGCCCGTCCACGCAGGCAATCAGGATGTCCCTGACACCCCGGTTTTGCAGGTCGCTTAACACCGACAGCCAGAAGTTAGCCCCTTCACTTTCAGACAGATACAGACCCAGTACTTCCTTTTTACCGGAAAGATTCAACGCCAGCACGGTGTGGACAGCCTTGCTGACATAGCGGCCTTCCTCGCGGATCTTATAGTGAATGGCATCCAGCCAGACAAAAGGGTAAACCGGCTCCAGTGGGCGCTGCTGCCATTGCCTGAGTTCAAGTAACGGCGCTAATCGTCGCGGTAGAGACGCTGAAAGCATATAAATCTTCGATTTCCCGGCTGATATCGGCGTAACTTATGCCATGAGCAAACAGCCGGATAATCTTCTGCTCAATCTCGTCCGACAGCGTGGTCTGGTGCTTTTTCACCAGTTGGGGTTCGAAAGTACCGTTGCGATCGCGTGGTGTGGCGAGTTCGAAACTGCCGGTCGTCGCTTTAATAGTCTTTTTGCCGAAGCCGTTTTTACAGTTTGTTTCCACATCAGCAGCGAGATGAGAGTCAAGTTCAGCGGCCAGAGCAGCTTCAGTTAACTGTTTGATTAATGGCGTTAAGATACCATCTTTACCGGTTAATACCTGACCGGACTGGAGGGCTTTAAGAGCTTTGTCGAAATCGAAGGGCTGGGACATGTGTCATTCCTTTTTGATTGTATATTACTGGAATGACACAGAATTTCTAACACTCCCTCATTATGACCCTTAGCCAGTGCCCTTAGCCAGATATTGTTCCATTTCTTCTTCCGGCACCATTCCACCTCCCGTCGCCCACACCAGATGAGTGGCATTACGTAGTTGTTCTGCGCTGAAACCGTGCATCTGTTGGTAACTTACTGATGCACACATGCGCTGAGGTCCGGCCATACCCGCCAGT
>Ga0153950_1001533_pt1 | contig 10221 bp, 9 predicted proteins | sample TSNJ034MetaG_FD_104737 | JGI IMG/M metagenome (GOLD analysis project Ga0153950, IMG submission 104737) | Attine ant fungus gardens microbial communities from New Jersey, USA - TSNJ034 MetaG | ecosystem: Host-associated > Fungi > Mycelium > Unclassified | place: USA: New Jersey, Wharton State... | reverse complement strand
CCTCCCACCGTGCTTTGTAGTTGCCTTCCCTTTAAGCCAATTTTACCACAGCGCGGGGCTCCCGCCCCGTTTTCATTACTATTTGTGCCGCCGACTTTGGCGGCGGAATGGAGTTTTGTATGATTAAACTAATCGCCAGTGATGTGGATGGTACCTTGCTGCGAGGTGGCGCCCAGGAATTAGAGCCTCGGGCGCTGGGATTAATCCAGCGCTGCCTCCGGGAGGGCATTGTGTTTGTGGTTTCCAGCGGGCGGCAGTATCCCAGCCTCAAGCGCGTATTTGAATCCGTTTGGCGCCACCTGATTTTTGTTGCCGATAATGGCGCTGTAATTATGCAGGGGGACAAGGTGATCCACCGGCTGAATCTGCCTGACGATTTAGCGCATGACCTTATTTTGGATATAATATCCCGGCCGGGCTGCGAGGTGGTTGCCTCCACCCCCTTCACCAGTTATGTGGAATCCCAAAGCCAGGAACTGGCCGAAATAATGCTGGGGGCCTTGTGCAGCGACATCACCCGGACGGAGGACTTATCCACCGTTACGGATAATTTTACTAAGGTTTCCGCCTTTGCGCAACCGGAATATACATTACCCTTGTTGGATCATTTTACGCAAACCTGGTCAGACCGCCTTCTGGCCTCCATGTCCGGCTCCCGGTGGATTGATTTCGGCCTTTGCGGCAAAGGCACGGCCATCCGCCGCCTTATGGACGATATGGGTATCCGAAAGGACGAGGCCATGGCCTTCGGAGACAATTTTAACGACGAGGAAATGTTCCGTGCCGTCGGTCACCCCTTTGCCATGGCCACCGCCGACCCGGTTTTAAGAGAGATGTGCGGCAACACCTGTGACGCAGTGGAGGATGTGCTGGAGAAGCTTCTGGAGACAGGCGGCAACTGGGAGTAATGGCAAGCTAAGCCGACGTTATCCCTGCTCGCAATCTTCCCGGTATTTCCCCTATTCGCAATCTGATTCGTTCATTTTAAATAAATAGATGCCCTATGCAAGAAATCCGGGAAAAAATGACACAATATTATTACACAGGATCAGGTGTCCTAGCATGAGTGTGTTAATTTTTTGGTAATTACGTCGTTATTCCAGAATATGCTTTGTGGATTTTCCCGAATTTTAAACTTTTGTTAACAACTTTCGGCAAAACTTGGTGTATGATGAAAAATGCCTCTTTTCAAATAATCCGACATGAATTTACAGCTAATGGATACTGTAAAAAACAAATTTCACTATTTGTTTGTTTTTTGTACAATATATATTGCAATCCCTATGCTTTTTGTGTAAAATGAAGTAGGCGTAGAAGTATGCCGCCAGGAACTGTATATTGTACCGAAAATTTAATTGTTGAAGAGGGGAAATATCATGTCGAATAGGCTTTTTCAAGGCATCGTTCACCAAATGCGGGACTCTATGGACAGGGTTATTGGTGTGATAGACGAAACGGCCACCGTCATTTCCTGCAGCGACTTGACAAAAATTGGGGAAACGCTGGAGTATTTGATGCTAGGCACTAATGATACATCCGATATATTTGTGCGCGATAATTACACCTATAAACCGTTCGGCACGCCGAACAAGCCGGAGTATGCCATTTTTGTAGAGGGCAGCGACGATGTCGCCACGAAGTTTTGCAATATTCTGGCAATTTCTTTTTCCAGCATCAAGCAGTATTACGACGAAAAATATGACCGCAGCAATTTTATCAAAAATGTTATTCTGGACAACATTCTGCCGGGGGATATCTATGTCAAGGCCCGGGAGCTTCATTTTAACACCGACGTCAGCCGGGTAGTGCTCCTCATCCGCATCGTATCCGCCAACGACATCTCCGCTTTTGATGTCATCCAGAACCTGTTCCCCGACAAGCAAAAGGATTTCGTATTCAACATAAACGAAAACGACATTGTTCTGGTGAAGGAAATCAAGGTGGGCATTGATTCCAAGGATTTGGAAAAGCTGGCCCGCTCCATCGTGGATACCCTTGGCAGCGAGTTTTACACAAAGGTGGTTATCGGCATCGGCACCGCGGTGTCGGGAGTCAAGGATCTGGCGCGTTCCTTTAAGGAGTCCCAGGTATCCCTGGAGGTCGGCAAGGTGTTTGACACGGATAAATCCATTGTCAGCTACGACAACCTAGGCATTGCCCGGCTTATTTACCAGCTGCCCACCACCCTGTGCGACATGTTCCTCCGCGAGGTTTTTAAAAAGGGCTCCATTGAAAGCCTGGATCAGGAGACACTGTTTACCATCCAAAAGTTTTTTGAAAACAACCTCAACGTGTCCGAGACGTCCCGCAAGCTGTTTGTGCACCGCAACACGCTGGTCTACCGTTTGGAGAAAATCCGAAAGCTCACCGGCCTGGATTTGCGGGAATTTGATCACGCCATTATTTTTAAAGTGGCACTGATGGTGAAAAGATACCTTACGTCCGAGCCGGTAAAATATTAGCCGCGCCGGGACGTACAATGTAATATTAAGAGGCGCATTGCTATGATTGAATTTTCCAATGTTTCCAAAGTATATCCCAATGGCACACAGGCGCTGAAAAATGTAAGCCTCAAGGTGGATAAAGGCGAATTCGTCTTTGTTGTGGGCTCATCCGGCGCCGGCAAAAGCACTCTGATTAAGACCCTTTTGCGGGAGGAAAAGACCACCTCGGGTACCGTATTCGTAAACGGGTATAATCTGGGGCGTATGCGCCGCCGCCATATCCCCAAGTTCCGCCGTTCCCTGGGGGTTGTGTTCCAGGATTTCCGGCTGATTGACGGCATGACGGTATATGACAATGTGGCCTTTGCTCTGCGGGTCACCAATGTGGTGGGCAAGGAAATCCGCAAGCGGGTGCCTTATGTCCTCAGCCTGCTGGGTCTTGCGGGAAAAGCCAAGTGTTACCCCCACCAAATATCAGGCGGCGAGCAGCAGCGGGTCGCGCTGGCCAGAGCACTGGTAAACAATCCGGCGATCATTATAGCGGACGAGCCCACCGGCAATATCGACCCGGAGCTGTCTTTTGAAATCATTGACCTCCTCAGCGAGATCAACGCCCAGGCAGGTACCACCATCCTTATGGTAACCCACGAGCATGAGCTGGTTTCTTATTTTAACCGGCGCGTCATCACCATTGAGGATGGCATTGTGCTGTCCGATACCAAGGACGGCGCCGTCAGCGAGCTGTTTACCGGCGACCTGGTGGATATCTACAGCAAGAGTATGTCCAACAAGCAAAAGGCTATTGATTTTTCCGACGCTACCGCCGCGGGACTGATGCAGGAATACGGTCAGAATCCGGACGCGGGCTCCCGCTTTATTCACAATTCTCAAGAGGGCATGGCTGGAGGAAAAGCATGAGGCTTCATAATTTTACTTACCTTCTCAAGGAAGGCGCGCGCAATGTTGTTTCCAACAAGCTGATGTCCCTGGCGTCCATCGGCGTGCTGATGGCATGTTTGCTGCTCATAGGCAGCGCCACCCTGTTTTCGCTGAATGTTAACAGCATTGTCAGGTATGTGGAGCAGCAGAATGAGGTGGTCGCTTTTTTGGAGGCGGATTTGACCAGGGAGGATGTTCAGGTTCTGGAGCTGACCCTGGGGCAGATGGACAATATCCTGGAAACCACCTATATTTCCAAGGATGCCGCGCTGGAGCAGCAAAAGGCGGATATCGGCCCTGAATTTGAGGGACTCCTGGACGGCCTGGAGGATGACAACCCCCTACTGGACAGATTTGTCCTTCGTGTAGGGGATCCCTCCCGCATTGAAAATACGGTGGCTGCCCTTAGGGCTACCGACGGAATTTTGAAGGTGAACGCGGCTACCGAGGTTTCCTACATTCTGGCGGGGCTCAAACAGGCGGTTACGGTAGCGGGAATGACAATAGTGGCGATTTTGGTTGTGGTGTCCGTCGTGATTATCACCAACACTATTAAGCTCACCGTGTTCAGCCGCCGCAAGGAAATTAATATCATGAAATATGTGGGTGCAACGGATTTATTTATCCGTATGCCCTTTTTGGTTGAGGGGATGCTCATCGGCCTGCTTGCCGCTACCCTCGCGTTTTTAATGCTCGGCTACGGCTATACATACCTGCTGGGATGGATTGGGGAAAACTACGCCGCCCAGCTCCCCATTGTAGTTGACAACGCCATTGATTTTTGGGAGTTCGCACCTCAGCTCCTTGCCGGTTTTGCCGGCTTGGGCGTGTTTATCGGAGTGGTGGGCAGCGGTGTATTTGTCCGCAAGTATCTGAAGGTTTAGAAAGGGGTCATCATGATTCAAGGAAAAAAACGTTACGGAAAAGTAATCGCCCTGTTGCTTTGCGCCGCCTTCCTGTTGAGCGGCCCTATCGAACCTCTCCATGTTTACGCCAATCTGGATCCCGCGCTGTTTGACGACGACGCTTCCTCCTCGGCTTCCGCCGCCCAGTCCTCCGCCGCGGCAAAACCGGCCACCGAGGTGAAAAATACAAACCCCCAGGATAAATATCAGGCGCAGATTGATAAAATCAACGATAAGCTGGATGGCTTAAGCGAGGAGAAAAAGGAAATAGAAAAATCCATTAATGAAGCGAAAACCGCCAAGGAAAAGGAGCTGGCTACAAAGAATTACATCGACCAGCAGATTACCGTCACCCAGGGCGAAATAGGCTTGTTGCAGGAGCGCATCGCCCTGCTGGAGGAGAGTATTACCGAAAAGGAAGAGGATATTGTCACCAAGCAGGCGGATATCGACCTGAAATACGAACAATTTAAAAAGCGCCTCAGAGCGCTTCAGCTCAGTGACGACGCAACCACCCTGGGGCTTATCTTAGGGGCCAGCGATTTCGCGGATTTTCTGTCTAAAACAGAAACGGTGACCAGCATCGCCGAGCATGACCGCGCCCTCATGCGGGAGCTCACCAACCAGCGCCTCAGCTTGGAAAAGGACAAGGAGTCCCTGGAGCTGGACAAGGCCAAGATATTGAGCGACAAGGATCAAACCGAGCAGCGGAAGCAAACCCTGAGTGTGCAGCTGAACGCGGCGGCGGTGGCGGCCTATAACTTTGAAAAAATGGAAAAGGAATATCTGGCAGACCTGCAAAAGAACCAAGCGCAGACCAAGGCCATGGAGGCGGAGCTGGACAGCATCTACAAGCAGATAGAGTGGGATAAAAACCCCTATATCGGCGGCGTTATGGCTTGGCCGGTTCCCGGCTTCACAAAGATTTCCTCCCCCTACGGCTCCCGCTTTGGGGGCAAGGATTTCCACACCGGCATGGATATTGCGGGCACGGGCATTCACGGAAAGAACATTGTGGCCGCCAATGGCGGAACCGTCAAGTTTGTTAACTGGTCCTATACCCCCGGCCGGGGCTATGGCATCTATCTGATTATTGACCACGGCGGCGGAACCACTACACTGTACGGCCATTGCAGTAATATCCTGGTAAGCGTTGGCGACCAGGTGGCAAAAGGCCAGGCCATTGCCCTGGTAGGCTCCACCGGCTGGTCCACCGGGCCTCACCTCCATTTTGAGGTGCGCCTCAACGGAACCCACACCAACCCCTACCCCTATGTAACCGGCGGTTGATGTGTTGGGCCGCGACTATGTCCCCTGCGACAGGAAAAGGAAAGGGATAGATGAATAAAAAGATATCATTAGGCGCCGCCATCGCCTTTATCCTCATTGTGGCCACCGCAACCTTCTCTATGACAATGGTATTTGCCACCAACCAGTTTAACCTGAAGGTGGTAGCTCTGAAGGAGCGGGAAGCGGAGTTTGCCAAATTCAGCGAAATTGACCAGCAGGTGCGCCAGAAATATATGGGCACCATTGACGAAACCGCGTTGATGGACAGTGTTGCGAAAGGGTATCTGTCCGGGCTGGGCGATCCCTATTCCGCCTATATTGACGCCAGAACCTATGACCGCATCCTCCGCAGCCAGGGCGGCAGCCTGGCCGGAATCGGTGCCGTGCTGGAGGCCAACAGCAGCGGCTACCTGCTGGTGACCCAGGTTTATCCCGAATCCCCCGCGGAGTCAAACGGCCTGGAGGTAAACGATTTAATTGTCCGCATTGGCGAAACCGACCTTACCCCTGAAAATTCAGCCCAATTACAGGAATCCATTCAGGGGGAATCCGGCACAAAAATTTCCCTTTTAGTCCGAAAGGGCACCGAGGACATTCCCATGGAGATGGTGCGCCGCCCTGTTGTGATTCCCACGGTATTTTCCAGTATGATTGCCGATACCGAGATCGGATATCTGCGCATTACCGCCTTTAACGACAACAGCTCCAACCAGTTTAACACCGAGCTGCAACGGGTAATTGACTCGGGAGCCAAGTCGCTGATTATTGACCTGCGCGACAATAGGGGCGGCGCCCTGCGCACCGCTGTCCGCATACTGGAGCGGCTTGTGCCCGGCGGCAGCCCCATTGCCAGCTACACCAAGCGGGACGGCACCTATGAGAATTTTATCGACACCACCGCCAAGTCGGTGAGCCAGCCGGTGGTGGTGCTGGTAAATGGCGCCACCGCCAGCTCGGCAGAGCTGTTTGCCCATACCCTGAAGGCGCATGATATGGCCAGCCTGGTGGGTACCACCACCATGGGGAAGGGTGTGGTACAGGAAACCATCCAGCTTAGTGACGGTTCCGCCATCTCCCTGGTGGTAGCCGAGTTGCTGGGCCCCACAGGCGAAAGCTTCAACCTCACCGGCCTCAAGCCGGACTTTGAGGTGGTTCTTTCCCCCGAAACACCCTGGATCGATTTGGCCCAATCCGAAGATCTGCAACTGCAAAAAGCCATAGAGGTGGCTCAGAGCGTTCAGAAATCCTCCGAGGCCGCCCAGCAGCAAAGCGGTGTTAGTCCGGCGGAGCCCAGTCCGGAGCCTGCACCCAATTTGGCGCCCGAATCCAGTTCAGAGCCTGAGTCCGGTTCGGAACCTGAATCCAGCTCGGAGCCTGAATCCGATACGGAAGATGAATCCGGTGAGTCCCCCGATTCATCTTCGGCGGAATAATACTGATTGTAAACAAAACCACCAGTGAACTGGTGGTTTTGTTCAGTCCGTTCTAAATTCCATCGGGATTTTCCCGTGTAAAGTTCCAGGAGTCGGCGCACATTTCATCCAGCTGGCGGACAGCCTGCCAGCCAAGGAGCACCTTGGCCTTGGAGGCGTCGGCGTAACAGGTGGCAATATCACCGGCCCGGCGGGGCGCAATTTTGTATGGTACCGCCCTTCCGCTGGCCCTTTCAAAAGCGGCTACAACCTCCAGCACGCTGTATCCCTTGCCGGTTCCCAGGTTAATGGCCTCTACGCCCGCCCCCTTCCGCACATGCCGGACAGCGTCAAGGTGACCCAGCGCCAGATCCACCACATGAAGGTAATCCCGCACGCCGGTGCCGTCGGGCGTGTCGTAATCACTGCCATAAACGTTGAGCTGGGGCAGCTTTCCTACCGCCACCTGAGCCACATAGGGCAGCAGGTTATTGGGGATTCCGTTGGGATCCTCGCCCAACAGGCCGCTCTTGTGGGCGCCGATGGGGTTAAAATACCTTAGAAGCGCCACGCTCCAGTTGTTGTCCGACACCCAGGTATCCCGCAGGATGTTCTCGATCATCAGCTTGGTGCTGCCGTAGGGATTGGTGGTGGAAAGCGGATAGTCCTCCTTAAAGGGCACATTGGTATTGGTGCCATACACAGTGGCGGAGGAGGAAAAAACAATTCGCTTACAGCCAGCCTCGGCCATGGCGGCGCAAAGGTTAAGGGTGCCTGTAATATTGTTGTGATAATAGGTCAGCGGGATCTGAACCGACTCCCCCACCGCTTTTAGTCCGGCAAAATGGATGACAGCGTCAATTTTCTCATTGGCAAATACCTTTTTAACCCCCGGTTCATGCAAAATATCCACGGCATAAACAGGAAAGCGCTTGCCGGTAAGCTCCTGAATCCGCCGGATAACGTCGGGCTTGGAGTTGGAAAAGTTGTCGAGAACCACAATATCCTCACCTGCGTTTAAAAGCTCCACACAGGTGTGGCTGCCAATATAGCCCGCGCCCCCTGTAACTAAGATAGACATAGTATATACTCCCTTCAAATTTACGGTATTGTTGCTGTTGACGGCTACAGCAGCTCCACGCCGTTGATGCGAAGCTGAAACTTGAGGCCAAGATGATTGGCCGCCCTGCGGCACATCAGCATTCTGCCTAAAAATATTTCAAAGTAATCCATGACCGCGGAGATGGAATTATCAATCTTGAGGATCAAGGTCACTGTGCGGCCGGCAGCATCCAGGGACAGCACTGAATCCTCCACCGCGTAATTTACCCGGTCATGGATGTCAAAGGTGCCCATGTCCTGGTTGCGCACCCGCGAACGGCGCACATCACTTTTATCCGCCAGAATCAAGGCGGCGGCCACCTCGTTGACGGGGAATCCGGTGCTTTCGTCGTGATTGCCGATGGCGGAAACAATGGTGGCAACCTCCTCCGCTTCCATCCCCAGCTTGTCCAACAGGCGGAAGGCCATTACCGCTCCGCTTTGCGCATGGTCAACCCGGTTCACCACATTTCCTATATCATGCATATATCCGGCAATACGCGCCAGCTCCACCGTGTGCCCGCTATATCCCAACTCACACAGCAAATCCCCTGCCAGTTGGGAGGTCTTGGTCACATGGGCCAGGGCGTGCTCTGTATATCCCAACGTACCCAGGCTTTGGTCGGCCTTCCCAATATAGGCTCTGATATCTTTATCTTCCTTTATCTGCGCAAAAGTAACCACATAATCCTCCTGCATAACGCTTTATATCTCTGCCCTATAAATATACGAGCCAAAGCTATTGTAACACTTCCGGCACAAAAAAGAAAGAACCGGGGAGAGATTTTCAGGAGGGTACCGCCATCTCTCCGGTTCCAAATTAAATCAACAGGTAAATTAACGCCAAAATCAATGTGGTATCCGCCTTTGCGTTGATGAGCAAAAACAGCAGCCCTAAAATCAGCAGCCTGTCGTCATCAATACCCACAGCCTCCAAAACATCTTGGATCAAGGTCGTGTCCTTGGGCGAGTCTGGTGCGTCCGGTATCGGCGGCTCAGGGGGTTCGGGCTCCGGGGGCGGTGGAGGGGGCGGCGGGGATGGCGGCGGAGGTGGCGGAGGCTGCTCCTTTTTTCCCTTGCTGTTTTGAGACCTGGGCCGCTGGACGTTGGGGTTTGTGCTCCAGTTCCGGAAGTTGTGGCCGCTGTAATTGGGGGGAGGTATATATCCGCCCTGCCCCTGCCCCTCCCCGGCGGTGCGGGTACGGCTTTGCATCTCGCGCGCACGGCTTATGGCATCCTGCTGCATACGCGCCATTTCTTTTTCGCTGTATCCATGCCTTGACGCCATATCCTCACCTTCCTCCCGTTAAATTCAGTCCGCTCAAAAGCCCACCCAGGCCCTTTCCGGACACGATATTGCCCAGCATACCGCCCACGCCGTCCAGTCCAAAGCTCCCCAACACATCTTCCAGGCCCCCAAAGAGACCCGTTTCCTTAATCAGGGGCAGAAACTGAATCAGCTGCATTACACGCACGGCGTCGTCCACCTTTTTGGCCCGATCCGTTTTTAAGTGGGATTTTAATCCCAGAAGCAGGCGCGCATTATCCTGGTTGGCGCTCAGGGCGGACATGGCCTTCTGCGCCTTTAACAGCATATTCATGTCGATTCCGCCCAGCATTCCGCCACCGCTGCCGCTATTATTTTGCCCTCCCAGCATATTGGCCAGGGCAGTCACGCTGGAATTGGCGGGGGAGCTTTCTGCTCCCCCTTGGCGGCCCAAGCCGCCCAACAGGCCGGACAGGGCCGACAGGTCGGGGCCGCTATTATTTTGGTTGCCGCCGTTCCCGCCTCCCAATAAGCCCGCCAGCGCCGACAGGTCGGGGCCGCTATTGCTTTGGTTGCCGTTGTTCCCGCCTCCCAATAGGCCCGCCAGAGCCGACAGGTCGGGGCCGCTATTATTTTGGTTGCCGTTGTTCCCGCCTCCCAATAGGCCAGCCAGGGCCGACAGGTCGGGGCTGCTATTGCTTTGGTTACCGCCGTTTCCGCCTCCCAATAGGCCAGCCAGGGCCGACAGGTCGGGGCTGCTATTGCTTTGGTTACCGCTGTTCCCACCACCCAATAGGCCCGCCAGAGCCGACAGGTCGGGGCCGTTATTGTTTTGGTTACCGCTGTTCCCACCACCCAATAGG
>Ga0153950_1001532_pt1 | contig 10227 bp, 9 predicted proteins | sample TSNJ034MetaG_FD_104737 | JGI IMG/M metagenome (GOLD analysis project Ga0153950, IMG submission 104737) | Attine ant fungus gardens microbial communities from New Jersey, USA - TSNJ034 MetaG | ecosystem: Host-associated > Fungi > Mycelium > Unclassified | place: USA: New Jersey, Wharton State... | reverse complement strand
TCTTGATAATAACAAATACCATAATAAGGCATTACGCCAATTTGATAATTTGGATTGATTTCATGAGCTATTTTGGTTGCTCTTGCACATGCAACTAATTCATGATGCAAGCCTTGATATTTTGCTTCAAATAAATTTTCTACTCGATCGCTTGGAATTCCTAAATGATTGAAAGATTCATGTTTAATTAAATTAATTTGATTGACAATAATCCAATATTTAACCTTGCCGTTATAACGTTCAAACAGTATTTTACAATAGTTTGAAAATCGATCAATTGTCTTTCTATCATACCATCCATTATAATCTAGAGCTAATTGAATTGGCATTTCATAATGTGAGATAGTGATTAATGGTTCCATCCCATTCTTTATGATTTCATCAATTAAACTATCATAGAATAATAAACCCTTTTCATTTGGTTCTAATTCATCACCATTAGGAAAAATCCTAGCCCAACTAATCGAAGTTCTAAAAGATTTAAGACCTAATCCTGCTAGTAATTTCAAATCGTCTTTATACGTATGATAAAAATCAATACCTTCTCGTTTTGGATAACGTCCAATAGAATCATTCATTGCCTTTACTACCTCAACAGAAGACATTTCAGTATTTGATTTCTTTGATAACTCAATTTTATCATTAAAAAGGTTAATATCAGCAACACTTAAGCCCTTACCATCTATATTGTAAGCTCCTTCTAATTGATTAGCAGCAACAGCACCACCCCATAAAAAATTATCGGGAAATTTCTTTGAATTTTTTTTCATTATGATTCCCCTTCAATTTCTTGTTTCACCATTTTCTTCTCATACATTTTAAAGAATGGATAGTAAATCACTCCATAAACAATCATGTTAACCAAAACCAATATTCCGCCTCTAATACTTCCAGTGCAAATCACTCCAGCAAATAAAGATGGTAATGTCCAAACAGCAGCAGCTGGGTAGCCAATCCCTGGTACAATTCCAGTTGTAAAAGCAAGATAGGTAATTATAGTACATACAATTGGTCCTACTATTAAAGGAATCACAAAATATGGGTTAAATACAATAGGTAACCCAAATATGATAGGCTCATTAATATTAAATAAACCTGGAACAATACTTAAGCGTCCTAAACTTTTTAATGTTTTAGACTTCGACAAGCACATCAAAATACATAAAGTCAAAGTCCCACCACCGCCACCAATCCATAAGAACGTAAAAATAAATGGTCTAACTCCTACATGTGCTGCCGTATTTCCAGCAGCAATTGCAGCCATATTGGCAGCTTCATTTGTTAACCAAATCGGCGAACAAATAGCAGCAAGAATTGCTGGATGGATTCCACAAAACCACATAACAGCAGTTAATATAACATAAGCTAATGGTAATACAATTGAATCTGCAGAAGCACTAAGTAATGGTGTTACTACTGTTCCAATAATTTGATTAATATCAAATCCAATAAAATGCACAATCACCCAAAGAATAGCAGTTGAAATAGTAATAGGCACCAATGACTCAAACCCACTACTAACATTTGCAGGTACTTGACTAGGCAGTTTAATTGCTAAATTGTATTTTTTACAAAGTCTCATCACTTCAATAGCAAATATTGAAGTCAAGATTGCAGTAAACATTCCTTCACCACCAAGATAAGCAGTTGGGAAGTAGCTACCACCCTCAATACTTGCAAACTTCATAGTAACAACAAATCCTAACGTTGCTGCAAATCCACCTCCTATTCTATCCATTTCATAACTTTCTGCTAAGTAATATCCAATTGCAAAGCTAACATAGACAGAAAGCAACCCTAATGTCATATTAAATGGAATTAAAACTTTAGAAACTAGTTCTGGATTATTTGCCCAATATTGCACATAGCTTTCTGGCCAAGGAATATAGGGAACTAGTAAGAACATAGCTCCAAGTACCGTTAATGGAATAGTCGCAATTAATGCAGAACTAACAGCTTTTAAATGCCTTTGAGAAGAAATTTTATTCATTACAGGTAATAAAACTGCTTCTATACGATTCGTAAAAAAACTCATATTTTCATCTCCCTTCTATCCTCATTTTATAAGTACCAATTATCTTAAGCAATACATTCCATTTTCCAATATTGGAAAACAAAAAAGAGTATTACTCTTTTAAAAGAATACTCATTTGAATTAATAAGGCAATAAAGAAAGATTGGATTGTTTGATTTGAGATATAGGTCGAGGAGTAAAAGCTTTCAATTTGATAAAAAGAAACACACTCTTCAAAGTATGGATATTGTATTTGATTATACGTAATTAATACAAGCTTTTCTTTACAATCTTTTTTTAATCGGATCTTCTTCCATTTTTTATCTACCCACTCTCCAGAAAGTGATATAATAAACGAAAGATCTGTTGATTCAATTACATTTTTTAAAATAGAATACTCAGAATCACGATAAATTTCATAGGTTGCAATGCCAAAATAATTTAATTGTTCTCTAGCTAGATTATTAGCTGCAAATCCATGCATTCCACTTATAATAGCAACACTTTTAGCAGTAGATAGTCTTTTCGCTATTCTTACAACTTGCGAGGAATCAAAACTTTGATAAATATCAGATAATAGTGTCTGAACTATACTTAAGATTTGTGTATTTGTCTGCTTTACTTCTGTTGCTTCTTTGATGGTTTTACTAACTACACTATCACTTCTTGGAATGATATCATGTCTTAATTCATGAAAACTTTTATATCCAATCTTTTGACAAAATTTAGAAATACTACTACAAGAAGTATTCGATAAATAAGCAATTTGTTCTATTGTAATATCAGGAAATTCATGTATTTTAGTAATTAAAGTTTTCGCAATAGAAAAATTAGCATCATGTTTTCTATTTTTAAACATAAACTCACTTAGTTTTATCATCGCACTACTATGTTTTTTTTTAGGCATTATTGTTCCTCCTATCAATCGATTTAATTGTATCCTGATAAGATAAGTACTATGTATTTCCATAATAATATTATATCATTTATGCAACAGATTTTAAGAGTTTTTATTTTCTTTTTTGATAATAGCTAGTAATATGTGTAGACAAACAGTTTTATCTACACAGTTTATCAATCGAACTCTTTTTATGCTTTACAACTAGTTAATTTGTGTTATAATTACATATATTCTCGACCTTTAAGTCAGAAAGCACAGATCATTACTATAATATTGAGGGGGTATCAATTTGATTGGTCAAATCATTATCGCAGATAGAAAACCTTATGAAATCATTAAATTGCTTGGAAAAGGTAAAGGTGGATACTCTTATTTAGCAAAGTCAAATGATTCTTTTGTTGTATTGAAAAAAATACATTATGAACCCTGTGATTATTTCCAGTTTGAGAACAATAAACTCAATAGTGAACTTAGGGACTATAAAACCTTGTTTGATATTGGCATCCCCATTCCAAAGCTTTTGTTTTTTAATCAAAGCGAACAGTATTTAATTAAGGAATACATTGAAGGTGATACACTAGCTAAGGTTGTTGCCAAAAATCAAATTACTCAAAACTATATTATTCAGTTATTTAATATATGCAAGAAACTCTATCCACATAATTTGAATATTGACTACTTTCCAACAAATTTTATCGTGCAAGATGGATTGCTCTATTATATAGACTACGAATGTAGCAACTACTCTGATGAATGGAATTTTGAAAATTGGGGTATCTACTTCTTGGCTAATTCGCAAGGAATGGCTGATTTTTTAGAAACAAATAATTATGAAACATTACTTGTGAATGGTAAACCAATCACTAATGCCTTTGAAACTGTAGTTAAGCAATGGATTTTATTGAAACAGCATTGCACTTAATAGGTAGTATGTAAGATTATTTTAGAGCTAGCAAAGTAAGCAGTCAGTATACTATATATATTAAGATGTACATAACAAAAAAATAATATGTGTAAAAATCTATAATCAAACAAGAATGATTGAAGCTTTAAGCTTTAAGCTTTAACATTGATTTGTTAGGTGAAAAATATATGAATAATATAAGAACCATAACTGGCTAACTAGTCTGTTATGGCTCTTTTTTTGTTTATTTGCTTTGGTTTTCTTAAAAATTTACATAAGATAAATTATGGGAAGTTAACTTGCTAAATTAATTCGCAAAACATAGAAGTAATGCTCATCACCAATAACTACATGATACCCTCTTGTTGATAACTCTGGGTCCGCGATACAGCAATCTAATCCATCACCAATATTCTTAGCTAAAGCATATTTGTATGTGTTTCTTTTTTTTCGTACATCTATTTCGGTTGGTCGCATAGTATATTTTATTATGCCACCATCTGTTAAAATGTATTCATAAACAAATATATCATAATTGGTGTCTATTGTTAACGATATAACACTTCCTAATTCTAAATAAATACTTTCATCAACTAATGACACAAATACTTCAGATTTATAATCTAATTCAGAATCTATGTCATTTTGCTTAATAACGGCTATATCACTTTTTTTGCTTTTCACTGTAAGAAATTCAATGATATTATTGGTGTTTTTACATGAGGTTAGTATTATAAATGATAATAAATAAATAAAATGAATGTTTTTTTTCATACAACACATCTCTCTCTTTTTAAATATAATGTTCTCAGTTTTTATCTATAAATTTCTACACCATAGGAATCGTAAGGGCAATCATCATAATAATGAATATATAGACCTCCATTTGCCCATTTCGATTTTACAGTAACACTCCTACCACTGCTTCCTATAATTACTGCGGAATGGGTGCCAGTTGAACCACCTGGATAATACATTCTATAGCCAACACCTGCTACTGGTGTTTTGGTATAACTGCCATCACTCATGTATTTATCTGGATAATCCATCCAAATCGTATTACTTGTTGATTGCCAATACCACGCATATGAATGACAATTATAATGTCTTGTTGCTGATGCAATTCTAGTAGCATTAGGATAATCAGCATCTAAGTGCTTATTGTGATTATCAATATCAACTTGTGGCATTTCATATGTTGTTCTTGTTACGTCTACCGCACTTCCTTTTGGTGTATATATACACATCCCATAATCACGTGTCATCAATTCAGCGTTACTAAATAAATCATAGAATAAAACTGTTGGCTCTGCATTTTTGACCCTTTGTTGTGCTATCTCTATTAAATTTAATGCATTATCCTCAGTCAAGTAATTATAATATGGTAGTTGACTTAAAAGTAATTCGAGAATCATCTCTTTCCAACGTCTATCTTCATAACTAAGATTTCTAATTTCTGGTAAATTGTTTAAATTGACATATGTTGAATAAAGAATGTTAGCTATTCCTCGATTCTCTAACTCTGGTAAACCGTTGAATTGAGTTCTTACTTGATTATATCCATCACTATGTGTGTTATAAACAAACATATTAATAGCTAAAGGATAATCTAATATGGTCTCAATTAACGCTTCATCAGTTAATCTGCTTAGAATATCTTCGGGAATTTGTGTAGCTTCAGTTTTCTCAGCTAAAGTCGTAAAAGCTTTCCATTCATCAGTATTTGGAACAACTGGGAAAACGTATTTTTCCTCAATAGAGTATTCTTCTTCTACTGCATTGCTGTTTACAGTGGTTACACCAATAATAACAGCGATAATAATCATTAAAGTCAAAATAATACTTCTTAATTTCTTCATGTTATTTCCTCCATTCTTTCTGATGGGGTTTTTATGAATAAATATGATAATATTATCTTTTAATGTAAATAAATCTTATGTAATTACTACCTATAAATACTTATACACCTCCTCAAGTTAAATAGTAGTGTTACTAATTATAAATAGAATATCTATCATAAAACCCCACTCTCTTTATTTCAACCTAACACAAAAATCTGTCAAAGTAAAGGAAAAAACTGATTATTATTATCAGTTTTCTATTTCCTCATCATCTATGTCTTCCATTCCAAATGCCTCATTATTTGCTCTATTTACTCTGTTGATGAGCGTTGAATTTTTAAAGTTAGATGGTAGTATTCCTTTGTTGTTTTTGAGTATAATAAATGCTTTAATATCTTCATCTTCAGTAAAGTTTATTACATTTAATAAATCCTTATCTTCGTTTCTTAAATCTTTACGCCGATAGTTACTATCAATCGTTTCGGTTGAAGTAATCATGCTTAACTCTAAAACATTAATTGATATCTGTCCCCGAAGCCCCGATACAATGGTTAACATAGGAATTGTAATCTTACATCTAGTTTTTAATGTCTCATACGATAAGGAAGATGTTAACACCATCCCATCGGTTGTAATAATTAGTCCCTTTATATCTTTTTCATCTAAAGAATGGGCAATAAGCATTCGCTCATCCTTAGCCTTATATATTTTGATTATAAATAGAACAGAAGACCCTAATCTAATATGACTTAGGATGATGATATTTTCTTGTAAAGTTTATATTTATTGGACTTTAATAGTAAGCAGAAATACTTTTTTAGATAATTCGAATATAATTAACGTTATTGATAAATAGATAAATATGTGTCTAAAATCTATTAACAACATATTTTGTGTATTCAATATTTTATAAATTATGTATATTAATAAATAATGATTAAGAGTATTCAAGGTATAGAGATAATTAGAAAAGGAAGAGTTAGATTTTCTTTAACTTAAAGAGAACTTATTTCTTCCTTATTCATTATTACTACATATAATATACATTTTTGTGATATTACACTACACTCTTACTGCTCTATGTATTAATAGATATACATACTTAATCAAATTTAATATAACGAATTGTCACTTGACTATTGTTTTTATCATTGGGATCATTAAGGACTTCAGTCCAATACAAATATTTTTCTGAAGCAACTGTCATTCCTCCAGTTGTGGGATCTATTTGAACTAGAGAATCTTTTTCAATATCATAAAAACATAGACCTTTCGCACTTTGTTGCCAAGTAATATATTTTCCATTTGTAGAAATACTCCAGAAGCGTCCATAATAGGTTCTAGTGAATAGAACTTTTTCTTCGCCATCTTTGATTAATACATACCAACAGATTTCATCTACGTAACGAACAGCAATGATCATATCATCGTATGTATAATAATCAATCACACTATCGGTGATTACTTCACCATCCATAGTAACTATCTCTGCTACCTGATTATTATTAATATAAATTAACTCATCTTTATAAACTCGCGGAGACATCCCTCTAGTCACAAAGCTGATTTCTTTGGTATTAAGATTATATTTGTATATACTAGCTCCGTTATCATCATAGACATCTTCGTTTTCTTTAAAGGTAGGTTCCCTGTCTTGGACCTCAAAATATAATTCGTCATCAATTCTAACCATTCTTATATCGATCATTAATTCTTTATGAACTTCTACAGATTCAGATAATTTCATAGTTTCTTTTTGTTGAGTATCTTTATAATAAATATAGTATTCTATTGGAATAGCACTTACTCCCCATACGGGATATGTAAAGTACACAATCATTTCATCATCTTGATAGGCGAATCCAAAATGCTTAGTTGCTTTTACTCTGTCTAATTCTATATCACTTCCATCTTCTACATTAAACAAATAAATAATGGAGTATTCTGATTCATCTCTAGGAACATTCCCTAAAAGAATGGACCCATCATTTCCAATTGTTGATAATGATAAATTAAAACGGTTACCAATATTGACTTCCTGAATGTCTTTATTTAAATCTTCAATTCGATAACTACCTAGATCAGTAAAATATACCATTTGTAATTCATTCGTTGATGTATTAGTATTTTCTTCAGCAGAATCTATCTTTCCACAACCATATAGTATGCTTGACAAGCAGATTAATATACTTATCTTTCTTATATGTTTTATCATAACATTCCTTTCTCCTTCTTCTTTTATAAATCTCTTTTTTATATTGCTTTTTTAAACTTACTTTTTACCACATTTTATCTTCTCCTGCCTTTCTATTATAATTTAAGATTAAGACTAGTAGTACAGTAATTGGAAAATACATATATCTAATTTGCTATAATAATCAAACTCATAATTCATTTAATAATAACGAATACTTCAAAGCATATTTCGTATTCTTTTTTTCTAGGTAATAATTAAGCAATTGTTTATAAAGAAATACTCTGGATTGAGGGTGTATGGTTTCACCAAATTTATTTAAAATTTTTAATAAAATAGTTTCACATTTTTTATAATAAGGGGTTTGTATCATTATTTCTAACCACTCACAAAATAGCGTACTATATTCTTTATATATTGGCATACCATTTTCGCGAGCCTTATTAATATACTTTAAAGAATTACTATAATCACCCTCGTTATAATAACACCAAGCTAATTCAAAACAAGATGTATTATCTGGAATGATTTTAATTGCAATAGAATAGTATTTAATTGCTTCTTGATATTTACACTGTATAGAAAAATTCTGGCCAAGATTATATGAAAAAATAGCATATTGAGTATTATTAAAATCCTTTGCCAATTTCATACCATGTTTGTTAATTTGAATTGACTTATCAAAAGCATTGATGGAAGAATATATTTGAGAAGTGGTACCAATCAATTTAATTTCCCTAAGTTTGTTCGGCTCCTTCTTAAATAGGATAACTAATTCGTTTCTTAATTCAATAGCCTTGATATAATCATGAACAATGATGTTAAAAAGCAATAAATAATATTTGCAAATAATCTCAATTCTCAAATCCAATAAATGATCTGATAGAATTTTATCAACTATTTGCTTAGATAAATTATATTGACCCATCATATGATATTTATAACTTTGAGCAAGGTTAAAAAGTATTTGAGCATCAATATTAAATAAATGGATAGTGGCTAATAGTATTTTTTCTAATTCTACGTAGTCATTTTTATTATGGTTATTCAATGCTGTAAAAGTAATACAAAGATATTGATGTAATAACTCATAAGGAAAAAACAATTGGTATCTATCGAAAATAAGATTATCGCTAACTCCAATTAAATTATACACATCAGCTGTCATTATACTTGTTTTTTTGGTAATATAGTCGTTGATTATTTCATTTAAATTTTCAGATAAAACTAAATAGTTATTTTTTTCATAAATCAGTGAATTTCCTTTATCATCGCTTATGTTCATTAATTGGTAATACTTCAGTAAAGTAATTAGAAGACTTTGAGAAACATACTTTCCATTTTCAAGCTTAGATAGATAAGACTCATGCGTATGTATTTCATATGCTATTGCACGTAAACGAATTGGCTCACTTAATGTTAATCTAAATGTTTTTAAATATAAAGCAATTAAAGTGTTTTTATCCACCATGATTTTTTTCCTCAAATGCCGTTACGTTTATAGCTAATTCTTCACAAGAATATCCACTACTTTTATTAATAGAATGATTACATAGAACCGGACTAAACAAAACATTTAGAAAAATTATACCACAAATAATTAAACCACTAATTTTTCTACACATAATTTTGACACCCCTTTCTTTTATATACAAATAATCTATCATGTTTTTAACATAAAAACAATTTTTCCGTCAAAATAAAAAATATTTCATATAAACTTTTTTTGCTTTTTATATAGATACAACCAGCTTTCTAATCAATAAATTATCAGCAAATATATAAATTTCATTAAAATATTTTGCATTTTATGTAAATTTATTATTGAAATAGTAACAATAGGACTGATTTCATATTTTTTAAAAATGTGTATTTGGAAAAAGATTCGAATTTATTTATCAAACTTTAATGCTGAAAAATTTTTAACCAATGTTTTGTATATTATTATTAGTTTTTAGCACCGACTAAATACCTAAAAATTTTTATCATAGCCTTTTTACTATAAAAAAGAGCTAAAATTATTATAATTTTAACCCTATGTAAACATATACTTTTTTTAAATACTAACAACTTATCTATTATTTACTTTAGTAATGGCTCGAGATACATCACTTCTTTTCCAGTTTCAGTAGCATATTCAATTTCATTCTTAGTGCTGCATCCAATATAACCATCAACATTAACAACATAAATTGCATCACTTATATCAATTTTCTTTCTATGTATCTTGCCTAATATACTAGCATCAACACCTTCATATTTTAAACCATCTACATTATAAACACACTGTATAACTGCATAACCTTGCTTTAATTCTAATTCTTCTGATATCTTCATCATTTCCTTTGAGTATCGCATACTTCCACAAATTGT
>Ga0153950_1001531_pt1 | contig 10237 bp, 6 predicted proteins | sample TSNJ034MetaG_FD_104737 | JGI IMG/M metagenome (GOLD analysis project Ga0153950, IMG submission 104737) | Attine ant fungus gardens microbial communities from New Jersey, USA - TSNJ034 MetaG | ecosystem: Host-associated > Fungi > Mycelium > Unclassified | place: USA: New Jersey, Wharton State... | reverse complement strand
GTGGGCATTATTATGGACGGCAACGGCCGATGGGCAAAAAAGCGCGGGCTTTCCCGCAATATTGGCCACCGCCAGGGGGCCAATGCCTTTGGCGACATTGTGCGCCACGCAAACAAGCGGGGGATTGGCTACCTGACGGTGTATGCCTTTTCCACCGAGAACTGGAGCCGCCCTCCGGAAGAGGTGCGCGCCATTATGGATTTGATGCGCTCCTACCTCAAGGATATCCGAAAGTACGAGAAGGAAAATGTGCGCATAATCATTTTGGGCGAGAGGGCCCAGCTGGACGAGGATATCCGGCAGCTTATCGACAACGCGCAGCGCGCCAGTGCCGGCTGCACGGGGCTTACGCTGAACATCGCGATAAATTACGGCGGGCGGGATGAAATTGTCCATGCCGCCCGCACCCTTGCCGGCTTGTGCGCGCAGGGGAAGCTCAATCCCGCAAGCATCGACGAGGCGCTGTTTGCGCGGCACCTGTACACCGCCGGCCAGCCCGATGTGGATTTGATTATCCGCACCAGCGGCGAAATGAGGGTATCCAACTTTTTGCCCTGGCAGGGCGCCTACGCCGAATATGTGTTTAGCGACACACTGTGGCCGGATTTTTCTTCCCGCGACTTTGACGCGGCGCTGGAGCAGTACGCCGCCCGCGAGAGGCGGATGGGGGGCATCTGAGAACCTGTGCTCATGAATACAGGTACAGGTTCCGGTAAAAAATGGGAGAGGAGACGCACGCCAAATGAAACAACGAATCATATCCTCCCTTGTGGGTCTTGCCCTGCTGGCGGTGGTGCTGTGCTTTTTTAACACGCCGCTGCTCAACGCCGTTATGGCGCTCATCAGCCTGCTGGCTTTGTATGAGCTGTTCCGGGCCACGGGCTGCGCCTCCAACAATTGGCTGATGGCGGTGGGCTTTGCCATGTCTCTGGCGATTCCCTTTATCCGTTATCCGCTGGTGCGGCCCTGGATGCCGCAGATCCTGTTTTTGCTGATACTCGCCTTCTTTGCCATTATGCTTCGCTTTTACCAGCAGGTGTCCTTTGAAAAGATCTCCATGGCGTTCCTGTGCTCCACCTTTGTGCCCCTGTTTTTTTCCTGCGCGGTGTTTATGCGCGAGGATTACGGCGCGGTGCGCGGTGGCTTTTATCTGGTCATGGCCTTGGCCGCCGCCTGGCTGTGCGACACCGGCGCCTACTTTGTGGGCACCCTGCTGGGCAAGCACAAGCTGGCCCCCCGCATCAGCCCCAAAAAAACAGTGGAGGGGAGCGTGGGGGGCATTGTGGCCGCCACCGCCCTGATGCCGCTGCTGGCCCTGGGGTATGGGGCGCTGATGCAGGCGCTGGGCTACCCTGTGGAAATTCATTATCTGCGCCTTATGCTGATGTTCCCGCTTTTGGCGGTGGTGGGGATGATGGGCGATCTCACGGCGTCGGCTGTGAAAAGGCAATTTGGAATCAAGGACTTCGGCAACATCATGCCCGGCCACGGAGGCGTTCTGGACCGCTTTGACAGTGCGTTGTTCACGCTGCCCGCCGTATATATCCTCGTGCAGAAAATCCCCGTGATTTCTCTTACGGCAATTTAAAAAGTGCTTTTTATTTTTGAAATCGCTATGGATAATCCCGCATGCCGTTGGGCACATAACTGGCGGGGGGTTTTCATACCATAATATAGCGATGGAAATGATGAATCATATAAAAGATAACGTTGAAATGATAGGTGGTAGCGTGGAAAAAGAAGTTGGAATATTGGGCTCCACGGGTTCCATAGGAACCCAGAGCCTGGATGTGTGCCGCACGCGGGGGTACAGGGTGGGCGTGCTCACCGCACATAAGAATATAAAGAAGCTGGAAGAACAGGCGAGGGAATTTTTGCCCCGCCTGGTTGTCGTATCGGAGGAAAGCGGCTACGCGGATTTAAAGCGCGCGCTGGCGGATCTGCCCACCCAGGTGCGGGCCGGAAGCGCGGCGATGCTGGAGGCGGCAGCCCATCCCCGGGTGGACACGGTGATCAACGCCGTGGTGGGTATCGCGGGGTTGCGCCCCACACTCAGCGCCATTGAGGCGGGCAAGGCCATCGCCCTTGCCAACAAAGAGACTATTATCGTGGGCGGAACGCTCATCGCGGACGCAATGAAAAAGCACGGCGCCCGGATCGTGCCGGTGGACAGCGAACACTCGGCAATTTTGCAGTGTCTGGAGGCGGGGCGCAGGGATCAGGTGCGGGGGATCATCCTCACAGCTTCCGGCGGGCCTTTTTTTGGCCGCACCCGGCAGGAGCTGCGGGGTGTCACCGTGGAGGAGGCGCTGCGCCACCCCAACTGGTCCATGGGTGCGAAAATCACCGTGGATTCCGCCACGTTGATGAATAAGGGGCTGGAGTTTATCGAGGCCATGTGGTTTTTTGAGCTGCGCCCCCCGGAAATTGAAATTGTAGTACACCGCCAGAGTATCCTGCACTCCGCGGTGGAATTTAAGGATGGCTCGGTCATCGCCCAGTTGGGCGTACCGGATATGCACTGCGCCATTCAGTATGCCATTACATACCCCGACCACATGCCCATAAGCGGTAAGCGGCTGTGTCTCGCGGATTATGGAAGCCTCACCTTTGAGCGCCCCGATTTTGAGACCTTCGACTGCCTGCGCGTGTGCCTGGCGGCGGCACAGCAGGGCGGGCTCGCCCCCTGTGTGGCCAACGGAGCCAACGAGGCGGCGGTGGAGCTGTTTTTAAGCGGGCGCATCGGCTTTTTGCGCATTGGAGAGCTGGTGGAGGCGGCGGTGGAGCGCGTGAAAACGGGAGACGCCGCCACCCTGCAGGGCATAGAGGAAGCGGACCGGGCGGCTAGGGAGTATGTAAAATCCAACGTATGACGGGTAGGTCATCGTTTGAAAGTAAGCTTTCAAACCATCGGTTTTGCGCCTTTTCGGCTCACGCCGAAATATTGCTGAGGCAATAGCGGCGCAATTCCCGAGAGAGGAATGATCATTGCAATGAATATCAAGACAATACTACTCACCATCATCATGTTCTGCGTGCTGATATTCGTCCACGAGCTGGGGCATTTTCTCTTTGCGCGCATGGCGAAGGTGCGGGTCTACGAGTTCGCGCTGGGTATGGGCCCCATACTGCTGAAAAAGGTGAAAAACGGCACCCAGTACTCCCTGCGCGCCTTCCCCATCGGCGGCTATTGCGCCATGGAGGGCGAGACCGAGGACGGCAGCGTGGACACATCGCTGTACGAACAGCTGGGGGAAGGCAGCGGCGTGCCGTTAAACCAGGCCAAGCTTTGGCGGCGCATTCTCATCACCGTGGGGGGGCCGCTGATGAATTTGGTCCTGGGTTTTTTGATTGTGCTGGGACTTTCGGCACAGCTGGATTCCTTTGGTTCCAACCAAATTTCGGGCTTCCGGGAGGAGGCGGTGAGCAACGCCCAGCTGCAGGTGGGGGATCAGGTGATCCGCATGAACAACCACCGCACCCGCAACGACAAGGACATCCTCTACGAGATGCAGCGGGATCGCGACGGCATTATGGATATCGTGGTCGTGCGCGGTGGAGAGCAGGTGCTGCTGCAGTCCGTAAGGTTTCAGATGTACGACCTGGGGGACGGCGTCACCTCCATCTACCCCGATTTCGGGGTGCGGCCCATTGCCCGTACCGTCTGGGGGACGGTGACCAACGCCGCCAACTGGACGCGGTATCTGGCGCGGATGGTGTGGGGATCGCTGGTGGATCTCATCACCGGCCGCTACGGCATCAATCAGCTCTCGGGGCCGGTGGGTGTGTCCTCGGCGGTGGGGGAGGCCTCCAGCTACGGCTGGTCCAACGTGTTCTCCCTGGTGGCCTTTATCAGCGTCAACCTGGGGATCTTCAACATGCTGCCCATCCCGGCGCTGGACGGCGGCCGGCTGGTGTTCCAACTCATCGAGGGCGTCCGCCGCAAGCCCATCCCCCAAAAATACGAGGGCTGGGTACACGCCGTGGGCTTTCTGCTGATGATCGGCCTGATTATCTTTGTGACCTTTAAGGACATTATAAACCTTTTCTGATAAACAGATATATAAACAACGGGGAGGCTTCAATTTGACACGAAAGGTAAGCGTTGGCGCAACCGCCATCGGCGGCGGCGCCCCCGTGTCCATCCAGTCCATGCTCAGCGCCCCCAGCGCCGACCGGGAGGGCAATGTCCGCCAGGCGCTGGAGCTGGCGGACGCGGGCTGCGAGATCCTCCGCGTGGCAATCCCCGACAAGGACAGCGTAGCGCTCATCCCCGCCATCAAGGAGGCCTGCGGGCTTCCCCTGGTGGCGGACATCCACTTTGACTACCGCCTGGCGCTGGAATCGGCGGCGGCGGGAGCGGACAAGATCCGCGTGAACCCGGGGAACATCGGCGACGGGAACCGGGTGCGGCAGGTGGCGGAGGCGTGCCGCACCCGGGCCATTCCCATCCGCATCGGGGTCAACAGCGGGTCGCTGGAAAAGCACATACTGGAAAAGCACGGCCACCCCACACCCCAGGCGCTGGTGGACAGCGCGTTGTACCACGCGTCGCTGCTGGAGCAATGCGATTTTACCGATATCGTTCTCTCGATAAAATCCAGCGATGTGGGCGTCATGATGGCGGCCTACCGGCTGGCGGCGGCGCAATGTGATTACCCGCTGCACCTGGGCGTCACCGAGGCGGGCACGCGGCGCATCGGCCTCATCAAATCGGCCGTGGGCATTGGCGGGCTGCTGCTGGAGGGCATTGGAGACACTGTTCGGGTGAGTCTCACGGCGCCCCCCGTGGAGGAGATAGCCGCCGCACGGGATATTTTGAGGGCGGTTGGACGGGGGCGCGGGGCCACCGTTATTTCCTGCCCCACCTGCGGGCGCACAAAAATTGATTTGATGGGGCTGGCGGAGCGGGTGGAGGATGCGCTGGAGCGCTGTGAGCTGCCCATCACCGTAGCGGTGATGGGGTGCGCCGTCAACGGCCCGGGAGAGGCCCGGGAGGCCGATATCGGCGTGGCGGGCGGCGACGGCTGCGGCCTGATCTTTGCCCGGGGCGAGGTGCTGCGCAAGGTGCCCTTCGACAAAATTCTGGACGCGTTGCTGGAGGAAGTGGAAAAGCTGAGGGAGGAAAGGAATGCCTAGTTTTCAGGAGTTGTTCGGAGCCCGTGTGGAGGTGAAGGACTGCGGGGCGTTGCTTTGCGCCCAGGTGACCCACGTTGCGGTGGACAAGGCAAAGGGCCTTTTGGATGTGAGCGTCGCGCTGGAGGAGGTTGTGCCCAAAGCGCGCCTGCGGGCGGTGGAGCGGGAGCTCCAGACGCAAATGGCGCTTACAAAATGTAGAATATTACCGAAATATAGCAAAGAGTTGTTTGACGCGTCCTATCTCGGCAGCATTATCGAGGCGTTGCGGGACAGGGGGATGCCGGTGAACGGCTTTTTTGACGGCGCCGAGGCCGTGTATGAGGGGGGGGTGCTGTGTGTCGGCTTAACCCACGACGTCGCCGATTTTCTCGACGAATGCGACTGCGCCGGGGAGATCAAGAAAATTGTGCTGGAGGATTTTAGTCTGCCCGTTGAGGTGAAGCTCACGGGAGAGGGGGCCGCCCCCGCCGCCGCCCGGCAGGACAAGCCGGACGCCGTGCGTCTGGCGCTGCAGCAAATTGAACAGGCGGCCGTGGCGCAGAAGAGCGCTCCCGGCTCCGGTTCCCCCTCCGCTCCCCGGCAGAAGGGGAAGCTGGGCTTTGCCGCCGGGGAGCTTCCCTTCCGCCGGGACTCCGCCGCCGTCATCAAGGGCAAGCCCATAAAAGAAAAGCCCATGCCGCTGCGGGAGATTAACGCGGAGAGCGGCAAGGTGACGGTGTGGGGCGAGATTTTCAGCGTCGACCGGCGGGAGAGCCGCGACGGCTCCAAGCTGATTTTTTCCATCAACTTCACCGATTACTCAAGCTCCAACACGCTGAAAATCATCATTGACGCGGGGAAAGACGACCCGGTGGAGACGCTGGGCAAGGGCGACGCGGTGATTGTGCGGGGGGACGTCTCCTACGACCGCTACGACCGGGAAATCACCATCCGGCCCTACGACATCACCCGGGTGGAGCTGGAGCAGCGGGGGGACGAGGCCCCGGTGAAGCGCGTGGAGCTGCACCTGCATACCAACATGAGCGCCATGGACGCCATCACGTCGGTCAAGGAGCTCATCAAGCGCGTGTACGGCTGGGGCCACCGGGCCATGGCCGTCACCGACCACGGCGTGGTGCAGGCGTACCCCGAGGCCATGCAGGCCGTGGAGGACATCCGGAAAAACGGCGGGGATTTCAAGGTGCTCTACGGTGTGGAGAGCTATTTTGTCAACGACATGGTGCCCATCGTCAATGGCGAGGCGGACATCCCCTTTGAAGGGACCTTCATCGTCTTTGACCTGGAGACCACCGGCCTTTCCGCCAACAGCGAGCGCATCACCGAGATCGGCGCCGTGCGTTTGGAAAACGGCGAGGTCACCGGTACCTTTGAGTCCTTTGTCAACCCGGAAAAAAGCATACCGGCGGAGATCACCCAGCTCACCGGCATCACCGATGAAATGGTGGAGAACGCGCCCTGGGAGAAGGAGGCTCTGGACGCCTTTTACGATTTCTGCGGGGGGGACAGCGCCGTGCTGGTGGCCCATAACGCCCCCTTTGACACAAGCTTTTTGGGGGCGGCGGCCCGCCGGTGTGGCAAGCCTTACCACTTTACAGCTATCGACACCGTTCCCATCGGGCGCTCGCTGTACAAGGACATCTCCAACTACAAGCTGAACACCATCGCAAAATATCTGAAGCTGCCGCCCTTTAACCACCACCGGGCCAGCGACGACGCCAAAGTGCTGGCGGAGATCTTCAAGGTGATGCTGCGGGATATCCGGGAGCACAGCGGAGTGGGCACCACCGGCAAAATCAACACCGCCTGCGCCGACTCCGACCCCAAAAAGCAGGTGATGTACCACCAGATCCTCATCGCCAAAAACAAGACGGGGCTGAAAAACCTCTACCGCCTCGTGTCCATGAGCCATCTGGACTATTATTATAAAAAGCCCCGCATCCCCAAAAGCGAGCTTGCGAAGTACCGCGAGGGGCTGCTGGTGGGCAGCGCCTGCGAGGCGGGGGAACTGTACCGCGCGGTAAAGGGCGGCCGCAACTGGTCCGAGCTGTGCGAAATAGCCTCCTTCTACGATTTTCTCGAGATACAGCCCCTGGCCAACAACCTGTTTATGCTGCGCCGGGGCGATGTGCCCGAGGAGCAGACGCTGCGGGATTACAACAGCACCATTGTGCGCCTGGGCGAGCGGCTGGGCATCCCCGTGGTGGCCACGGGGGACGTCCACTTCATGGACGAGCGGGACGCCGTGTACCGGGAGATCCTCATGGCGGGCATGAAGTTTAAGGACGCGGGGGACCAGGCCCCGCTGTACCTGCGCACCACCGGCGAGATGCTGGCGGAATTCGCCTATCTGGGGGAGAAAAAGGCCTACGAGCTGGTGGTGGAAAACCCCAACAAAATCGCCGACATGGTGGAGGACATCCGGCCCATCCCCCAGGGGACCTACACCCCCTCCATCCAAGGCGCGGACCAGGATTTGCAGGACATCACCTGGAGGCGGGTCCGCGCGGTTTACGGGGACGCGCTACCGAAGCTGGTGGAAAAGCGGCTGGACCGCGAGCTCTCCTCCATCATCAAGCACGGCTTTGCGGTGCTGTATATCATCGCCCAAAAGCTAGTGGCCAAAAGCGAGGAAAACGGCTACCTGGTGGGCTCCCGGGGCTCGGTGGGCTCCTCCTTTGTGGCCACCATGGCCGGTATCTCCGAGGTAAACCCCCTGCCCCCCCACTATGTGTGCCCCCGGTGCAAGTACAGCGAATTTATCACCGACGGCTCCGTGGGCAGCGGCTTCGATTTGCCGGAAAAGACCTGCCCCCGGTGCGGCGGGGCGCTGGGCCGGGACGGCCACGACATCCCCTTTGAGACCTTCCTGGGCTTTGACGGCGACAAGGCCCCCGACATCGACCTGAACTTCTCCGGCGAATACCAGAGCCAGGCCCACAAGTACACCGAGGAGCTCTTTGGCGCCACCCATGTCTTCAAGGCGGGAACCATCTCCACCGTTGCGGAAAAGACCGCCTACGGCTTTGTGATGAAGTACCTGGAGGAGCAGGAACGGGTGGTGCACCGGGCGGAGGAATCCCGCCTGGCCCTGGGCTGCACCGGCGTCAAGCGCACCACCGGCCAGCACCCCGGCGGCATGGTGGTTGTGCCCGGTGAGTTCGAAGTCTACGACTTCACCCCCGTGCAGCGCCCCGCCGACGACAAGGACAGCGACGTGGTGACCACCCACTTCGATTTCCACTCCCTCCACGACACCATTTTGAAGCTGGATATCCTGGGCCACGATGTGCCCACGCTGTACAAGCACCTGGAGGACTTGACCGGGGTGAGGATAGCGGATGTTCCCATGAGCGACCCCAAGGTGATGAGCCTCTTTATATCAACCGGGGCGCTGGGCGTCACCGAGGAGGACATTGGCTGCAACACGGGCTCGCTGGCCCTGCCCGAAATGGGCACCGGCTTTGTGCGCCAGATGCTCCAGGAGGCGCAGCCCCACGGCTTTGCGGACCTGCTGCAAATCTCCGGCCTCTCCCACGGCACCGACGTGTGGCTGGGCAACGCCCAGGACCTTATCCGGGGCGGCACCTGCACCATCTCCCAGGTCATCGGTACCCGCGATTCCATTATGACCTACCTGATGCACAAGGGGCTGGAGCCGGACATGGCCTTTCAGATCATGGAGATCACCCGCAAGGGCAAGGCCGCCAAGCTGCTGACACAGGAGCACATCAAGGTCATGCGGGAGCACGACGTGCCCCAATGGTACATCGACAGCTGTATGAAGATAAAGTACATGTTCCCCAAGGCCCACGCGGCGGCCTATGTCATCGCCGCCATCCGCCTGGGGTGGTTTAAGATCTACCATCCGCTGGAGTTTTACGCCGCCGTCTTCACGGTGCGGGGCGGGGATTTCGACGCCTCCGCCGCTGTGATGGGAAAGTCCACCGTAAAGCTGCGCATGGATAATCTGCTGCAAAAGGGCAACAACGAGCGCACCGCCAAGGAAAACGACCAGCTGGGCGCGCTGCAAATTACCTATGAGATGCTGGCCCGGGGCTACAGCTTTTTGCCGGTGGACCTCTTCGCGTCCGACGCCGTAAGGTATGTGGTGGAGGACGGCAAAATCCGCCTGCCCTTCGGTTCGCTGAAGGGCCTGGGCGAGAGCGCCGCCCGGGGACTGTGGGAGGCGGCCAGGGACGGCGCCGGCGCGTTTATCTCCTGCGACGACCTGCTGATACGCGCCTCGGTGAGCAAGTCCGTGATAGAGGCCCTGCGGGAGGCAGGCGCTCTGGCGGGGCTGCCCGAGAGCAGCCAGACCACATTATTTTGACAAAAAGGGGGATGCCATTGGACAGCGCAAAATTCCTCCGCCTTTTGACGGCACTGGCGGCGATGTGCCTGCTGGCCGCGTCCTGTTGGGCCCCGGCGGAGGGCGGGGAGAGCTTACACGCCGCGTCTTCAGAGCCACCCGCTGCGACTTTCGGCGCGGAAACCGTGGAAAGCCGGGCGGAGTCCAAGGCGCAAACCGGCGATACCGGCAAAATAATCCCGGTGGAGGCCGATTACGTTCCCGCCGGGGAGGGCTTTCACTCGGTGGGGGTGGCTCGCTACAATTTCTGGCTCACTATCCCGGAGCGGTGGCGCGCCTTTGATACCGCGCGAAACGGCGACGGTTATTATCTGGACTGCGGCAATGAGGGCATCGACGCGCGCACCTACGGCGGCAATTACCTGCCCGAGGTGGAACAGGACGGCTACCCGCACAGGGAGGGCCAGCAGGTGACGGACTTTGTGTTTGACAGCGGCACGGTGGGTGTGGCGGTATTGCTGCCGGAGCAGTCGGTGCGGTACCTGTATATACAGGACGGCCGCGTGATTACCTTTTTCGTGAACTTCAGCCAGGATCCCGATTGGTACGAGGCCAACCACACACTGCTGGAGCAGGTGGCCGGAACCCTGCGGGACGGCAAAATTATTCTGGAGTGACGGCGGGCTGCCATGTACTGTCAAAGGGGAGCTGCCAAATGCAATCTTATGCATTTGGCAGCTCCCCTTTGTGATTTGTGATTGGTAAGGTTTGCGGTCAGGGGGCCGTTTT
>Ga0153950_1001530_pt1 | contig 10237 bp, 12 predicted proteins | sample TSNJ034MetaG_FD_104737 | JGI IMG/M metagenome (GOLD analysis project Ga0153950, IMG submission 104737) | Attine ant fungus gardens microbial communities from New Jersey, USA - TSNJ034 MetaG | ecosystem: Host-associated > Fungi > Mycelium > Unclassified | place: USA: New Jersey, Wharton State... | reverse complement strand
TTGTGGTTAGAAGAGGCGCACAAATGTTACGTACTTTGCGTATCGGGGAAAGAATATATACAAATCGGACGGAATCGTGTGTCAGTAAGTTCTGTCCTGGGGAGTCTGGATGAAGAAAGATGGATGGCGTCCACCGTGGCGGGGCGGCGGGAAGCGGAAGCGCCGTGTGGCGGGCGCCGGTTCCGGTTCTCCCGGCGAATCGGGCTCCGGCTCAAAGGAAGAATCAAGCCCGGGCTCCGGGTCTAATTCCTTTTCTCCTGTACCCTCCGGCAGAGGGCCGCCTGGTTCGAGCAAATCCGCACTTTCATCAGCTGCTTCATCCGGGCGCTCTCCATTCACACCTGGGCCTTGGTCCTCCAGGGCGAGGGCGGATTCATCAGCGCCATCAGCTAATCCTGCTTGATTGCTACGACAACCGGCTTAGAATGGAGCAGCTATATCGTGGAATTCGATTTCCTATTACAACTCGCCTTCTATCTTTCTCGCTCACCTCTTCGCGGGCTTATTTGCCATACGTTTTATACCTTGCCTGTCGTCTTGCTCTTTCTGTATGCTTCTTTGTTTTTTTATCCGTCAGGTTTCTGAGAGAACTCTTCCTGTGGAGATTATTACCATTTACACGGAGCTGTAATCAGCCTCACAAGGGTTCAAAATTCGATCCCCTTAGCTTTCGCTTGAAAACCTCTTTCATGCGTAGAGCGTGGAGCTTTTGTTTTTTGTTGTTGACAAACAGTATGCTATATGGTAAAATAATTTACGTTGTCGAAAATGAATTTACGGTGGCTAAGTTGGCAGATGCTCCAGATTTAGCTAACGCCACCTTAGTGTAGGAGTACCATGCGTTGTTCCTCATCAATTTTATAAAGATAAATTTCGAGTAGATTGCTCGTAATTTATAGATTCGCGGCTATGGCGGAATCGGCAGACGCGCTAGATTCAGGTCACGCCATGTACGTGAAAAATCAAATTTATCACTGGCAGACGCGCAACATCCAAAGTTCCAGCATTGCCAGCTTTCGAACCGCAATTGGCCGATGCATTACCTTATCTTCTGTGCCAGCCAAATTTGGTCGATTTTACCCTCCCCCTTTCGGGTGAGGATAAAATCGACGCTCAAACAAAGTTTGATGGTCGTTTACCCCTTAAGTTGTATCCAGTTTGCCCAATGTGCAAACTGTACAAAATAAATATGCGGATATGGCGGAATCGGCAGACGCGCTAGATTCAGGTTCTAGTGAAGGCAACTTCGTGGAGGTTCAAGTCCTCTTATCCGCACCAAATTTGAGAAAATCGGCTGTTTGTTTCATCAGTTTTTGGTGATAATAGACAGCCGATTTTTGTATTCTAAGGTCGATAGAGGCCGAATCGTAGAACAAAACGTAGAACTGACGCCGCCCTTAAATCCGCCTGGTGAGCCGTCTCAAACCGCCCCGGCGGTCAAATTACTGCTCTGATAACCCATCGAAAGGCTGTCATTGAGCACTGCGGCGGATTCCTCCTTGTCTGCATAGGCCATATGGATGTAAAGTTTGGATGTGGTTGTAATGTCGCTGTGCCCCAACCACTCCTGTATCCGCCGAAGATCCACTTTCTTAGCCATTAACAGGCTAGCGCAGCTATGCCTGAGATCGTGAAAACGGATATGCCGTAATCCTTTCTTTTCGAGGAAATCCTTAAAGGTCTGTGAGACATAGTTTGGCTTGATAATGTCCCCCAACTCATCTACAAAAATGTAGCCCAGATATTCCCGGTTGTAGGAGCGGCCGCACACCTTCCGGTACGCAGGCTGGATTTGTTTTTCGTCCGATGGCGCATTAGCAGCTTCTTTTTGCCTTTGGTATCTCCACAAGATCAGCAGGGTTCCCGGGGATGATCCCTTTAATAAACGCCTGCTTGAGCGCCTTGTGAATATTTGCGTGGTGGCGGTGTATCGTGTTTTCCCCATTCCCGTAGGTATCTTGCAGATAAGCATAATAATCGCTGATATGATCCGCGTTTAGATCCTTTAAGCGGATTCCCGTTTTCTCAAAATACGGGATGATACGCTTCGTAATGTTCATGTGATAAGAATTGTAGGTACTTTCTTGAAGAGCGGATTTGCGGCTTTTCAACCAACTCATCATATACTCGGAAAACAACGGGCCTTCTTCTCGAACGGTTGCGGGCATTTCAATTTCCTTTGCTTCCCATTCCACAAGCGTCTGGTACAGCAATGCTTCCGCACGCTTTTTGTTTCCCTTTTCAGGCAATCCGGTCTTAATCCATTTGGGCTTGTTTTTCCCGTCTTCATGGAATGAAGTTACCTTACATACCAGCAGATAACCATTACGCAGATAGCCCTTCATCACTTCTTTTACCTCCTCGATGATGGCCTCTTTTCTGCTGCCGGTAGGTTCAGTATAGCAAAAAAGAGGGCGCAGTCCAATAGGGTGTCACCAAAATTTACATACTCAATTCCAAATATCGGATAACACTTAGTTTTGGAATCCGATAACTCCGTCCAACCTTTACGGAGCCTATTTTCTTTTCCCGTAGTAGCGCATAGGCCGATTTGCGCCCGATGCCTCCCAGCATCTTGCATAACTCGTCCACATTCACAACATCCGGATATTCGTGAAACAGAAACCGATATATTTCCTGTTCCTGACCCGTATCCTCCAAGACGAATCCGCAGCCTTCTCCTTGCTCTGACATTATGACCCACCTCGCTAATAATTACAAAAGGAAGGCCCCCGGCTCTAATGAACCGGAGGTCTCCCCATTTCCATGCATCTATAATAACATGGTAAATAATGGATTGCAATAGACAAATAGTGGACAATTTCTGGACACCTAAATATCGGAGAATAATGCCAGCCTCATTGCTTCAATCGCTAATTCCAGGTGGATGTGTTCCAATCCCCAGAAATAGTTATACAGCACATGAAGCAGCTGCCTCTGATCCATCTTTAGCCCATAAGCATAACAATAGGCTAGGCGGAGTAATTTCGCACCTTCGTCTGAATATGTAGCGGTTATTGATTCTTGTGGGATAACCTCTCCTGTCTCAAAATCAAAGAAGGTATCCGGTCCGGCGTTCCAGAGTTCGTTACAACCGGATATGATGTACAGCATGGCCTTGACGCCCGGGGCCAAATCCTTTTTCGCACGATCCAGACACTTGATGTATTGTTCTTCATGGACATAGCTGATAAAGCGTACTCGCATCCGAATATCGTCAACCTGTATTGAAAGTTTGTTCACAACAGAGTAATAGCCGACCAGCTTATCAAACCCACGCTGTTTTCGCCGTTGCATGGTCCGCTGTGTCACAAGGGTTATTTTTGTTATGGCCGCCCAACTTAATCCCTCAAAATAAAACCACTTAATTACATCTGATTCTTCTTTCGGAAGCAAAGAAAGATAATGCTCCAGCCGGCGTACTTCAAGGTGCATATTGTAGATCAGGTTTTTCATTGCGTGATATCTTGCGTTCCGCTGACTGTCTACATGCTCAATGGCAATATTCGCAGTTTTATCGCTGAGGAATGAGCCAGATACCCTTTCATTATCGGGATGGGAAAACACCATATTTTCAATAACTCTCGGATCGAGCGAAGTGGTAATGTTCTTCATCTCAAATTCCAAAATTTTTAGTTCCTGCACCATGTTTGTATAGTTATTGAGCATGGACTCAACATGATTTCTAATGTCAGACATTTTGTAATCCTCCAATCGTAATCGTCAAATAACGCGGTTAATGGAGGACAACAGGCGGAGAGCGACTGTCCGGCCTGCTATGTTCGGGAGGCTTGTACGCTAACTGGCGAGAAAGAAAAAAGCGCGCCGGTACAAAGACACGCACGCATATGGACAGAATAATAGAATAATTTGCCGTACCGACAGCGACAATAACGTAATTTGTCGATAATAAAAGCGCCGTGTTCCCTTTGTTTGGGTTCACGGCGCTTTCTGTATTTACCTTATGTTTACATATTGGGGCCTGTAATGTTTTTCCTAAATATCCGTATTTCAACGGTTAATTACCCTCCCATCCAATTAAAAACAGCAAGACATTGACTTCTTACGGCTTGAAATTGAACAATCAGATAAATTAACAGAAATTACCATGCAGTACAATGGTATATTGTACTGCGTTTTTTTGATAATTCCACATGTATCTGCATATACTAATTGATTGTTCAAAACTCAATGTTAATATATCAGAATACATATGGTAAATTTTGTAATATTAGGCGCTAGAAATATTTATAGCCCAAGATTTTGCATTTTAATACGTTTTTCATTCAGGCTTGTACGGGTGTATATTCTTGTGGTTTCTATTCTTGAATGACCCAAAATGTCAGCCAGATCATTCAAATCTCCAACCGAATCTAAAAATTTTTTTGCAAATAAGTGTCGAAAATTATGTGGATATACCCTATCTTGGTCTATATCGCTAAGAGCGGCTATTCTTTTCAATCTTCGCAAAACGGTAACTTCGCTGATGACTTTTTCAGGATTTCTTGCAAAAAACACATAACCTTTTGTAATATTCTTTGACGAGCAATAGTCCAATAAATCCTGGCGAACCTCGTCTATTAACAATACATAACGTAATTTATTTTTGTGGATAATCTTACATTCGCCGGATTTAACGGCTTTAACAGTTAGATATTCCAGCTCTCCTATTCTCATCCCGGTACTGGCAAGTGTCCGCATAATATAGTATATATCATTGTTTTTTCGAGATTTTGCGAGGCTTAACATTTTTGCGTATTCTTCCACAGTTATTGTATTTATACTGAATCGTTTTTGGACTTGAAGTGTTTTCACACACATTTTTTCGGCTTGAATAAATCTCAAATATCCATTCAGACCCGTTATATATAAATTAGCTGTCGAAGGTTTGTAACTATTTTGCAGCTCTAGCTTAAAATTGATAATACAGTCCTTGTTTACTTCCGAAAGCTGTTGCCTTTCGACAAATTCTATAAATCTATTAAGGGCCGTCAAATAGTTTCTAATTGTGTTTTTGCTCATTTCATTATGTTGCAGCATATCAATGTAAGCGTCTCTCTTAGAATTGAAAGTTTTAAGAGGAATCTTACTGCTGCCCTTTTTTATACCCATTTTTCCCATCTCCTAGTAGAATAGTGTGGAAAATATGCAGTACAATATACCATTGTACTGCGTTTTTCTCACTATCATTATAGCTTACATAAAAATACAGGGCAACCCTATATTATAACGGTTGCGGCATCTTTCATGAACGACAACTTAATTATGTTACAAAGTGATAGCGCTGACTCCCCGCCATCCGGTGATCTGGAACGGTGCACGATTGCGAAGCGGTTATAGAATTGCAGTATGATATTGGGCTTGCCTACACGGCCTAATAATGAGAACATAATACACAAAAAAAGAGCGGTGTCCTGTTTGACAGGACACCGCCTTCGCTTTATAAGGTATCAAACTTTACGCGCATTTTTTGAGCGTTTGGAGTTTTTGTGCCTTTATCTGCAACTCCTGGGAGAACATGCGCAGGGTGGAAAACTCCCCGTTGAGCTCGTCCAGCTCCTTTTGCAGCAATTCTTCATAATGCCGCTTTTTCTCCTCCAGCGCGGAGATTTTCAGTACCACCGATCCATGATCGCCACGCTTTGGCAATCGCACACGATAAAGTGTTCCGCGCGCTCCTGATACAACTCTATCTCCTTACGGATGTGGTTATGGAACTCGGCCGCCATCTTGTCACGCTGCTTCTGATCGTCGAGGACATACATACTGTTGACGGTGAGGGGCGTCTTGTTGCGGTTATGTGTATTCAGAGCCTCTATAAAATCCTCAAAGATATTCAGCAGAGCCATGTGGTTTCTCGGTATAAAATACATCCTGCCGTGAATGGAAATCTTGATGGCTTCCATCATGTCGAGATAATCCTCGGCAATCCCCTCAATCTGCTTCCGGCCGGCGCATCGCTTATAGACCTCAAACAACTCCCTGGCACGTTCACACATGGTATACGGATCGACATGGGGGTCGTACTCGGTATTCCCGTAATCGAAGCTGTCCAGCGATTTATCATACTGGATGTTCGCCAGCTTGGAGTAGCGGTTAGTATCCGCGCCGAGCGTTTCCTTAACCAGCTCACGGCTGATGATGTCGCCATTCCCGTGGTTGTCCCGGCAGTATATCTTGTAGATATGCCCACCATGTACAATGCGCTCGTAAAGATCGCCCGTGGCGCTGCGGAATGCGTCGCTGGAAGAATTTTTACGCTTTGCGCCGGAATACTGGATATTCAGCGACCGGCAGATCTCCGACAGCGTATCCCGCTCTACCTGCACACTTCCCAAAGAAAAGTACAACAGCTTGCCGAGAACATCGCCATCGTTGCCTTTTACGGCCATCAGATCGCTCATATTGGTAACAGACATATAGAAACCTCCTGCAATAGAATTCCGGGTTAAGGGCACGGCAGCGGCCGCACCCTCCCGGTCTGTTTTTTACATTCGTCAAATAGTCATAAGTCAGGCGGCTTTTTCCTGTTCAAGCACGAGCTCAATAAGCTCGGGAGCCGCCGCTTTGCCCAATTCGACAGCCTGCTCAAACTGCTTGTCCGAATACCTGTTTGTTTTCATGAGAAGCTGCGATTTGTCGGTGAACAGGGTGTACGATACCATACAATTTTCGTGCTTGACAGGCGATACACGGATATAATACCCACGCGGCGACCTGCCTTTGGAGTAAGTGACCTCCACGTCTATATGCGTGCCGTGTTTGAGTCCTTCGTAGGGCTTGCTTTCGAGTAGTCTTGTTTGCATTGTCAGTTCCTCCAATATATTTTATTTATACATCCAGTCTATTTGTCTACCGAAATGACATCTTTGTCGAAAAAACCGCACGTTATTTGCCCGCCTTTTCCTTGCATAAGAAGATATTCTCCGCTCTCAAGCTGGCAATAGCATTTCCCCCGCTCGCCATTTGACAGTGTGACGACCCTTCCGACAAGCTTTTCTCTCGTAATGATTTCTTTAGTTGACATAATATTACTCCTCCATTTTTTGTTTTACGCTACCTGCTTGCCTTGACGCCGTAGGCAGTCAAGGTAATAGTCGTCGATTCCGTTCAACTCCGGCGCCCATTCGCACCGCTCATATGACAGCCCGGAGGACCGCACGACGGCCTCCATCTTTTCCAGAGGGGAAAGTTTGTGAGCGTCAGTTACATATGGATCGGCGCGTAATGCCTGAAGCTCCCTTAACGCCTTTATCTGATCCATGTCGTAACACCCGTATACCTTTGACACACGCAGCGAACGCAGCGCATCGCCAAGATACCGGATACTGGAGACGCCCGCCGTACAGATGAACAACCGGTCGCCGGACAGATAGCTTGCGATGTCGCCTTTCAGCCCGCCCTCGGTAATGTAGGCTTCACTGCTGCTCCGGTTTCCGGTGACATGTATCCATGTGCTGGACGAAGTACCGTAAGGGAAACCGTATTCCGGATTGCTGGACAACCATCGGTATTTCTTTTTCTTTACATCGTCCAGCCGGATCTGCAACCCCTGTATGTACCCGTCAGCATCGCAGACGGGAATGAGGACGCCGGGTTTTCCCCATAACTCCCAATGTCCGTATTGAGAATAGTAGAAGCCGGGGACGCCCTGCAAGTCATGGCGTTTTGCCAGATATTCCGCGATAGCGCGTCTCTTGTAAAAGGATTCCGGCATACTGCGGTACATATTTTGCCGGACGCGTCCGGATGGTAAACCTCTGCGGGTTAATTCCCCAAGGTGCTTATCCGTAAGGGACATCGCCGTGAGCATGTCATAATAAACATCATGGCGGCGATGAAGCGGAGCCACATCTGGTAAATCCATAACCAACATGTCCCTCAAAACTGATTCTACTGGGGGAAACGCGCAGTCAATTTCGCCGGACAGTTGCTTATAAGCCTCCTTATTGCTGATACCGTAAACTTGGGCGTACAGTGTTACACTGTTGCCCTCAGCGGAGCACTTATAGCAATAGAATTGTTCTTTTACTTTGTTGAGATACAGGTGATAATCTGTGCTTTGCGTCGTGCAAAAGGGACACCACGCCTCAACCTCAACCCGGTCCAGAGTACGGGGGTTTAGCTTTATCCTGCACTGCTTGGCAACTTTCACAATATCAAACTTCTGGTACTCGAACAAAACCGGCACCTCCTTAGCTTGCTTTTTTCAACTCCTGCTCCGGTTGCTGTACCGGCTGCTGATTTCTGGCTGTCACGGTAAGCGGCGCGCCGCCTACAACGCGGGAGAGAAGCACCTGGCCGGAGGGCCTTTTCGCCAAAGTCACCACGCTTTCGCTGTCGTCCACAAACACCGGGTAATTCCGGCCAGTCAAAGCCTTGATAAGCTCGGACACCTCCATGCCGGCAAATATCCTTTCCGAATGGGAGAGTTTGCGGTAATCCCGATCTCCGTAGGTAAAACGGAAAGCGTTTTTAACCTCCCCAGTTGTTTTGAGGATGTCGTAAAGGGAAAATCCCACCTTATCCAGTGGAAGGCCACGGAAGGTCAACTCATTTCTGGCGCCGAGATAATCCAGCGCCGCGGCGATCAGATCCTCTTTTTGCCGGATCAATTCCTCCAGCTCCTTTACCTTGCCGTCGATATCCGGGTCCGGCCGTTCCTGGAGGGCCTTCATCGCCTCATAATCGCTGTTTACCGTCTGCATTTCCGCTTCCAGCGTATCCAGAGACATCCTTTCCTCCACGGTCAGCCCGCCAAGATTGATAGATTCCTCAAGATTCTGGCGCTGCTTTAGTAGTTCGGAGAGAGCGGCGCCGTCACCGGACAACAGTTCGTCACGGCGCTTCTGAAGCTGGGCGAGGCGAAGCTGATGTTTCTCTGTATCCTCGCTTTTCCATTGCTCGAATACATCTTTCGCCTTTTGGTCCAATTCCCGGAGCTGGATGAGCTGAGTGTTTTTCTCGACGCCCTGCTGCACCATTGCTTTCATGCTCCGGTCAATGCCGTCCCGGGTGGCTTCCAGCGCATCCTCAGTGATAGGCCGGCAGCATACCGGGCACTCGACGCCTGCGCGGACATTATGGTGCGCCGCTTCTTTTTTGCGGTATTCCTGACGGGCAAGCTGCAAATCGGTCTGAATTCTCTCGATCTCGCCGGTGTATTTACTCTCATACTGCTTTTTCAGCGTATCCTCCAGCGTCATAGTTGCCCGCCGGATGTTCAAATCAAGCTGCGCCGTATTCGGCTTGTCCGGCTTATCCGCGCTCATTTCGTCGATCCGAAGCAGAATATCGGTATACTGCTGCTTCAAATCGGCAAGGTTCGCGCCCTCTTCATGCTTTTGACGCAGCGCGCCGATCTTCCCTGAAAGATCATTTTTTCGCTGTTCCAGTATGGCGAGATCTTTCCTGCCGTCCTGTGCCTGCGTCATAAGCAAAGACTTCTGGCCGTCCAAAGCGATCAGTCCGTCTTTGAATTCCCGCAGGGCATCCCGCTGATTCCCTACATAGGTTTCGGGGGAAAGCAGGGATTCGTTTTCCAAAAGCGTCCGTTGGTGTTCAGTGAGGCTGTTCAGCACCGCCTCATGTTCCACAAGCGGCAGATATTTTTGAAGTAGCGCCTGTCCGTCATTTCCCAAGTATTCGACGAAAAAGACGGGGTTCAGGATGGACATAAAAACGTCGGGTTCCCCGAAAATTACGTCCAAATCCTTTTGCCGGACATTATAATCGTCAAAAGTAATAGAAACCTTATCCTTTTTCCGTTCCCGGGTCAGCTTATGGGACGCACCTGTTTCATCCACCAGTACCAGGGATACCCGCAGGGATGTATGCCCGTCGCTGTATAGCCTGTCGAGGGCTGTGGCCCCGCTGTACAGCCGGCCGCAGAACGCAAAGGCGATGGCGTCCGCGATGCTGGTCTTGCCGACGTGGTTGTCGCCGGTGATAAAGGTCATGTCGCCCAGGTCAAAGACCTGCTCCCCGGCAAAGCACTTGAAGCCGGAAACAGCTAACCTTGTGAGTTTAAAGGCGTTTATCTTTTGCATGGTTGCCCCTTTCTGCCGGATGGAGGCGGCGAAAGCCGCCCCCTCCGGCAATAGAATTATTTCCTAATCAATGTCGTCAATTTAGCAGGAAGCGGTAAAAAGCTGACAAAAAGCACCGATAAAATTCATATAAAAAGCGAATTGACAAAAAGAAGCCTGCAAAACAATTGAAGTGGATACCCAACAGG
>Ga0153950_1001514_pt1 | contig 10307 bp, 10 predicted proteins | sample TSNJ034MetaG_FD_104737 | JGI IMG/M metagenome (GOLD analysis project Ga0153950, IMG submission 104737) | Attine ant fungus gardens microbial communities from New Jersey, USA - TSNJ034 MetaG | ecosystem: Host-associated > Fungi > Mycelium > Unclassified | place: USA: New Jersey, Wharton State... | reverse complement strand
TTAATACCGCACCGTTACAGGCTCCCGCTTGGCGGCGGACTCCAGCACGGCCAGCAGTGCCAGGGACGTGTTCGCGGCGTCCTGGGTGCTGACGAGGAAGGGCTTGCCGTCGATCATGCGGTCAACAAACGAGCGGATGCTCTCATAGGCAAAGCCCTTAACGTGGCCGTCGATGCGGTTGCGCACAATAATATCCGGGGTGATGACCTTTTTGTCGGTCACCTGCTGAATCATATTGTGGCTGGAACAGTCGATGTTGATCATGCCGTCGGTGCCCAGCACCGTGAATTTGATGTCGTTGATGCAGGTATTGGCGTTGGGGGTGATCCAGCCGTTTTCCATTTGGGCAACGCAGCCGTTTTTGAATTCCAGGGTGGTCAGGTACAGGTCGGGCACATCCACGCCCAGCTTTTTCAGCACGCCTTCCCGCGCCACGGAATAGACCCGCTCCACCTCGGAGCCCATGAGCCACCGCAGCGTGTCCAGGCTGTGGCTGCCCAGGAACCAGAGGATGGAGGACTGCGCCGCCCAGGACAGCATGTCCGTGGCCACCCATTTGATGTCGTTGAGCCGTCCGTACCCGCTGTAGGGGGCGCCCAGCTCTCCGGCGTCAATGGCCTGTTTGGCCGTGTTTATCGTTGGATTCCAGCGGTTGTGCAGATCCACCATCACCCGAACGTTGTTGCGCCGGAACGCCTCCATCATGTTGAAGACGTCGTCCCGGGTGGTCGCCAGGGGTTTTTCGATGAGGAGGTGCTTTTTTGCATTGGCACAGGCGATGGCGATATCGGCGTGGAGATAATCCGGCGTGACGATGGCGATGGCGTCGCAGCTGGACTTCTCCGCCATCTCCCGGTAATCGGTATAGACTTCGCCGATGCCGAAGGCCGCCGCCATGGCCTCTGCCTTGGCTTTGTCCTTGTCGCAGATCGCCACGGTCTTGGCCAGGGGATGCTCGTTGTAGATTCCGGCATGGGTTTCTCCCCAGATTCCCGCGCCGACAATACCCATTCTGAGCTGATTCATTTTTCCGCCTCCATTTATTACAGCCTGTTATACTACTTCATGATTAAATGTCATAGTCGTGCACATTTTCCTTGGTGAAAACAATGCTGGGGATATAGCCGACGCTGGAGCCCTCCTCCACAATCAGCTTGCCGCCGTACTCGCCATAATCCTCGTTGTTTTGGGGCAGGGTGCCGTTTTCCATATAATTGACGGCTGCGGCAACCGCGTCATACCCCATGACGCCGGGGTCCCACAAAATAATCTCGGGGATAATGCCGGAATCAATATATTCCGCGCATTGGGACGGAAGGGCAATGCCCATGGAGATGATCTGCCCCGCTTTGCCGGCGGATTGTATCGCCATCGCGGCGGCCGGCGGGTTCACAGTGGAGACTCCCGCGACCACCTTGAGGTCGGGGTAGGTCTGGATGAGGTTCTCCACCTGGGAAACGCATTTTTCAAAGTTGTCATCGCAAGCCTCGGTGGCGACAATTTCGATGTCCGGATAGCCTGCCAGCACCGCTTTGATGGCCTCCAGCCGGCGGTTCAGGGTCTCGGAGCCCAACCCGCCTGTGAGCAGGGCAACCTGGCCCTTGCCGTCGATTTGCTTCACGATGCTTTCGCCGATGGCCGTGCCGCTTTCCTCCGCATTGCCGGCGGTGATGCAGAACAGCCGGTCGCTTTCGGGCGCGTCAATATCAAAGGTGAAAATCTGGACGCCCTGGGCCATCGCCTTGTTGATGGTGGGTGCAATGGCGGTGCTGTTGGCGGTGGAAATCAGGATCGCGTCGGCGCCCTGGGTCACCAAATCCTCAATGAATGTGATTTCCTGATTGACGTCCTCGGTGGAAGGTCCCGTATAGGAGATGATTTCCGCATTGTAGTCCGCCGCCGCTTTTTTTGCGCCTTCGGCCGCGTAATCGAAATAGGGAGCGCCCATTTGCTTTACAACAATGCCAATTTTGTAGGTGGTTGCGGCAGTTGTTTCGCCAGAAGCCTCCGATGTACCGGCTGAAGGAGCCGCAGGCTGGGAGGACTCGGCGCCGGTACCGCTGCTTGTGCAGCCAATCAAGGTTATACTCAATACGACCAGCAGAGAAATCATTTGAATTAATTTTGATTGTTTCATTGAATGACCATTCCTTTCCTATTACAGCTTGAATGTTTGTTGTTGACGGACGTTCTTATATGTTTCTCACCCCTTCCCGATTGGTTTTCATAAGGCTGAGAGATCGGTTTTCTATATCAGGCCTTGGCTTGTGCGTTTATTTTCCGCTTGAACCCCAGCGTACCGGCTCTTCGCCTGGCATCGTACCCTACCGCCGCCAAAAGCACGCAGCCCATGAAGATCATTTGCCAGTAGGCGTTGATCCCCAGCAGGTTGAAGCCGTTGATGATAAAATTCAGGATCATTACACCAATGATGGTGCCGTGGACCGTTCCCTGGCCGCCAACAATGCTGGTCCCGCCCAAGAGTGCCGCCGTTACCACATCGAAGGCGGTATTTGAGCCCGCGTCCGGCGAGGCGGAGATGAGCCGGGAGGAGAAGATAATCCCCGCCAGCGCCGATAGCAGCGCGCTGATCATGTATACGGCGATGGTGACCCGGTCTTTGTTGATTCCGGCAATGCTGGCCGCCTTGGGATTACCCCCGATGGCATACACGAACCGTCCGAACTTGGTGGCCATCATAATCCAGCTGAACAACAGCACAACTCCAATCATAATGAGAATTGGCACGGGGAACCCCATGACCGCGCCAAAGGCCAGCTTTTCATATCCCTTGGGGAAGGTGCTGACCGGGCTGCCGTTCGTAATCACATAGATGATGCTGCGCAGGGCCGTCATTGTGGCCAGCGTACCAATGATGGGCTGGAACCGCATCTTGGCAATGAGCACTCCGTTGAGCAGGCCCGTTGCCATGGCGGCAGCCAAAGCCAGCGCGATTGCAAGGGCAAAATTCACTCCCCGGCCATAGCAAATACCGATAATGACCGGCACGATGGTCATAATTGTGCCCACGGAAAGATCGAATCCGCCCGCAATCACCACCACCGTCATGCCCACGGAAATAATGGCGATCTCACTGACGCGGGTAATCACCGTGACAATGTTGTTCAGCTTGAGGAAATTGGGGCTGACCACTCCCATAAAGACGAACCATAGCCCCAGGAAAATCAGCAGCGCAATCTCATAGCCGTACTTGGATAAAATCCCGGATTTGTTCTCTTTTTGCACTATCGCCGCCGCCTTTCCTTATAGATGGTTCTGGCGGTATCCAGCAACAGAGCCAGAACGATGATCATACCGGTGATGAGGCCCTGATAATTGGCCGAGATTTTCAGCAGCGTCATGCCGTTCATTAAAAGACCCATTAAAACAGCGCCCAGCATAGTCCCGATGATCGACCCCTTGCCGCCCAGGAAGCTGACGCCGCCCAGCACAACCGCCGCGATTGCGTCCATTTCATAGCCCACGCCCGCGCTGGGCTGGATGGCGCCGGTCCGCCCGATAAAGACCATGGCGGCCAGTCCCGTCAACGCGCCCGACAGCGTAAAAATCAGCTTTTTCGTCCGGTCTACCCGGATACCCGCAAGCCTTGCGGAATCCTCGCTGCTGCCGACGGCATACAGATGGCGCCCGAAGGTTGTGTGCCGTATAACGATGTAAAACAGTACCACCATTGCCGCCAAAATCACAGCGGGAAAGAGGCCGTTGCCCATGACAAGGAATGCCTTGGGCAGATTGGTGGTCCACTTACCACCGGAATATACATAGGCGATGCCACGGTAAATATTCATGGTGCCCAGGGTGACGATAATGGGCATCACCTTCAGCTTGACGATGAGGAATCCATTTAATAAGCCGCACAAGGCGCCTAATCCAAGGGCCACCAGCAGTACGGCCCACGCCGGCGCCCCTATTTGGATACAGGAGCCCGCCACCGCGCAAATCAGGGCCAGCATGGAACCGATGGACAGGTCCACGCCCTTGGAGATAATGACCAGCATCATGCCAATGGACATGATTCCGTTGACGGAAATCTGCTTACTGATATTCAGCATGTTCGTTTTGGTGAAGAACGCGTCGGACCGCATCCCGATAAAGACGGATACAATCACGATGAAAATAACAATCGTCAGCTCCGGGACATTGACCAGCGCATCGATCAATCCCTTTTTCCACGAAACCGGAGCGCGCGTTGCCTTGTCATTTTTCAAAAATATCACTCCTTGCACATCTTTCCCCAGAAACGGATAGTTTCAGCTGTTGACGCCTGTGGCATAGCGCATGATTTCCTCCGGCGTCACCTGATTTTTGTGGAAAACCCCGGCAATTTTCCCCTCATGCATGACCATGATGCGGTCACTCATGCCCATGACCTCGGGCAGCTCAGAGGAGATCATAATGATGCTGTAGCCCTGTTCCACCAGTTCGTTCATCAGGCTGTATATCTCCGCCTTGGAGCCTACGTCAACGCCCCGGGTGGGCTCGTCGAAAATCAGTATCCGCGAGGCGCTTGCCAGCCATTTTGCGATGACGGCCTTTTGCTGGTTTCCGCCGCTTAAATTTCTGGCCAGTTGCTCCATAGAGGGGGTCTTAATCGACAGCTTCTCTATATATTCCTTCACCAGCCGCCTTTCCTTCTGGAACCGGATGACAAAATTGCGCCTGTTCTTTGCCAAATCGGTCATGGTAATGTTGCTCTGCAGCGGCATGGTTAAGACGAGGCCCTCCTCCTTGCGGTCCTCGGGCAAAAAGCCAATCCCCAGTTGGAGGGCCTCCTTGGGGGAGCGGGGCATGGGCCGCATCTGACCGTTGACGGTGATTTTACCGGAATCGGCGCGGTCAATGCCGAAGACAGCGCGGGCAATTTCCGTGCGCCCGGCACCCACCAGTCCGGAAATCCCCAGAATCTCCCCCTGGCGCAGATCAAACCGTATATCCTGGAAAACACCTGAGCGGGTAAGGCCTTCCACCGAAAAGATAACGTCGCCGATTTCACAGCTTCTTTCCTTGAAGCGGATGTCCACAGTCCGGCCCACCATCATGGAGAGCACCTTGTCCATCGACGCTTCGGCGGTGTTCAGGGTGCCGATGTACTGCCCATCGCGGAGGACGCTGATCCGGTCCGAGACCTGGAATATTTCGTCGAATTTGTGGGAGATGTAGAGAATGGAGATGCCCTTTGCCCGCAGTTCTTTCACAATCTTCATCAGGGTTTTGATCTCATGGTCGGACAGGGAGGAGGTCGGCTCGTCCATGACGATCAGCTGCGCGTTCATGGTCAGTGCACGAGCAATTTCAATCTGCTGCTGGGTTGCCACTGTCAGGGAGGATACCTGTACTGTCGGGGCAACCTCCACATCCAGCTGGGCCAAAACCTCCGCTGTCATGGCGTTCATCCTTCCCCAATCAATCAGCCCGCTTTTCTTCCTCGGCTCCCGGCCCAGGAACACATTTTCCGCCACCGAAATATCCGGGCAAAGGGTCAGCTCCTGATAAATGGTGGAGATCCCGGCCTGTTGCGCCTCCCAGGGGTGGTGCACCTCCAGGGGCTTTTTCTTCCAGAGCACCTGGCCGGTCCATCCGCTCAGGGCGCCTGTCAGCACCTTGATCAGCGTGGATTTTCCCGCGCCGTTTTCCCCAACCAGGGCAAGCACCTCCCCCTCGCGAATATCCAGCCGTACCTTGTTGAGCGCAAGCACACCCGGGAATTGTTTGGAAATGTCAATCAGCTGTAGGAGCATATCTGCCATAATCGTCCCTCCTCGGTATCATTGGGAATCAACTTTCCCTCTTTCCTTTTTCTATTTTAAAGTTGATTCACTATACCCGGTTACCATACCATATATCCGCCGTCCACCTGGATAATCGTGCCATGCACGTAATCGGAGGCCCTGGACGCCAGATACAGCAGCGTGCCTGCCAGCTCCTCCGGCTGCGCCATCCTGCCTGCGGGAATGAGACTCAGGGCCATGTCATAAAACGCCGGATCGGCGGCAAAAAAGGCCTTGTTGGGGTCGGTCATAAAATAGCCGGGCGCAATGGCGTTGACATTGATGTTATACGGCGCCCACTCGCTGGCAAGGGCCCTGGTCAAGCCGTCGATTGCCTGTTTGGAGACATCGTAGGAGCCGCCGTGAACGCCCTTGTTGATAACCTTTCCCGAGATAGAGGACATGTTGATGATTTTGCCCTTTTTGCGCTTGATCATCCCCTTCGCGGCAAGCTTTGCGCAGAGAAAGCTGCCGTTCACGTTGACGTCGATGACCTTTTCCCACTCGGCGAGGGCGGTGTCCTGGGGCGTTTTGTTCAGGCGGCCAATTCCGGCGTTGTTTACCAGAATGTCGAGCTTGCCGTAGGTATTCATGCAGGCGTCCACTGCCCGCTGTACCTGCGCCTCGTTGGTGACGTCGCCAAGCACTTGGATGCAATCGTGACCCGCCTCCTGCATTTCCACGTGCGCCTGGCGCAAATCCTCCTCTTCAAAGGAAAACAGGCAAACCTTTGCGCCCGCCTCTGCCAGTGTGTTGGCAAACATCTTGCCGAGGCCCTTGCTGGCGCCGGTGACAAGGGCAACCTCGCCGGTCAGGTCAAATAAATTTTGCATTCGGAAAACCTCCTTTTCATTTATACGTATGTTGCGTCTGCCGGTCTTCGGCATCGGATTCAGGGGAGCAGGTGCTTCGCGGTCATGCGGGGATAGACGGTACAAGGCCGGAAACCCTCGGCGTAGTCGACGCCGCACTGGTAGCCCCGCATCTGGGAACAGGTTTTTACCATAAGGGAAAAATCGATGTTGTCGTGCTCCAGCATCCACTTAATCTGGGTCTCGTGGCAGGACAGCGCCTCCAGCTTTACGTCGATATGGGCGGTGATATCCACATAATGGGTGGGGATAAAGTCCACACCGGCTAATGTGTCCATGTAATAAATGGGGACAAATATGGGATATACCGCGCTGTTGTCCAGCTTTTCCATGGATTTGTGGACGAGGCTGGAAACAAAGCTGCTGTTAAAAACCAGCATGCTGGTCTCCACGTGGTCCTGCATGTAATCCTTGTTATTGTGCGTGATGATCACATCGGGGCGGACATACCGCACAACCTCCGCCATGGCGTCCACTGCGGTATTGTCATAGTGGTTGACCTGGATGTCGTCAACATCCAGGCTGATTACCTCTTTGACTCCCAGAACCTTGCCCGCGTTCTGCGCTTCAACACGCCTTAGATCCCGCAGCTCCTGTGGCGGTATAACCGCATGCCCTAAATTGCCATTTGCCACATGGCACATGACCACCTCCGCCCCATTTTGCGTATACTTGTGCAGGGTGCCTCCGCAGGCAATTTCCAAGTCGTCGGGATGACATCCCACTGCCAGTACTTTCATTTAAACCATCTCCCACTGTTTCTAATAACGGCATTGGCAATTTGCAATTCGGATCTATTCGGATTCTATTAATTAAAAAAATTATTTTATTAAATTATAGGTTTCGTTTTATATATGTATATTAATTATGGTTAATTCATTTTTTATTTGAATTTTATTATATAAAAAGACATATAAATTGTCAATAGTAAATTCAAAAATTAATAAAACAATTTTATAAATTTCATTCTGCTGCACAAGTTGGCCGCGGATTTTAAGGTCATACGGGAACGTGAGATTTACGCCATATCCGGCGTCCAACTGGGAGTACTACGGCGTGTTCTGGCGCAATTTACCGGCGTGGCTCACCGCGTAATCACTGCTTTCAACCGTACCTTCTGCTGGGCGCAGGGCTGCTTTTTATTCTGACTATAAAAACAAAAAGGCTCCATGAACCGCTTAATCGTACGGTTTATGGAGCTTTTGGCGTGAAAGAATTACAAAAATACAGAAAGGTTGGCGCGAAGCCCATGCACTTTTCATCTTCGATTTGTGCATGGTCGCGCGCATGGGCTTTCTTATGCATTAGGGGGTAAGAGAAGGTTTTGGCAGCTGCGGTAAAAGCTTTTCATAAGCGACTCTGTCACTATTATCCACTTGGACAATACCGCAATACTCAAACCCATTTTTGCGCAAAACAGTGTTCATGGCAACGTTTTGTTCATGTGTATCAACTCTTATACTATACACACCTTTTGACATACATAATTCTGCAATGGTTTTTATAATTTCAGATGACAACCCTTTCCCCTTATGGCCATCATCAACAGCCATTCGATGAATCACAGCATATGCCTGCTCACTTTTCCAACTGCCCTGAATAGAACTATAATCGTCTTCACCATCCAATGAAACGGTCACAATCCCAATAACAATATCGTTTTCGGTGACAACATATGCATTATGTGCCGCAATATCATCTTCAATATCTTTGCGATTGGGGTAGCCGTCTTGCCATTGATCAACTCCTGATTGTTTTAAGGATTTTCTTGCCTTCTCTATAATCATAAGCATTTGCCGGATATCCGGTGTTCCCGCCTGACGAAATTTCATAAATTAAATCCCCACATTACAAATTTTCAATTTCAAGCTTCAAAGACGAAAGCGATCACAACAAGGCATAAGCCTTTTACCCAGTATAACACGAAATCGGCCCATAATCCATGTATTCAGAGTAAAAGAAGCTCCGTGATTGTATTCTTTAATTTGTAATTGGCGCTTATGCGCCCGGGATGCTATAATTAAAAAAAAGACGTGGGAGGCGAACAAAGTGAAGCGAGGCGTTCCGGTGGCGGTTATACTGGCGGCGCTGCTCCTGGCGGGCTGCGTGTGGGCGTTGCCGCGCAATATCACCCAACCGGCGGGAGCTTCCTTTGCAGTGAATTACCCCGGTGAGACACAGGCTGCGGGGAAATCTGCGGACAACCTGTTCCGGCCGGAGAAAGAGGCCGGGACAGAGGACTCCTCACCGCGGCCGAAGGAGGTGGACACGGTGTTCACCTGGGAGCCCCTGCCCGCCGAAATACGCGAACTCATCACCGGAAGCTCGTGGCGGGAGGGCTCCCCCGTCCCGCCGGACCAGCTCGCCTATCTCACCCTAACCCACCACACCCTGGAGGGCGGCGCCGCCCAAGGACACATGATTGTCCACGAGAGCCTGGCAAAGGAGGTGGCGGAAATTTTTGAGGAGCTGTACGCGGCGGGATATCCCATCGCCAACATGCAGCTGGTGGATGACTACGGCGCCGACGACGACAGGTCCATGGAGGCCAACAATACATACGCCTTTTGCCACCGCGACGTCGCGGGGAAAAGCACGCCCTCGCTGCACAGCTACGGGGTGTGCATCGACATCAATCCCTGGCAAAACCCCTACATACGCGGCGGCACAGCCTATCCGCCCCAGTCCCGCGCATACCTGGACCGCGGCGACGTGCGCCCGGGGATGATTGTAAGGGGCGACGCCTGCTACAACGCCTTTGTGTCCCGGGGATGGACCTGGGGCGGCCACTGGAGCGAACCGGTGGACTACCAGCACTTTGAGAAAAGCCTGGACGCGCTTGCATGAGCTATTTGCGTACCCCTAAAATGTGAATGCAGCGGATTTTTTGAATGTCGTATGTATTCAGCGCCCGGCGGAAGCTGTCGTAGGAGTGGGTGTTGATGAGCACATTGTCCAGATCCGGCGTACTGCCCGTTTGCGCAACCACCAATGTGTGGTGATAGTCGGGCAGGTAGGTGGCCAGCTGGATTAAGTCCCCCGGCTCCATCCGGCTCAGCGGAGCCTCTTCCCCATAGGGTCCGGCGCCCTCGTTGCCCACCAGGAAATTATACAAATACTTCACCCCCGACCAGGAGGGGGTTCGGTCGTTGGCAGATACATAGTACCAGCCGTACAGCGGCTTGAAATTCATCACGCCGCCGCCCGCATACAGGCACTGGGAGGCGAAGTTGGCGCAGTCCCCGCCGATTCCGCTGAAATTGTAGAATTGTGGATTGCGGCTCAACGCCCATTTGTCGGCGTAGGCCACGGCTTTGCTTCGGTTGTAGTTGCCATCCGTATATTTCATGGCTGGCAGCCCCTTTCTCCTATGGTGAATTTTTATCTACTGCATCATATTAAAAATTCTGGAAAAAGGTGCGGATTTTGTATAAAAGACCCCCTTGATGCGCGTTATTTCTGCGGAAATAACATTAGCTCGCTAACGCTCGCGGCGCAAACCCAGCGGGACATCGAAGGCGGCGTCCCCTACAAGCAGCTGGGCGGAGCCTCAGCGGATGTAAGCAGCAAAGACGGAACCGAAGAACAAGGCCAAAAAGGCAGAAGCCGCGCTTGATTCGGCTTCGTGCGGTTTGCACAAAGTCAT
>Ga0153950_1001509_pt1 | contig 10326 bp, 10 predicted proteins | sample TSNJ034MetaG_FD_104737 | JGI IMG/M metagenome (GOLD analysis project Ga0153950, IMG submission 104737) | Attine ant fungus gardens microbial communities from New Jersey, USA - TSNJ034 MetaG | ecosystem: Host-associated > Fungi > Mycelium > Unclassified | place: USA: New Jersey, Wharton State... | reverse complement strand
TGTCGATGTTATGGATATCCTTTAAAGCCTGGACGGTCTGGCGCAGGGAGAGCTTCAGGTTTACCCGGTAGGTCAGGCAGAGCCCCATGATGTAGGCGCTGTTCTTCCTGTACTTGAAAGAGGTCGCCCACTTTGGGAGCGGGTTCAGGTTCATGTCAAAAAAGTTGACGGAGAACTCCCGGTAAAGATAGCGGAGCTTGTATTTCCAGTGATCGGACTGTGGGAGATCTTTGGGGAGCTTTCTCAGGTTCCGTTTGTAGTAGGCGCAGTTGTCATTGATGCATTTGTGGACGCGGAAGTGCTTCCGGTCTTTGACCGGCTGGAGGGCATGGCCGCAGTAAGGGCACTGGAGCTTCAAGGAGGATGTAACCTTTTCCCCGTTGACAAAGGTCTGCTTGCAGATTTTGCATTTGAATTGTCCACGTCTGCCACTGTTATCATAGATATACTCATGCGGTGCACCGCAGAGAGGGCAGATGGTATCCGCAGGGACATTGTGGGGCTTGCCTTTTTGGGGTTTGACTGGCTTTACGGCCTTGCCGTACCGAAGACGGTAGTATTCGTTCCAGAGCTGCCAGTCCTGTTTGACGAAGGGTTTGATGATGGGCAGCTTATCGGTGAGGAACTTCTGGTATTTGGGACTGTGGAGCTCGTCATGGGCCCATTGTTTGAGAGGGATGTATCTGCAGATAAAAAGTATCAGCCAGCAGATTTGTTGGTGCTGATGTTGAATGATGATGAGTAAATAGGTGATAATATCCATAAGCAATGAAATCCTTTCGTGTGCGTGTGTTTATTGGAGCCAGTTACTCACAGTATTCACCAAAAAAGGGGGGTCATTGCTTTTTTAATTAAAAAAGTGCTGTAACCCTTGAAAATAAAAGGTTTTTTATAAAAAGCGGGGTGTAAAACTTTACACTACCTTATTTAAGATGGGGGATTAAAAATGATGAAAGGGTGTTATGTTATCGGGGTTTTCCCACCTCCTTATGGTGGAGTGACAATAAAAAGCAAATTGTTCTGCGATTTATTAAAAAAACACTTGATTCCGACAAAACAGTTGGATGTATATGAAATGAGCCGTAAAAAGGGAAAAATCATCACTGTTTTAACGGAGTGTATCGCAGCGTTTCTATCCGACAAAGCTATTGTATACTGCATAGACTCGAAACGGCTGAGAGCGTTAATGCTTTTGCAGGACCTTTTCAAAAGTTCTTTTGAACGAACCACCGTTTTGGCTGTGGGAGGTGTATTTCATAAAACAGTTTCAATGCATAAAGCCTTTGGCGAAAAACTAAAGAAAGTAAAAGGCATCTGGGTCGAAACAGAGGGAATGAAAACAAAACTGGAGCAAATGGGTTTTTCTAACATTGAAGTATTCCCAAACCCCAAATCCGAAGTAGGGTGTTGTGATGCTAAACCTTCTGAATCAAGCCAACCGTTGCGTCTTGTGTTCTTTTCGCAGATCGGTAAGGAAAAGGGCGTTGAGGACATTATTGAACTGGTTCACCTGCTGGATGAAAACAAAATGATTTTCTATCGACTGGATTTTTATGGACATGTTGTGCCGGATTTCAAAGAAAAATTTGATGAGTTTGTTCAGCAGTCACCTAATGTGTATTATTGTGGTGTTTTTGATTCGACTAAAACAAGTGTGTATCAAAAGCTAAACGAGTATGATTTACTAATGTTTCCGACCCATTGGTATGCAGAAGGGGTTCCGGGCATTTTAGTTGAATCGAAAATGGCGGGGCTTGCGGTAATTGTAAGTGATCGAAGTTATAACAGTGAAATAGTGCAAATAGACAAGAATGAGGGGTTTTTGCTCAAAGAAAACTATCCGCAGGAAATGTTTGAGATTATCAAGCGCTGTGCAGACGATAGGAAAATGTTAAATCTAATAAAGGAAAGATCATATCAATCACGCAAGCGTTATGCAGTGGAGGAATACGAGGATATGCTCTGGAAACTATAAAGCAATGATTCAAGGGAGGAAGTTATATGCCTTTTATTTCAGTTATTATTCCAGTGTATAATGTTGAGCAGTATTTGAACCGCTGCGTAGAGTCTTTAGTGAATCAGGGATATGAAGATTACGAGATTATATTGATTGACGATGGTTCAACGGATAATTCCGGAAGGATGTGCGACGAAATCGCAGCTAAGTTTGTCACGATATCTGCCGTACATAAAACTAACGGGGGCTTGGGAAGCGCAAGAAATGTTGGTCTGGATTGTGCAAAAGGTGAATATGTGACATTTGTAGATTCAGACGATTGGGTTACTCAGGATTATTTTGAATTTATCGAGAAGCACCTGAAAGAAAATAGATCAGACATTTTGAAATATGGATATCAGAGAATTCAAAATGGAGTGGCCGGAAAAAGTGTCACACCTTATTTTGAGGAAGGATATTATGATAGACGAAAAATTGATTCAGATATTCTTCCTGGTGCAATAGGTCCGGTCAGATTGTTTGATTATTCTAAAAACGCATTGATGTCGGCTTGTGCTTCTGCCTATTCAGTCAACTTCTTGAAGAAAAACCGAATTTATTTTCAGTCAGAACGAGAGATATTGAATGAAGATTATCTGTTTAATCTTTTGGCACTCATCTTTGCGGAATCTGTTGAAATAGCTCATAAAGTGTTATACATGTACGATTTTAGAAAGGGATCGCTCTCAAAGCGCTATAATAATAATATGCTTGAACGGAAGCAGCGATTTTTGCAGGAGTATAAGGTAACATTGCTGAAGTGCAATATATTTGAGCGATATGAACTTGCATACTATGCACAATGTGTTGATAGCTACTATGCCTGTATCACAAATGAATATGGAAGTTGGAACCCTCAAGGGAAAAGCAAAGATAGTGATAGAGTAAAGGAAATTCTAAAACTTGAGGGGTGCCAAGCAGCTATTCGAAAAAGCAAACACAATAACCTGGGGCTAAAAGGAACGGTAATTTATTGGATGATGCGCACAAAACAGGCACGCTTGATGTATATATTCTATAAATTGATAAAAAAAACATAAAGCAAAAGGAAAATCACCGATATGCCAAAACTTAGTTTGATTATGCCTGCATATAATGCAGAAAAAACGTGCAGAGCTGCAATAGAAAGCATAATATGCAGTGATTCTGATTTTGAAGTAATAGTTGTTGATGATGGCTCAAAAGATGATACTTACAAAATCTGTAAAGGTATCCAGAGCGAGGATGTAAGGATAAAGGTTTATACTCAGAATAATACCGGTGTTTCAAGTGCAAGAAATTATGGTCTAAGTTTGGCAGGCGGAGAATATATCGGATTTATTGATTCTGATGATAAACTGTCAAGCAAATATATGGAAAAACTATTCGCACATATGGAAACAAGCCCTGATATTATTGTGTTTGGGTACAGCAATGTGGTAAAAGGGGAGCGAGTTTCAGGCTGGAAACCGATTGCGGCAGAAGAACCCTTGGAGTTGATTAATGATCTGTTATTCCATGGAGGAGGCTTGAATTCTCCATGGAATAAGCTGTTTAAACATAGCTTATTACATAATACCTTTAACACAAAGAAAAGTATGGGGGAAGATCTGGAGTTCTGCTGTGAATATTTAAAGCAAATAAAAACATGTAAAGCGGTTCCCATAGAACTGTATTTATATAACACAGATGCTGAAGGTTCGCTTACAAAGAAAATGAACATTGTTCTTGATTCGGTCGTCAACGACATGGAAGTTCTTGTTGATTTCATAAAATCAGTAGGAATGGATGAGGGCATTGTTACAGAAAAATTCTATCAAAGAGTTGAGGGGATTTTGGGAGCGATTGGGGTGTACAGTGCTTATCGGAATGCAGTTGGGTATTTGCTGGATAAAAAAGAATTTGAGAATTTGTTACTCATATATAAGCCGCAAAGGAAAAAGAATATTCTGATTCACGACATGGTCTATCGAAAGAGATGGAGAAGCTTATATTTTTATTTACTTTGCAAACGATGCGTACGAAAAATAAAACAGTAATAGAGTAGGGATTAGCTATGGACGGATACAGTTTAAAATTAAAAAGAAATGATTTATATACCATTTTAATTGGCTTGATAGCCCTTCAAGACGCTTTGAATTCATCATCCCTGTTTAAGCCGATGCTTGAGATAATGAAGTATCCGCTGTTAGGAACGATTCTTTGTTTTATGGTGTATTTGATTTTAAAAGATAAAGGAAACATGGTATCGTGGATGATATTTGTGGTCTTTATGCTGTTGGGTGTGAATACGGCAAAAGTATTGTCAACGAATGCAATATTATATATTGTAATCCTGTGTTTTCTTTCGAGAAAGCGGGATATTACAAAGGGTGCAAAAGTAGTTCTTGGTATTATGGGCAGTACGTTTTTAATGCATATGAGTGTATTTCTGTTTACTTATCTTTTTTCAAGGGGAAGTTTGCAATACTTGAGTTGGAACGGACTGAATAGATACTATATTTATTATGACCATCCTAATAATGCGGCTAAATATTTTTTATTTCTTTGCGTACTGATTGCATATTTGTATACTGAAAAAATGAAATTATCCCATTGGTTCTGTATTTTAACTACAATGATGGTAGTGTATTATTTCACATATTCAGAATCGGCTTATGTTGTTGCTATTTTATTCTTTATCTCGATTTTTAAAAGGCAGTTGTGGATGAAGAAATGTATTGATTTTTTTGCTCGCTATGGAATGATAATTGTTTTTGCCATAAGTGCAAGTTTGGCGTTTGTGATAACTATCCCAGTTATTTCAAATGCGGTTATGCTTTTAGATGGCATTGGTTCGGGCAGATTTTCCAATATGTTTCGGGCTGTTCAACAATATGGGATAAGCTTTTTTGGCCAAAAAGTGATCTTTGGAAATTATCGAATTTTGGGTGGTTATGACAGCATTTACGCTGACAACCTTACAGTATATTGTATGACTTACTTAGGATTGATTTATATTTTTGCAATATGTATTTTGTTTTACTTTGCAGCAAAAAAACTGGATGCCAATGGGAAAATATGCCTGTGTATTTTTATTATTTTTTCTTTCTTTGAAAACAGAGTGTTAGGAATAGAGGCGTACTTTGCAGTTATTATTGCTGCAAATGCTTTAACGAAAAAAATTGAATAGGAGATAACCCCGTTGAAGTCCTGTTAGAAGGCTTTGCTTTTGATTTGTGAAATTTGGTATTACGATTATATTACCCATCAGTTTGGTTTTTCTGTGGGCACAGTATATACCCGTGGTCGTTTTCAACTGTGTGCAGAGGCAATGAACCGATATCCAATAACTTTTTTAGGGGCGAATACGGAATTCGGTCATACCGAAATTGGATTTGATAAATCATTGTATGTTGATGCAGACAATGCATATGTAAATCACTTTTTTGTTCAAGTAAATTGATGTTGCTCTTGTCCAATGTGGTAGTCCCTATTATTGTCTGTATAATGGGGTTAAAACCCTCGCCTTTAGGCGAAACCTTTAGGTCAACCTCCTAAAAAAAGAAAGCGAAGCGGGAATCCAAAAACTTCCAGACCCAAAAACTTCAAAAAGGGGATAATTGAAGTTGAGGTGATGGAATGGAAAATTATCGAAAGACTAGCCATGCGACATTTGATATAAAATATCACATTGTATTGATCACAAAATATCGTAAATCCGTACTCACAGGAGTAATAGCGGAGCGGACAAGAGAAGTGATAAGAATGGTATGCAAGAGCAATGATGTGGAGATATTGAATGGGCATGTATCCAAAGACCATATCCACCTGTTGGTATCAGTGCCGCCGCATCTGTCAGTGAGTAAGCTGGTACAGTATTTGAAAGGAAATACATCCCATAAACTGCTGATGGAATACAAGGAACTAAACAAACAGTATTGGGGGAGACATCTATGGGCAAGTGGATATTTTGCAGCGACAACAGGGAATGTAACGGATGAAGTATTGATGGAGTATATCAGGAATCAAGAGACAGCGGAACTAAAGAGGTCGGACAATTTCAATATAACCAATTAATGCAAGCAGTGATGCTTTAGCCGCCATCCAAACCCACCGCCTTTAGGCGGTGGTGGTTTAGTTGCATTGGGGTTCTGGCTTGTGTTGCAGCAGTGATTAAAAAATGCTTTCCGACTATCTGGAAAACAATGATGGGCGGCAGAGCATAATCTATAAAATAGCGGAGGGGATGGTGTTATGACAAACAAACATGCATACATGATTATGGCTCATAATGATTTTGCGATTTTGATTGAAATATTGAAAGAATTAGACCATGAACGAAACGATATATTTGTTCATATTGATAAAAAAACGAAAGAGTTCCCGGAAGAACAGCTAAGAGCAACTGTGCGCAAGGGAAAGTTGTATTTGATTCCGCGTATGAGCATATCGTGGGGTGGATATTCCCAAATAGAATGTGAACTTAAACTGATGAAATGTGCGGTTGATGCTGGTCATCATGACTATTATCATATGTCAACAGGTGCTACCTTTCCATTAAAGCCTGTAGAGGAAATATTATGTTTCTTCGATGAACATTTAGGGTATCAATTCATTGGGTATGATAATTCCAAGGATTATAGCGGCAGAGTTCAAAGATACAACATTTTTAACGAAATAGGAAAAGTAACAACAAAACGTAATCAGAGAAAAGCTTTCTGCCGAAACAAATTCCGGGGACTTCAAAAAAAATTGGGGTATATTTACAAACCGGCACGAGATATTGATTTCAAAAAAGGATTTGTATATTGGTCGTTGACAGAAGACGCTGTAAAGTATGCATTGGAGAAATATGATGACATTGAAAGAGTTTTTAAGCATTCTTTCTGCGGAGATGAACTTTTTATGCAGACAATTATTTTTTACTCACCATTTAAAGAGAAAATATACAACTTTGATGATGAATATGGAAGTTGTTTACGGTATGTAAAACCTGTTCAATCGTGGAAATCAGATTTTAGCGGTTCTTCTATTACACAGTCGAGTATGGAGGAAACAGGCATAATCGTTGAAGACATACAAAAATGTATAAAAAGCGACATGATGTTTGGGTTTAAATTCGTCGGAATGTCGGGGGTGGAAGCGATTGAACACTTGCGCGAATTAAGAAAGGTGGAAACAAAAAAATGAGGATAGGAATATTAACTTTTCAGGCATCACATAATTGCGGCTCAATGCTTCAAGCATATGCTTTGCGGGAAACGCTTGCACGAAAATACGATGCAGATGTTGAAATCATCAATTATTCAAACTATGTATCAAGGTGTATATATGGCTTCATTGATACCAGACTGAAAAAGAGTGCAATTAGAAGAAATATTGACACTATAACTCATCTGAGGGTGATCCGAGAAAGCAGGAAATGGTACAACAATTTCTCGAAAGAGTACCTTGTGAAGAGTGGGCAGTATTGCAAAAATCCCTCAGATTTAAGTAAAATAGCACACCAATACGATATGATAATCGCTGGCGGAGATCAAGTATGGAATGTAAGATGCCAGGATGCAGGCAAGGAATTCTATTTGAATTTCACAAACAATATCAGAAAAGTGGCCTATTCACCAAGTTTAGGTGGTTCCAATATTTTAAAATATGCAGATGATTTAGAAACTTATAAAAGGTATTTGGCAGATTTCGAGGCTCTTTCCGTCAGGGAACCCCATGGGCAGAAATGGTTACAGGAACTGACAGATCGGGAGGTGCCAATTATTTGTGACCCAACGATGCTTCTTGTTCCAGATGAATGGACAAGTTGGCTTCCCGTGCCGGAGGTAGAGGGAAAATATATTTTTAATTACGCTTTTTATCACAATGAAGTAAAAACAAATGAGGCACTGAGGAAACTATCAGAAAAAACTGGAATGCCAATTTATGTGATGGACTACAAATCTTATGATTTCTATAAATTATCACAATATGGAATAAAGAAATTTGAAATGTCAGGACCACTTGCTTTCTTGGGGTTAATGAAAAATGCCTCTTTGGTAATGACACAATCGTTCCACGGAACGCTGTTTTCCGCATTGTTTAACAGAAATTTCTGGTCTTACAATTGGGAAGGACAGCATAACCCAGAAGATGATCGGGCGATTGCCATTGTGAGACAGTTTGGGCTGGAAAATAGATATCAGATGATTGATGATTTGCAGGAAAAGGACATTATGGCTACTATTGACTATGAGTCAGTAAATGAACGAATTCAAAAATTTAGAATGGAATCTTTCCAGTATATTGATTCATTTATGAAGTGAGGAGAAACATAAAATAGTGCAAGGAATAAATAAGATAGTCTGTATAATAAAATCAGCAACAGTAGCCAGACAATTATCAGGGATGATGATAATTACAATCATCACGCAGTTGATTTCAGTTTATAGGTCTGCTATTATAGCAGCAAACTTCGGCGTGTGCGTAGAATTGGACGCATACAATTTTGCCAATAATCTGTCTACTTTTTTTCTTACTTTTGTAAGTTCGGGAATTACAACGGTTGTAATCCCGGCATATGTAAAAAAGCTAGACCGAAAAGCAATCGACACTTTTTTGACAATTGTGTTTTCCGTAACGACCGTTCTTCTGCTGGGGACGTTCTTATTTAGAGGTCAACTGGTTGACTTGTTAACATCCAGAGAACCAGAATTTCGCATGTATGTGTGCTCAATTATGCTCTTGACTATATGGATACAGGCATTGCCAGCTATATTGGGTGTTACGGCTGCATATTATCAATGCATCGGAAAATTTAATTTGCCGAAAATGATTCTATTGTTATCTAATATTGGAACAACGGCAGTACTTATAGCTTTGAAAGATTGTGATTTGTATCAATATCTTTACATTTTGTTGGGTGGTGCAGTGTTCCAATTCATAGTTGATTTAATATGTGCATTACATCTTGGCTTTAGATTTAAATTAGAGTTCAGTGTTAATAATTCTGTTTATAAGTCCTTGATGGCTATATTTTTTCCGACTTTGTTTAGCACGGGAATATATAAAGTTAATACAATGATAGATTCTTTATTATCCTCCAATATTGGAATAGGACAGTTGACTATTCTTTCCTACGCAAATACTATTGTTGGAATGGTTAACACTCTGATTATTGGTAATTTAATTACATATGTATATCCAAAGATTGTTGAAGCAATTACACAAACTAAAAAAGAAAGCCAGAAGACTCTGTGGAAATATGCTATTACATTTCATATTGCAGTGTGTTTAATTGTGGTTGGTTTTGTTAGTGTAGGCAGAGAATTCATTGGCTTGCTATATGAGCATGGGGAGTTCACTGCTTCTGCGGCAACTGCAGTTTATTTATGTATGAGCATCTATATGTTTGCCCAACAAAACAACATTGTACGGGACTTAGTATATAGGTATTTTTTTGCCTATGGAGATACGAAAATCACAGTCCAAAATGGAATGTTGACAAGTACAGTAAATATCATGATGAGCATAATTCTGGTTCGTTTCTTGGGTGTATATGGAATTGTTTTAGGAACTTTTATTGCTGGCTTGGTATCTTTGCTTTGTATTGTGCTACGATTAAAAAAATCATATGGATTTGCTATAAGTATGAGACCGATTGTGAGGGAATTCATAAAAACAGAAATCGCAGTTCTTGCATCTATCACGGTTGTTTTTGGGGTAAAGAATGTTATGCCTGAGCTTGCATATTTGCCGAGTTTTATACTATATGGTTGCCTTAGCGTTATAGTATACAGTGCACTAATTTTGGCTCTTTATAGAAGCAAAATAGTATCGTTGATTAAGAAATAAAGGTTCTCAACTTCGGAGAACTTCTGGTACCTTCGGTTCCTGTTCGTGTGTCCAATCCGATGGGTGGAACTCCCATCTTGTAAGCGGCTAACCACAGCATATGAAGCAAGTCTCGGACAAAAAGTGGTAACACTATTGTTAAGCGTAGACAGTTCTGCACTATTTTCCTGGAAGCATGTGCTCTGCACTAGCAAAAAACATGCACTATTGAACCGGCGTATCCAGTTTTGTAACATTTTCTTGCTTTGCAGAGTTTTTTGTAATATACTTTATTTAAATTGAGTGGGTTTGTAACCGGAAACGAAACCCTGAAAAGCAGAAACTGATGGGAGAGGAGGAACGATAATTGAGAACAGAAGCAGATGAAATAGAAATTGATCTATTGCGCATAATACAGGTGCTTTGGATAAACGTATGGATTATCATTCTTTCAACGTTGTTATTTGGTGGAGGCGGCATTGCATTCACCTATTTTTGTATTACGCCACAGTATCAGGCAGATATTAAAATGTATGTAAACAACAGTTCGT
>Ga0153950_1001507_pt1 | contig 10330 bp, 10 predicted proteins | sample TSNJ034MetaG_FD_104737 | JGI IMG/M metagenome (GOLD analysis project Ga0153950, IMG submission 104737) | Attine ant fungus gardens microbial communities from New Jersey, USA - TSNJ034 MetaG | ecosystem: Host-associated > Fungi > Mycelium > Unclassified | place: USA: New Jersey, Wharton State... | reverse complement strand
TCTCTGCTTTTTTTTATTTAATTTGTGGCGTTGTTTTTATAAGGCTCCCCTCCCTGTGTTAGAATTGACCATGACCATGACGTTAGGTGAGGTATTTTCCCTGGCGGATTGTTCGTTTGGGTGAAATGAGATACCACACATGCGCACAACTTGATCAATGAGGAATTCGGACCGGTCTTTTTTTTTCACTAATTTATATTCGGACCGGTCCTGGAGCACGTTTATAGTACGAGAATCGGCTTGATTCTTCTTTCTTTTTCTTTCTTTTCTTTTCTTTCTTTCTTTCTTTCTTTGCAAGGCAGGCTATCTATATGTATACATGCGTCCTTACACTTTGTTTGATGGGGTCCTTTTTGTAAAGATTTTTTTTTCCTCCTTGAAGTGTATTGATGGGAACTGTCACTTTGGCATTTTGATGACAGATATACATACACCTTGCTCAAGTTCCGTCATTGTGTTCCTTTTATCATGTGTGTATGTATATGTGTGTAGTTACAGATTCGTTATATTTATAGCCTCTCCATTTCATAGGGTTTGTGGAATCCGTCACCAAGAGGACCTTTCAGGTGTCACAAAGGGTCCCCCTCTTAGTTCGTTCTTTTGGAAACGAATGTAGTTGGGATGAGAATCTAGAGTCGTTCTAAAGTAGTCGCTTGTCTGTCAATTCCCCACCCTGCTAATCCTTTTTAAACCAAGTCCATGGCACACCATCATCGGCTTTTCTTTCATAAATTTGTAACACGGTGCTCGTTCGTAGTCTGCGGTAGAATACAAGTACCCTACATGAGTGCTTTGACAGGGGACCGAAGCACACTTTCTTGATCGTCGTTGCCATCGTCGTCGCATCCTATCCCCAACGTCCAGAGAAAAAAAAAAGTCCAAAGAGGGAACGTGTATTGTTGTAGCATCCACCAAGAGACCTCAAGCAGGACGAGATATTTCGGGTAAACAAAAAGCAGAGAACCAAGAGCTGACACTCATTTTTACATACTCCAAAGGAAGAACGATCGAAAGAGACACAGATCATTGGCTAGGTCATTTCCAGACATGAGTTCCCGCTTTTTTTCCGTTGTCGGCAAGTTTCACGCAAAGGTGGTCATGGCTACGGAGGGGTTATTGGCGTAGAATGAAAATTAGAGCCTTTGTGCCCATACAATACTCGATGAGGAGCCCCCCAGAACCAGCGATGTGGTTATAGCAAATAGAAGGACATACAATAAAAAAAAGGTTTGCAAGAGGAGAGAAAAACACAATGTAAATGCAATGAGTGCAAAAATTGATAGTACATAAAATGGGCGCTGTGATTCTAATAAAAACTGGATAGAGGAGTTACAAATCTTGACCCGAGGCAAAATGGTAAAGGCGTTACACGGGGCGTTGAGAGTAGGCACGATGCTTTGGCACGAACAGAGAAGCCATAGGATCTTTCTTGATTGAGGGTGCCTGTTTCATTGGCCAAGCATTAGCTGATGTGCTAGAAGCCGTTGGTAGTTTCTTTGGCGATATGTTGCCTGAGTGCTTCGGGATTGTTGACACGATAGTCGTTGAAGCAAGTGCAGACCCAGGACCAGCTGTCTGTGAGAAGGATCGCTGAGGTGTTAAAGAGGAGGAGGAAGTTTGAGATGGAGGCACGGTACGATTACTGGGACCAGATATGACACGTTTTGGGACAGTGTTGACGGACACTCGATCACAATTCGCTGACATTGACGATGTTAGTGTACAAGAGGGTTTAGGAAGAACTCGATAGGTTTTGCCACCGTTCGTTGGTGGGAACATGCGTGACTGATACATAGCCTTCTGGATTTTTGATGCCTCTGAGAGGGTTTTTTGAATCAGAGTCTTGGGTTGCAAGGGTGCACCCCCTATGTATGATACACGTGAATAAGACGTTGATGGATTGAGCTGAAATGCAACTTACATCCACCAGCCTTGGGTCGTCTCGGCGGAAGAACTCGGTCGGTCAATTTAACTTCCCTTTCCTTCTTGCGCTCTTCTGCTTCAATTCGTTGCGCTTTAAGTTTCAGCCCAAGTCTTTCAAAGCGATGCTCCTCTTCTTGTGTAAGGACCTATCTAGAGACTAAGCTCTCCAAGTCCTAGAATTCCAGAAAAAGGCTTACCTGATATCGTTCTCTCCATGACCTTGGTTCTAATAGATCATCATCCAGATATTTCTCTACAGCAGTGGGATATTTTCGTATACATATCTGCATCCATATTTCTATAGAGATAAGTTCAGGAGGCAGGAACTCCTCGTGTATGACGTTTTTGATCTTTTACCTGGCGTTTCATTGAATAAATGCTATAGAGAGATCAGAGAAGAGCCGATGTAGCTACGAGTCACGAACCGGAGACGATTCTTCTAGTACAGAGAGCTGTTCTGCCGTGCACCGTTCTAGAATGGGTTTAACCAAGGGATAGCTCAAGTCGTTGCCGAGTGTTGCGATGGCTTGTGAATGGTCTCAACAGTGAATCACAATTTGTAGAGTATAAATTACACACAGTCTATGCATGAGGAGGCCACTGAAAATGTCACATTAGCTGCAAGTGGCTCATTTATGAGGAGTAATGCTCACCTCGTTGACAGAGCTGAACGAGGGTTGGCACCCGGTTGTTTGTTAGCAGCTCGAAGTCACTCATGGTATTGTCTGGTCAGAGAAACTCCTGGATAGTTATAAATATGGTGTTAGAGAGTCTGTGAGCTGTATGAGGGGCTATGGGATGCTGTGGATAAGGCCTGTGTTTCAATACAGACCTCCAAGATATTCCACGGTCGGGCGTGCCGAGTTAGCCATTTTAGGCAATTGGATGATTGACTTGACACATGTCCAACTGGTCGTCCAACTAGTCGTTGGAGCTCGCAATTGCTTATCGTAAGGGATGGACAATCCATCCATGTTATTCGAATAGCTGGTAACAATCATTTTTCGATCCCTGGTTGTTACGTGCAGTGGCACTTGAAGAAAAATGTTTTTCCCCCGTTGTGACCAGATTGTCGTCGCAGTTGATTTTCATGTCTATCTAACAGGAAAATACGACTTTGCAACTGGCCTTGAGTTTCGTGAATTCCTCAAAGGCCGTGGGCAGGCCTTCCAGGACGAAAAGCAAACTCGGCTATCAGTCGCGATAATGCGCCAAACTACCAAACCGCCGGAGCGACGTCAAATCTGATCGGGTAAAGTTTGGCGGAAAAATGGTGTATTCTGACATATGACTCGATTCAAATTTGAGCGGATTTCACGCCATACTTCGCCATATTTCGCCATCTTCTTGCACTAAAATCCTAGTAAGAGGCCATCATCCTTATTATAGGTAAGTAGTAAGGGTGTCCGAGGGCAGCTCGGCTTTATGCGGGAATCATGGAAGAGGTAGCTGGATATGGCCTCCAAAATTTGGTGCATGACGATCAAACGACAGTCCATTGATTAGTCCCGCAATCTAGTAGAAGACATGAAAGGTCCTGATTATGGGTGTAGCTATTGGGTAGTAGAAATGGTTGTCTGTTCAATAATGGTTCAAGGGAGAACACGATGCTTAACAGTCAGTTCCAGTGATATCGCGATACGATAGGCGATACGAGCCTCCTCGTGCTTATGAGACAGCTGGAGGATGACTACCCAAAAGCTTCTAAGTATCTGGTTACCCGCAGACAGTGTTTCAAGGGATGCAAAGTTAGCTCCGAGGGACCAATCAGAGGAATCAGACGGCGAAAACTTGAGTGCCTATCGTGATCAGAGAATGCGTTTCTGAAGAGGCCAACAATGTGGCGGGCGCGTTGCCAAGGGTTTGTACTCTTTGACCAAAAAGAAAAGTACAGCATATGATACGTTTTCCTTCAGGAGATCCATAGCTCCGCTGTTACAAACTTGCAATCCTGAGGCTTTGGCGTAGTATAGTGCGAAAGTTATGAATAAAGTTTGACACATTCATCAAGGGAGTATGCAACGTCTAGGAAGTTCATTAACGAGCGAACATTTTGACCCGGCAACACTGTATTCTTTAGAGGTTGCGAAGATAGACAAATTCACGGTAAGAAATATACGTACACAGAGGGCTTCTGGATACTTAGTCCTCTTCGTCGGACAGGTCTTGGTGCTGTTGTTCCTCGGCTCTCATCGCACCAACAAGGTCGTCAGATTGCCCTTTTTGTGCCGCTAGCCGCTGACCTGCAAAGGTTATCAGAAACTGTTGGACAAGTGGTTGAGCATGAGACGCACGGATGAGGATATGAATAGCCTCTTGAGTTTTCCTTTCCAGTTTAGCCAGCTTTTCCTGCGTCTCGCGCTTCAAGTCCCAGTTTGGACGTTTAGGAGCAATATTAAATACATCCTATAGTGGACAACCAGTCGCGTACACGATATGAGATAGTTTTGATCATTCAGCAAGGACAACGCACCAGTTCTTGTGCTTGCCGTGCCTTGTCCTCCTGGATAATTTGCTCCGCAAGGCCGGCTACGTTTTTTTCTACTGTGTCTTCCATATCAACGTCATTATCCCTCGTGTGTTTCTTAATGGTCCGTGATTCTGGATCGAAGTTTCTCGGTTTGAACAACGACTCTGCAACACTAAAGCATTGATGATGAACATTTGGGGAGGTACACAACACATACCCACTCACTCGTCAGTCACTTCTCCAGCCTTGCGTTTTCTGAGTGAGATCAAACGCGCTTTACGCGCCTCAGAGTTTTCAACAAGCGACATGAGGAGATTGTATAGAGAGGTACAGTTGACTAAGCAAATGATCTAGACACGGAACGAGCTCATCAACGCGTCCGGACTCAAATATCATCGCTTAGCTGCCCTAACTATGTTGTGCCCATGGCACCGAGCCTGCTTTCAAATCGACATTTCTAGGCGCAGTTGGACTTTCGCGACTGCTCGTAGGCATTTACACTCGACTGTCTCGTGCCATGCCGAGCCAAAACAGATGTCGATGGAAAATTACCCATGCGGACTGATACGGTGCATGGATTTATTTTGCCTCTTCCAAGGCTTAGGCTGATAAATCTTGTAACAGCAATTTCTCAATCATTGCTCACATTGGTACATATGCCATTTTCCTATGACCTTCTTTTGCTCAACAAGACAGAATTCAGACCACGGAAAGTCGACGCTGGCTGATAGGTAGGCTTTTTTCTTTACCTATCGTAATCGTGGACTTATTTTCCTCCTCAGACTTCTTGAGGTTCATGGTTTCCTCAATCACCCAATGGCATTCTGGGCTTACGCTAGGTATAGCTAACAGGAGCAATTGAGAAGAAACAGGTTGGAAAAAATCAGCAGGTCTTGGATAAGCTTAAAGTCGAGCGGGAGCGAGGTATCACAGGTATGGCGTCCATGTATCACCAGTAAAGATATTGATACGTGAAGAAGTCAAGGCACAGACTGCGAGGTATACATATACAGGCCACTGGATTCTGTTTCGAGGAATCTAACAAGATATCTTCAGCATGCTTCACACTCATAGTGGTCGGCGACATCTCCTGAATCTAATTGACACCCCAGTACGGATGGGTTTCCAAGCGTCCTAACCATACTACTTAATCACTATCATAGGGCCATGTCGACTTCGCTTGGGAGGTTTCGCGGTCATTGGCTGCTTGCCAGGGCGCTCTGTTGCTCGTATGTACCTCCTCAATCTCCCTCATCTAGAAACTTATCTCAGCTGGTAGGTCGATGCGAGCCAAGGAGTTCAAGCTCAATCTTTATCTGTATTCCATAGTGCAAGGGAAAGAGGCTTGAAAATTATACCTATACTCAATAAAGTATGTATCTGGTTTTTACTCCCAATTTTACTGAATTCACCTTGACTTCAGATAGACCTCCCCGCAGCTGAACCAGAGCGAATAGCAGCACAAATCGAGTCGATTTTCGGCATAGATCCTACTGAAATCATCAAAATATCCGCTAAAACTGGTTTGGGCGTAGAAACAGTATTAGACGCCATAATAGAAAGAATCCCTTCACCGATTGGATCAGAGAAAGAACCTTTGAAAGCTTTCATGTTTGATTCTCTGTAAGTCAAAATACTCCTACTTTATCTTCCTCTTCACACAGGTATCCAGGTATGACAAGTATCGAGGAGTGATTTCTCTGATAAATATACAAAACGGCACTTTGAAGAAAGGTCAGACTCGAGTGCTTTAGATTGCCCCTTTCAAGTATTGAGCTTGATCTAGGCGACAAAATTGCTTCATGTCATACCCGGAAGAAGTATGAAATTACCGAAGTTGGGATTATGCATCCGGAAGAGACCCAGGTTCGGGCGCTTTATCCAGGTCAAGTCGGATATATCGCATGCAATATGAAGCAATCGTCAGAAGGTATTTCATGTGTACTGATATGCAAACAGTGTTTGCTGATCCAGTTGGTTATCATCAGCTCATATTGGTGATACTCTTCATCGGCTAGGCTCTCCAGTCAGCCCTATGGCTGGGTTTAAGCCCTCAAAGGCCATGGTCAGCACCAACTCTTTACGTTGTGTTCCGAGTTCATTCGTTTTAGGTTTATGCTGGTGTTTTTCCAATCGATAATAATGATTTCCAGAAACTTGAAGAGTCGATCAATCGAGTGGGTGGTTTCAGCTCGTTCTTTGACACAGTCAACGAACTCACACGAGAGTTTATCCGTAGTTAATACTGACAGACCGCAGCGTGACCGTGCAACGGGAGTCTTCGACTGCTCTTGGGCAGGGCTGTCGACTTGGCTTTCTCGGCACACTCCATATGGATGTCTTCCGTCAACGACTTGAGGATGAATATGATGCCAACATCATAATCACTGCGCCTACGGTACCCTACAAAAGTAAACTTTTAAATGGCAGAGCTTTCTTGTGCTGAGTCAATATGTCTAGTTCTTTACTGGAACAGTGACAAGGAATTCCTTGTCAGCAATCCCACTGATTTCCCAGATGTTAGTGACTCGACATCGCGAGTCAAAGAGATCCAGGAACCAATCGTAAAGGCCACTATTATCGTCCCTGAAGGTATGGGGGCAGCCTTGTCCTTCCTAACCTATAGTCTCAAATCTACTAGAATACTTCGGTGAAATGCTGGATCTTTGTTATGCAAGACGAGGAGACGATTTGAATCACAAATACCTCGACTCTGGGCCCGCATCCTCTTCTCGTATCATGCTTACATGCACTCTTCCTTTGAGTGAAATCGTTTCAGACTTCTTTGACCACTTGAAAAGTCGAAGTTCGGGATTTGCAAGTTTTGAGTAAGCTGCAAAAGTTTCCGACCACTCCTTATTTACACCCTGTCAGCTATGAGGATGCGGGCTACAGAAAAAGTGACCTCGCTAAGATGGTCTTCCTTTTGAACGGAAAACCAGTAGACGCACTAGCCCTCATCATTCACAGATCTGCCCAGGATACTGTTGGGAGGCAGTGGGTAAAAAAGCTTCGTAGGTCACCGAGGCAAACAGTCTAGATGTCCGAATTTCTGACGTTATCCAGACAAAGTCATCCCTCGACAACTTTTTGAAGTGCCCATCCAAGCTGCAGTAGGGAAAAAAGTCATAGCCCGTGAAACTCTGAAAGCGCTCCGTGCCGATGTTACTGCTGGTTTGTATGGTGGACACTACGAGCGCAAACTCAAACATCTTGAGAACCAAAAAGAGGGAAAACGACTGATGAAGAAGCTTGGAAAAGTGGAATTACCACAAGAAGCTTTCTTCGACATCCTTAGAAAGTGACGCTCTTGAATTCGCATATTCTATACATCCATATAATCTATAATACGGAATCTTCGTCGTCATATGCCTCTTTCAACAGGCTATGGGTGGAGAGGGCTCAACGGAGGGGGGAATCGTAGGAAATATAAACTTACCGGTGTATGGATGATGGTGGATGGTCACCGCTTAAGAGAACATCAGTCTACGCTCCAGTATCAGTCATCCAGAGACTCACTCATTCGTGATGTACGCGGCGATCAGCTCAGGACCTACATAGTCATAATAAGGATTGAGAACGTCTACCTTACCCACTAAATGCCCTTCCTCAAATCCTAAGACGTCACTGGGATTGCCAAAGTCCAATGCATCATAAGCGTGATAAAGATTCCAAAGTGGCGTCAATTTAAATTGACCAGTGCATACCACAACTGGCGTGCTATGTGCCATTGCTGCTGCCGCCGCAATCTGAGAACCAGCGATCGCGAACATACCACCATTAGCAAGGATGACGTGTGCACCGAGTATGACTTTATTGACTCGTGACATAAGGGCGAAGATGGATGAATCAGGGACGAGAAAAGTGGAGACTCCAGCGGACGAGAGAGATTTTGCCATTTTGCGACCCCCGTAAGAGGGAGCAGTTTCGGCGACGATCACAGTATAGTTATGATGGTGTGCGGCTGTTTTGAGAAAGGTCTCGACTGTTCTTGAAATACCCAGCGTCAGGATAATTTCACTTGATTAAAGTCACCAAACGGTTCAAGACATGAAGAATTCGATCACGCACTCTGAATGGATATGATCCTTGGCATTTTTTGACACATTATCATAGACAGTCTCCAGTTCATCAAGAACATCTTGTAATGCTTCCATGAGTACAGGTTTGAGACCTTTTGCGAATGAGTCGAGGTCATCTGGATCATCTTCCTTTAATGTGCGTTGATTTTCCGACTTTGGTGCACCAGTAATTTGCTTCCTGGGTTGTCCTTGGAGAACAAATTTCGCAATTGAGAATTGAGCTTTTTGTGGTACTACTGCTGCGCCTTGTGTGGCCGTCTGGTATTCCTCACGAATGTGATGTAGCACTTTGCGTACTGTATTTCCAACGGCGTGTTCTGATATCACATGTTTAATGATCATGAAATGGGTCCAGCAGATGGTAAAACTGCACCGTTTGGCTGAGCCTCGACTAGGCGGCGCCCGACAACTTTAATAATTTCTACGAGTTGTCCAAAATTTGAGAATCTCGCCTTTGATATTACTTGACGCAAGACGAGAAGGGTTTCTAGCGCCGTGGAACGTGAGCCCACAATCTGTCTTTATCACCACCATTATCAATAAAGCAAGGTGATGAGCAGCATTAATACGCAATCAATCAGAAATCCACCATCGATATAGGCTCACCGACGTCTCAGTTTTGAAGCCAAGACTTCAACGGTCTTGTTGTATGGTGCAGGGCGATCCTGGGGCATGATATCCAAGTTCAGCAGACTTTGTCAGAGGATATGTATTTTTGGTCAGTAGTTGTGGATCTTGTTTTTGTATAGACAAGGTCAATGACATGATTCCCAGCTTAACACAGCCACTCCTTAAAGTATATTGACAACAAACAATCCAGAATCTTAGGATACATGATTATACAAGATCCTGAACAAAATTTTAGGACTAGACGGATAAAAACGTCAGTGCACTGATCCTAATCGCTACTATGTAAGCTGAGAGTATCAGTCCATTGTGGAAGCTCAGAAAGTTGTTGAACATCCTTATCGCCACGGCCAGACAAACACTGCAAACAAGCAATTTGGCGATTGACTGAAGTCCGACATGAATGAGTACTCACAACGACAAGGTCATGGCCTTTTTCTTTTGGAAGTGTTTTAGCAATGCGAACGGCTTCCCAAATTGCGTGTGAGGATTCCAAGGCTCAAGAAAAGTCAGAAAAGGAACACAACTGGCCCGCGAAGCTAGCTCACCGGGAATAATACCCTCTTTTTGTGTCAGCATCCTGAAACCGCGCAAAGCTTGCTCGTCTGTAGCGACTACGTATTCCGCCCGACCAGAATCCTTCAACCAAGCGTGCTCAGGTCCGACGCCAGGATAGTCAAGACCCGCACTGATGGAGTGAGTCTCGATAATCTGACCGTCCTGATCCTGCAGGATGTATGTCCGGACACCATGTAGAACACCGGGCCGGCCCATCGAGAGCGTGGCACTGTGCTTAATTCCATCAATACCTATCATCGAGGTCAGGCCATAGAAAGGTGGATCCAATAGAGTGAACTAACCCTCTCCACCTGCTTCTACGCCGACGAGGCGGACACTTTTGTCGGGAATAAACTCGTGGAAACTACCGATGGCATTGCTACCACCACCAACACAGGCAACAATGACATCTGGAGCTTTACCTCGCGCTTCACGAAGTTGCTGTTTGATCTCTTGACCGATGACTTTCTGAAAATCACGGACAATTGTCGGGAACGGATGTGGTCCAATGCAGGAACCAACAAGATAGTGTGTTGTGGCAAGATTTGTTACCCAATCGCGAAGTGCCTCGTTAACCGCATCTTTCAGTGTGCGGGAACCTGAATAGACGGGTACAACCTAGATTCTTCAGTATGACATCAGTCTGGTTCTCTTGATTACTAACCTTTGC
>Ga0153950_1001501_pt1 | contig 10351 bp, 7 predicted proteins | sample TSNJ034MetaG_FD_104737 | JGI IMG/M metagenome (GOLD analysis project Ga0153950, IMG submission 104737) | Attine ant fungus gardens microbial communities from New Jersey, USA - TSNJ034 MetaG | ecosystem: Host-associated > Fungi > Mycelium > Unclassified | place: USA: New Jersey, Wharton State... | reverse complement strand
TTGACCAAGGAGAAATATTTAACTTTAAAGATGAGGTAGAAGAGTTTGACCAAGAAGAAATATTTAACTTTAAAGATGAGGTAGAAGAGTTTGATCAATATTCTAATCAGAAAAAAGATATAGGAATCGTAAGTTTTGATAATTATGCAGCAGATGATACTACATTAGAAAACGATAGATTAGAAGATGTCTCACACTCAGATTATGATTTCTCCTCTGAGGAAAAAAACTTTTTAAATGGATTATTAGAAAATACGCAAACAAAAAAACAAAATAACAATATAAGAACAAGCAGTCATACCTTTACATATAAAAAAACAGATTTATTTTTTGCAGACAGAGGATTATCGTTTATTGAAGCAATGAAAGAACTTTCTCTTACTGATGATCCATTGTGTAGCAAAATATTTTCTGATCAATATCAAGAAGCAACGAATATCGCAATTTATCAAGATGAGACATATTTTCATTTAATTAGTAAACAATCAATCACAGGCTCTATTTGTTGGCAAATACAAGAAAGTATGCACTTATTACAACGTTACAATACAGAATGCTATGTTGAACGAGGCTTAGAAGAAAGGAAGCAAACCAACTATCCTGAGATAGCTCTTAAAGAAGCGTTAATTAATGCTTTTATTCATCGCGATTACACAAAAAAAGCGGCTCTAACGATTCGTCTATCTCCACATAAAATAGAAATTATTTCATTTGGTGGATTGACGAATAGCCTAACTTCCAAAGATGTAGAATTAGGAATCGCTTATGGACCGAATCCAAAAATATCGAAAGTATTTGAAACGTTAGGGCTTGCCGAAGGAATAGGGGTAGGACTAATTAAAATCATGCAAAGTTATGAAGGAAATAGTTGTAGTCCAAAGATAATTATTGGAGAAAAAGCATTTAAAATAGTGCTGGTGAATCGTAACTATATATCGACTAGAAAAGATGCGGTAAAAAATATTGTGTATGAAGAAAAGTAATAAAGAGAACGAAACAAACGCCAAATAGGAAGATAGATGCTTGTCTGTTATGATAATGTCGTATTTATTAATAGTCAGCATAGGAGGAGTGTTAAATGAACTTTGTAAACCCACCAGATAAATCACTTCAATATGTTACTCATAAAACATTTTACTGCCAAGAAATAAATCACGAAATAGGCTATAATATCTATCTTCCGCCCGGCTACAAAGACTGTGGCGAAAAATATCCAGTTGCCTATCATATTCATGGATGGATGGGCAATGAATCTTCCGAGATATGGCCTCTACAAAAGGTCTATAAAAATAGACGGGTCATTACTGTTTTTGTTAACGCCATTTCCTCAAAAGAGAATTATCTCGATGCCTTATTGCAAATTGAGTCGATCCTAATTAACGAACTGATTCCCCATATTGACAATCAATACAAAACAAACACAACCCGTGAGAACAGAATATTGTCAGGGTTTTCGATGGGTGGCAATATGGCGTTTTATTATGCAGTTAAGTACCCTGAGCTGTTTGGTTTTGTAACCTCTTATGCAGGAACCTATCACCATCTTTATCACAAAGAATACCGTACTGTGGGGGTAGCGGCGGAAAAAGTCATTGAGTTATACGAAGATATGATCAAAGAAGAATGGTATTTGGAGGAAAACAATATTTTATGCTTAGTAAGGCAAAATGCCAAAAAAATTCGAGGCAAGCTAAAAATTGATATTCATATCGGTACAGCTGACATATTATTTTGTGATAATCAAATTTTACATTTATTTTTGGATTCGTTAAATATCGCACATGAGTACAGGAAATTTGAGGGGATTGACCACGACTTGGAAAAAATATTATAGCACTGACTAATAAGCATAATCTATACTATACCTAATTTCACATGTTTGCAAAACGCTATAGCATATGATATAATTTAGCATGGTTTATTATATATACTGCCGAGGTGAATAAAATGGAATTAAGCGAAATTATTAAGCAAATACGGTTAGAATTAGGACTGTCCCAAGAAGGTCTTGCTCGAGAACTTCATGTAGGATTTACTTCAGTAAACCGGTGGGAAAATAATCGTTCTAAACCGAATCAAATAGCTCGTCACGCATTAATTGAATTTTGCAAAAATAAAAGCATCACGCCTGAGCTGATTGAGCAGTTCACAAAATCAATTTAACATTATAGTTTTGAAATAGATAGCTAATGCCATTTTTGATATGAGGAGATGTGGAAATGAAATCTGAGCAACAAATAGAAACAGCTTTTATTCAAAAGCTTAAAGACATAAAATATACCTATCGAGAAGACATCCGTGACAAATCATCGCTTGAAGCTAATTTCAGAAAGCATTTTGAAGATTTGAATCAAGTGAAACTTAGCGATACTGAGTTTGTTCGTCTTAAAGATAGCATTATCACTCCTGACGTATTTGCTGCCGCAAAGACGTTGCGAGAGATGACTACGTTTAAACGGGACGACGATACCCCTTTGCAATATACTCTTGTGAATATAAAAGATTGGTGCAAAAATGAATTTGAAGTGATAAATCAATTGCGTATAAACACGGACAACAGTAACCATCGTTATGACGTTATTATTCTTATTAATGGTATTCCAGTTGTCCAAGTTGAGCTGAAAACACTACAAATCACCCCTAAAAAAGCTATGGAACAAATTGTAGAGTATAAAAATGATATTGGTAATGGATATACAAATTCTCTACTTTGTTTTATGCAACTTTTTATAGTTAGCAACGAAACGAAAACATATTATTTTGCAAACAATCATAAAGAACACTTTTGTTTTAATGCAGACGAAAGATTCTTACCAATATACGAATTCGCAGATGTGCAAAATAAAAAGATAACCAATTTATATGAGTTTGCAGATAAATTTCTACTCAAATGCACTCTTGGAGAATTAATTAGCCGCTACATGGTTCTTGTTGTAAGTGAGCAAAAACTTATGATAATGCGTCCTTATCAGATTTATGCCGTTAAGGCGATAGTTGACTGCATTGATCAAAATCGTGGTAATGGGTATATCTGGCACACTACAGGGAGCGGTAAAACGCTAACTTCGTTTAAAACTGCTACGCTTTTGAAAGATAACCCTGATATTGAAAAATGCTTATTTGTTGTAGATAGAAAAGACCTTGATAGACAAACACGTTTAGAGTTTAATAAATTTCAAGAGGGATGTGTCGAAGAAAACACCAATACGGAAAGTCTGGTTAAGCGGCTTACATCGGATGATTATAAAGATAAGGTGATTGTCACTACCATACAAAAGCTTGGTCTTGCTCTTGATGAAGATAGCAGGCACAATCAAGAAAAAAAGAGAAAAGGTGAACCCACATTTAAAGAGAGATTAGAAAAGCTCAGAGATAAACGAATGACAATTATTTTTGATGAATGCCATCGCTCGCAATTTGGAGACAATCACGATGCTATAAAAACCTTTTTTCCGAAAGCTCAGCTTTTCGGTTTTACTGGTACGCCTATTTTTGAAAAGAATTCAACATATAAAAAGATTGATGGTACAGTAGGTTCTTACCGAACAACAGAAGATGTCTTTCAGCAAGAGCTTCATGCTTATACTATAACGAATGCCATTGATGATGGCAATGTTTTACGCTTTCATATTGATTATTTTAAACCAGAAGATGAAAAATTAGTTGCAAAGGTGTCTTCAACAGAATATAAGCAGGCTGTTGTAGAGGCAATTTTATCAAAGCATAATGCTGCGACATATAACAGCCGATATAATGCGATTTTTGCAACGGCTTCCATTAACGAAGCTATTGAATATTATGATTTATTTAAAGACACACAAAAAGAATGCAAAAATGTTGATAATGAGACCTTCCAGCAGTTAAATATTGCTTGCGTCTTTTCTCCTCCGGCTGAGGGGAATAAAGATGTTAAGCAGCTTCAAGAAGACCTTGTGCAGGAAAAGGCCGATAACGAAAAAGAGCCTGCCAAGAAAAAAGCAGCGCTAAAAAGAATCATCGATGACTATAACAGTCAGTATGGCACAAATCATAGCATTAATGAATTCGATTTATACTATCAGGACGTGCAAAAACGCATTAAAGATCAACAATACTCAAATGAGGATTATCCGCATAATAACAAGATTGATATTATCGTTGTTGTGGATATGCTGTTGACTGGTTTCGACTCAAAGTATTTGAATACTCTATATGTTGACAAAAATCTAAAGCAACATGGTTTGATTCAGGCTTTTTCAAGAACAAACCGTGTTTTGAATCCAACAAAACCTTATGGAAATATTATTGACTTTAGAGACCACGAGAATGAAGTGAATGATGCAATTGCACTTTTCTCTGGAAAAGAAAACAGCGAGAAAGTAAAAGAAATCTGGCTCGTTGATCCGGCTCCTGTTGTAGTCGAAAAGCTGGATAAGGCTGTGGCAAGCCTTGAAAAGTTCATGGAGTCGCAGGGATTAGAATGTAAGCCGGAAGAAGTAAGCAATCTAAAAGGTGATACAGCACGAGCAGAGTTTATTGACAAATTCAAAGAGGTGCAACGACTTAAGACACAGCTTGATCAATATACAGATATAAAAGAAGAACAAGCTACCAAAATTGCTGAATTGCTGCCGGAAGATACTTTGCGAGCATTCCGTGGAGCGTATATTGATACAGCACAAAGGCTAAAAGATTTACAAGGGAAAGACATTGCCGAAAAAGCTCCGGAGATTGAACAGCTAGATTTTGAGTTTGTTCTATTTTCCTCTGCTATTATTGACTATGATTACATCATGGCGTTGCTTTCTAAATATACGCAGCCAGATGTGCCTAAAAAAGAGAAAATGACCAAAAAGGAATTAGTTGACCTTATCGGTTCAACTTCTAATTTGATGGACGAGCGAGAAGATATAGAAGAATATATCGACACCTTAGAAGCTGGAAAAGGATTAGATGAAAAAGCTATTCGAAAAGGTTATCAAGAGTTCAAAGCAGAAAAATCTGAAAAAGAGCTGGTATCTCTCGCTAACAAACACGGTATAGAACCGGCATCACTGCAAAGCTTTGTTGATAAAATTATGGAACGCATGATTTTTGATGGCGAAAAGCTGAGTGACTTGTTGAAGCCATTGGAGCTTAGCTGGAGAGACAGAACAAAAAAAGAACTGAAATTGATGGAAGATTTAATTCCGCTACTAAAAAAATCAGCAGGTGATCGTGAGATTATGGGGTTGAAAGCATATGAATAAGAAAGAGAAAACGAAATTGATACCGAAACTAAGGTTCCCAGGGTTTTTGGATGAATGGAAAAGTATACCCTTTGGAAAAGCATTTGATTTCCAACAAACAAATACATTTTCAAGAAATCTAATGAATACTCAAAAGGGCAAAGTGAGAAATATTCATTACGGCGATGTATTGATAAAATATGGTTATGTACTTAGAGATGTTTCTTCTGTTCCGTTTGTTAACGAAGATGTAGCTTTGAAAAAATACAGTAAGAATAGTTATTTACAGAGTGGCGATGTTGTTATTGCGGATACTGCAGAGGACTTGTCAGCAGGTAAAGCAGTAGAAGTGCAAAATATAAACTGTGATATTTTATCAGGCTTACACACAATGCTGTGCAGGCCAATTGATCAAGCTGCTCCAGGGTTCTGGGGCTACTACATAAACAGTCCAGCTTATCACAATACCATTATCCCCTTAATTACTGGTGTTAAAGTATCCTCAATTAGTAAAAGCAATATTATTAAAACATTCGTTGCTTCTACTAATACTACAGAACAACAAAAAATTGCCGACTGCCTATCTTCTCTTGATGATCTCATTGCTGCAGAAGAAAAAAAGCTTGAAACTCTCAGGTTGCACAAAAAAGGTCTTATGCAGAAACTGTTCCCTGCTGAGGGTAAAGCTGTGCCGCAAGTTAGGTTTGGTGGTTTTACTGACCCCTGGAAAGTGCGAAGTCTTGGTGACATCGGTGTAGCCACAAGTGGCACTTCAATTGAATCCGAGTTTGTCTCTCATGGCAAATATAAGGTCATAAGTATCGGAAGCTATTCCGAAAACAGTATATATAATGACCAAAATATTCGTGCTAATATGACATCAAAAACTCAAAGCAGGATTTTGAACAAAGGTGATTTAACGATGGTTTTGAATGACAAAACATCATCTGGAAATATTATAGGACGCGTTTTGCTAATAGGTGAGAATGATGCTTATATTTATAATCAGCGCACACAGCGTATAGAGCCTTACCACGATGAATATGATTCAAATTTTTTATATCAATTGCTAAATGCCCACAGTGTTCGTGCGAAGATAATAAAGCAAGCACAAGGCAATACACAGATTTATGTAAATTGGTCTGTAATTCGTGAACTTACCTATCGTATACCATGTAAACCTGAACAAGTTTTAATCGGTGATTTTTTAAGCAATTTTGATGACCAAATAACCGCACAAGCAGTGAAAATTAGAAACCTTAAATTGCACAAAAAGGGATTAATGCAAGGGCTGTTTCCTTCTATTGAGGAGGTACGCAAATGAGTATAAAGGTTCCATCCACTTTCTCTATAGAGGATTTTAAAAAGCTTACCAATAAGAAACTTGATAATGACAATTTTCGGCAATATAAGAAGCTATTTACTGAAAATTATAAATGTCCAAAGAGTGCGATAGAATACAGCTTAAAAGAGGAGTTATCCGATGAGCTGCTTGCAAAATTGGATTACGTCCTCAAAAGAGTAGAAGACAAGAAGCAATTTGATTCGATTGAGGACATCGCCAAATATCTTAAAATACTACTTGAAGATAAGAAATATGTTGTCTTGTTTGCCTATAATGGTACAGGTAAGACAAGGCTCTCTGTGAAGTTCAAGTCTTTAGGGCAAAATCTTAATGAAGAAACTGGTGAAAAAACAGCTGATACTCTATATTACAATGCGTTTACCGAGGACCTTTTTTACTGGGATAATGATTTAGACAACGACGCCAAACGGCGACTAAAACTAAATAGTAATTCCCGATTCTTTTCGGGGCTGAAAGACTTGGAAATGGAAAGTAGAATCCGCCCTTTGTTGCATAGGTATGCTGATTTCGATTTCGTTATCAATTACGAAGATTCCGAAGTTGGGTTTTTTAGAGAAGTGCTGATTTCTGGTGTTGCTCAAAGAGTTGATAATATAAAAATATCTCGTGGGGAGGAAAATATTTTTATCTGGTGTTTCTTTCTTGCTGTTGTTCAGTTAATTGTTGATCAAGTTGAGTCATATAATTGGGTAAAGTATATTTATATAGACGACCCTATTTCTTCGCTTGATGACAATAATGTTATTGCTGTTGCAAGTCATTTAGCAAGACTAATGAAGGAGAATGATGTCAAAGTGATTGTATCTTCTCACCATGCTTTGTTTTTTAATGTTTTATGCAATGAGATTAGTAATGCTGAGCAGATGTTTTTACAGAAGGGCACTGCAAATAATGGTTATATTCTTAAAGATACAAGAAAAACGCCATTCTTTCACCATGTAGCATTATTAAAGGAATTAAAAAAAGCTGCTGATTCTGGTGAATTGTATACTTATCATTTCAATATATTGAGAAATATCTTAGAGAAGACAGCATCTTTTCACGGGTTTGCACATTTTTCTTCGTGTATAAGAACAGGCGAGGATGAAGAAAGCCCTGTACATAAAAGAATACTGGATCTCTTGAGTCATGGTAATTATTCTTTGTTCGACCCCATGGAAATGGTTGAGGAAAATAAGGAATACTTTAAAAGAATACTTAGCAATTTTTTGAAAGATTATAATTTCAATCAAAACCTATTCATAGATGATCAAGAACAGGGGGCACAAGGATGAATGATGAACAACAAAAAAAATTAGGTGCAACATTATGGGCGATTGCAGATAAACTCCGTGGTGCAATGAACGCTGATGACTTCCGTGATTATATGCTGTCTTTCCTCTTTTTACGATATCTCTCTGATAACTATGAGTCGGCTGCAAAGAAAGAACTTGGTAATGATTATGTAAAATGTGAAGCAGATATAATTAATTCTAATACTGAAACCAAACAGAATGAGGATAAGAACGCTACAAGTTCCAATAATATTCCAAGTGCGGCTTTACTAAGTGAATTTGCCAAAGCATTAGGAGAACAGAATTATCTCAAACCAAAAGAGAATAGTAAGGCGACGCCACTTGCTGTTTGGTATGAAAAAAACAAGGATGATGTGGCAATTTTCGAAAAGCAAATGCGTCGCAAGCTTCATTATGTAATCAAGCCACAGTATCTGTGGAGCAATATTTACGAATTGGCACGTACTCAAAACAAGTATCTATTGAAAACTCTACAAGATGGTTTTAAGTTTATTGAAAACGAATCGTTTGACAGCACTTTTCGAGGGTTGTTTTCAGAGGTTAATCTTGATTCTGATAAACTCGGAAGGACTTACGAAGTCCGAAACACAATGCTATGTACAATTATCACCGAAATTGCTGAGGGACTTTCTGCGTTTTCGAACGAAATTGATCTTTTAGGAAATGCCTATGAATATTTAATAGGTCAATTTGCGGCGGGTTCAGGGAAGAAAGCCGGAGAATTTTATACCCCTCAAGAGATTTCGACCATTCTTTCTCGGATCGTTATACTTGATAGTCAAAAGCCTGAGAATGGAAAAAAGAAATATATTAACAACTTGTTAGACTTTGCCTGCGGATCTGGTTCGCTCCTCATAAACGTAAAAAAACAATTAGAACCTAATAGCATTGGTCAAATATACGGACAAGAAAAAAACATTACTACGTATAATCTTGCTCGTATGAATATGTTGCTTCATGGCTTTAAAGACTCTGAGTTTCAAATTTTTCATGGAGACTCTTTGATAAACGACTGGGATATCTTGAATGAAATGAATCCTGCAAAAAAGCTGAAATGTGATGCGGTTGTTGCAAACCCACCTTTTAGTTATCGTTGGGAACCCAATGATACTCTTGCGGAAGATTTCAGATTTAAAAGTTATGGTTTAGCACCAAAATCGGCAGCAGACTTTGCTTTTTTACTCCATGGTTTTCACTTCCTAAGCGATGAAGGAACTATGGCAATTATTCTGCCACACGGTGTCTTATTTCGTGGCGGGGCTGAAGAGAAAATCCGCACCAAACTTTTAAAAGATGGAAATATAGACACGATTATAGGATTACCACCAAACCTATTTTTCTCCACGGGAATTCCTGTTTGCATTCTTGTTCTTAAAAAGTGTAAAAGGACGAATGATGTATTGTTTATCAATGCAAGTGAATATTTCAAGAAGGACAAAAGACAAAACGTCCTTCTAACAGAGCATATCGACAAAATTGTAGACACTTATCAATTTCGTAAGGAAGATGATAAGAAGTATTCTCGTCGTGTTTCTATGGAGGAAATCGGAAAGAACGGCTACAATCTAAACATATCACGTTATGTGAGTACAGCACGAGAAGAAGAGATTGTTAATCTTACAGATGTGAAAAAAAGCCTTGATAAAACAGAAGATGCAATTCAAAAGGCAAAATTTAAACATAATCAGTTTTTAAGAGAGTTAGGACTTCCTGAGTTGCCTTAAGTGGCAAAATAGACGCAGTCGTCTGGGGTACTACTTTTGAGATCCTTATAAATGAAGAATTTGTTACATAACACAGGGGCATGGAAACAAGCGTTTCCATGCCCCTGCTATTAATTATACATTAATTGGTTTGGCAGAATTTCGTTGACATAAGCATGAATGTTATTCTTTGCACCCACCCAAGCCTTGTGGTCGACTGCTTTTAATTGGTCGGTTATCCTCTGCTGTTCGACCATTTCCTTTACCAGCTGAAAAAGCATACTCTTTACCTGCTCGGCAAGATAGCAGTTGAGTTTTCTGCTCGTCAGCAGATTAATATATAAAATCCTTTTGTGCTGACTGATAAACCTCAAATGCCGCCCATTTGCTCAAATAATGATTTCATCACAGTTCCTCCAAATTATATTTAGATTTTTGCAATATACTGTATTGATTGTGTTTACCACGTGTTTTCAAAACCTTCGTTACCGAACCACATCATTAAGGGAAAGCATCTTTTTTTCTTGTTATTTGGTTTACGAAATGAACCATCAGACTTGAATCAGTTGAGCAAACGAAGTAAGTGAAATAATAAACAACCTGCACTGCAGATTTTACAAGTGGAGTTATTAAAATAAAATAATTTGCTATTACTATTTTTTTCTTTTTCATATGATTTATTGCAAAAATATGGTAAACTAATATAGGTATTAGGAGGACTTATGGATACAAAAATTGTTGATAAAAGTAAACTAACTACACTTGCTGTAGCATTAAGAA
>Ga0153950_1001500_pt1 | contig 10351 bp, 9 predicted proteins | sample TSNJ034MetaG_FD_104737 | JGI IMG/M metagenome (GOLD analysis project Ga0153950, IMG submission 104737) | Attine ant fungus gardens microbial communities from New Jersey, USA - TSNJ034 MetaG | ecosystem: Host-associated > Fungi > Mycelium > Unclassified | place: USA: New Jersey, Wharton State... | reverse complement strand
GTGCGGACTCGTAGAGTGGATGATATGAATTCTTCATTTGTGACGTTTTTCGAGCTCCCAAAAAACGAGGGAGAGGATAACTAGCACACGAGGAAGTGGGCAATCACTTGGTTCCACTCCTGCGGTCGAGAAAATTCATCCGCTATATAATCCTCAGAAAAATGGATCCACTACACATATGAGCCATGATGAAGGCCACCATCTACTTCACATGCATGCGATTCTCATCCAGAGCTTTTTCTTTCGTTCGGTGATTTTCATGGGCGAATCTCGGGATCCCACCGGTAGTTCTAGATATAGTTGACAATCGGAGATAAACAGCTACTTATTTGCTACTGAGACTCACTCTCCCCCCTTTGTTTAAACCAGTTCAACATATCATGTAATTGACTTGTTGTTGATACCCCTGAGTTACGTACATATACAATGTTCGGTTGATCGTTTCTGATGGGATTTGTCATCCAATTAGGCTTTTTTCGACGGGAAGTTGTCGTACATGAGGGAAACTATGGTTTTGCCGGGGTAACGACCCTGGTAGTATTTTTTGCTCCGTGGACTTGGATGTTAAAACGTGTTATACTGTTTGTCATCGGCTTGATGTCCGCTTTCTGATGGTCGATCTTTTACTCTGCCCCATGTGAAACTAATTCCTGAAGAGGCGGTCTTGTTAAACATTTGTCTTGTCTTTATGGTCTTTGGCTATTTGACTCTGGCTATTTTGCCGAACCCTCTACTGCTAGATCTTCTTATTATCTGTCTGTCGGGAAAATATTTGTCCACAATTTCAAGGGAGTGGACTGATGATATATCAATATTCTGTTTTCACTAGTAAACCTTTTCTCAGTGAGGTCAAGCTGTCCCTCAAGGACTGACGTGAGCCCGACTGACATGCTCTCATTAGCCGCCATATGACCTTTGTCTTTCGGATGAGACCCTTGTCTATTCTATAGGCTTTAAGCCGCGACCCGTAACTTCGGGTAGACTAATTACATATAGGAAAAGTGAACACATGCCATTCCGACATAATGGAACCAAGACTGAGCTTGTGGTCTCCATGGAAGCATCATATTGAACTAGCTTCTATCGGGACCGTTCAAAATTCTCTGGGATTTTTCAAAAGTTGTTCTTCGGGTCAGTCAATCTGTTACGTCACTTTGATCATTACTGAAATGTCTCCGCTAGCTCTGATCGCTTGTGTTGTATGCGAACAGATCTTCTGTCCTTCTATTTTGTCATCCACGGATATCACATATTTGGAAATGGTTGATATTGACTGCCAGACAAGCGATGACAAGCGACCTTATCTCACGAGTGAAATTGCCGAGGCGTTTCTGGTTTGATGAAGCGATGAATTTGAACATTGTATCCTGGATCAAACATAGTTTTGATCGCTCCTGACCCTGAGCATGATTAAGGTGTGGCTTAAATTGGATTTAAGCAGGCAATACTGGGCAATTCTTCTTTGGTGCACTCTTGCTTCACATTGACCTTGTCGCTATCGACCAGCTTACATGAGACGTGGGAAGGCGTTGTGGGGAACGACTGAAAATGGAATTTGATGCCAGGAAAGAAGCGGCGCATTCGCGAAGTGTATAAAAAATTCAAAGCGACCCTTGTCGCCTCTTAATCCACTACCACTACCATCTACCTCAAACAGCTCGCCATGGTCCTTTCCCAGGATTCTACAAAGTACCTGTCTCTATACGATTCCAGTCCTCCTCGTTCTCGTCAGGCAAGTACTGGTTTGGGTGCTTCCATCTGGGCTCCTCAACCTCAGCCGTCCGAGACCGCTTGGCCTCGCGCCCTCGACTCGTTCTCTCGTGCGGCTGAACGAGACTCAGTCGATCTCCACGCTCTTGGTGGCCTCCAAAAATCTCCCTCCAGTCTGCCTTTGATCAGCCGTGAGGACGTCTTTGGGTCATTGAACACGATGTCCTATTCTAGCAAAGACGTCGGCGCCATTGGCGACGGCCGGAAGAAAAACAGCCCAGAATACGAAGACACTGTGCGTATATGCTATCATAATCCGTCTTCAAACGCATAATCTCAATCGTTTTTGATTCTTCAGCATGTTGAGCAGCTCCTTCGCACTCTTAATCTCAATTCGCCTGCTCCTTTTGCTAAAAAGCCTCAGCTCAATCTTGACGTGAACCAAAATCCAGACTTTTCTCCTGCATCTGTGTCGTCGGCGTTGCTCACGCCGACTGACCTTTCACCTGCTCGAGCTCTGTTCGACCCGAAAAATCCGGGCCAGTCTCCGTACGACGCGGCTCATAGCTTGTCTTTGACCCCTTCTTCCTCCTTGCTATTTGATCAACAAACTACGCCTGTCAAACTGTCTGACAGCTTAGAAGCTGCTCCTGGAAACCTTCGCTATAGCCTATCTCATTCTTCGTCGTCTGGTATCCCGCCATTCCAGCCATTCTCTGAAGCGCCCACCCCTGCGCCACAAACCCACAATCTACACACACTTTTTCCTAATACTTCACCTTCACATGTACAATCGATTTACAGCTCTCCATTGCCGCGTCGTATTCAAGAAACAAACCGCCTTCCTCAAATGGACTGGCGTCTTACCCAACAACCGCTTTCTCAACAACCTTTAGCCTTGCACCCCGACTGGCGCCTTCCCAGTGAGAAGGCGGCTTTAGACTTCAATTTAAATCAGATTGGACATAACGAACCCTTGCGCTCTACCCTCATACATCAACAACCTTCTCCACCTCAACCCTCTCAGTCCGCTCATGAGGTAAGTAAAGAGTCTCTTACGGCCCCGACACCCGGAGACTAAGATGTGCATGAAATTAGCCGATCAACTTCTTGTCTCTTCTTCATCCTTCCTCCTCACCTCCGTATCATATTTTCGTCTCTCGCATCATCAAGTCGTCAGACCAACAAGCCTCTATCTTCCTTCAGCAAAAACTCAAAGTCGCAGATACCGAAGAACGTTCAAAAATTGTCGACGCCATTTGTGCCCGTGGTTTTGAGATGATGGCTCACCGGTAAGTTGATGGCATATGGGATGAGTTGTGATCAGAGCTGATGAATCTCAGTTTTGGCAACTGGGCAGTTCAAAGGTGCTTAGAGGCTGCTTCTACTGCCGAGGAGAGAAGGAAGATAGTCAGTTGCATGAGGCAAGATCGTCAATTAACTCCCAGTTTGCCTCTCTTGACATCTTACAGGGGCCGTATCGTTGACTTGGCCACTAATTGCTATGGCTGCCACGTTCTCCAAAAGGCTCTCGATTGCGAGGAAGATATTCGTCTTCTCATCGTTTCGGAACTCCTTCTTGGTGATCCAGCCCAAACTTTGGTTAATAAACATGCATCGCACGTCTGGAGCAAGGTTGGCGAGCTCAGCTTATTAACGATATACTCCGGCTTACTTTTCTCAGATCATGGAGCTTTCCTGGACGCCACCAGCACCTCCGATATTTGCCTAGTACGTTGTTGAATATCAGATATGGATATTAAAACTCACACGTAGTCCAGTGTCAATAAATCCTTGAAAGGAAAATGGGCATCTCTAGCTTGCCATGAAACTGGCTCCCTTGTTGTTCAAGTATGGACCCGACTTGATGTACCATAAACTTGGTCTCATTCCATATTCCTAGCATGCTTTCGAAAACTTGGAACCCGAGGCCAAGGACGGCATCGTGGATGAATTATTGAATCAAGGTACCACTATCTTCAGCGAAGTTGCCAAAAATCAATGGGGCTCGTATTGCATCCAACATAGTTTGTTATTTTTCGTGATACCTTTTGACGAGGACTAACGTTGCGCGCAGTTCTCGAACATGGTTCCGAAAAGCATCGTCGCATGACTCTCGATCACTTGTTGGAAGGACTTCTTGAATTCTCCACCAATGAACAAGGCTCCAAGTCCGTCACAAAGGCCCTGAAAGAAGGGGGCAAGGATACTCTTGATCGCGTTGTGAAGCGTATGTGTGAACCGGCAAAAGGGTATGTACTGTACCTCATGATAGGAAAGGAAGACCTTAACGCCATGAAGTGCTCGACGCGCTATGATTGTCGACCTTGCCCTTTCAGCTACCGGAAGCCAGCTTATCGCCAGCGTTTTGCCCACGGCGAGTGCTCGTTGTGATCTTGTGATGCCGCTCTAATATCCCAACAGGCTGACAAAGATCAAAGAGCTCTTCTCTACGAGTGCATCAGAGGCCACATCGTGACCCTGCGCGGATGTAAGACTGGCTCCAAGGTCATCTGGTTGTTGTAAGTCAGATTCGCCACCTGCTCGCATTAGGTTTGGCTGATCTTGAGTCCCGATGGCAGTGACCGCATGGTAAGTAGTTTGTTGCGTCATCGCGAAGAACAAGGTTCAATTTACTTCCAGCGCGCATATTATGGTTACTAAAAAAAAGTTTACCCTTGAACGCTCTTTACCTCAAAATTACTTTGGAGCAATCTCAAAACATCAATTTTTTCTGCAAAAGATATTTCGACCTGCCCTCCAACTTACTTCATCCATCTGCATTATCAATAATCTGCATTTGAACATCGGACCTCAATTCGCTTGCATCGAAACGAAAATGTTCCCATACTGCAACTTGCAAAATAACTCATAATAATGTCTCGACCACCCGAACTATTAGCATGCTTTACAAGATTCCTGTGCCTCACATTTTCCAACATTTTCTGTTCCTTTAACAATCATTTCTGCACTGTGCATTTCTATCATTATTTCATCCATCCTCATCCTCACATCATTTGCCGCTGTTACATAGATTTGCAAAGTTCTTTCGTTCCACATAAGCCTGTGTGTATCACTGCCCTGCAGACTTCCACACATACATCTTTTATGCTACCTCACGGTCCTTGCTTACATCGCTATTTGCACTTTTAGACATATTGAAAGATAGTTAATCTTGTACATATTGCACGAGACATACAGTATCAAAAGTTCCCGGGGTAGTTAACCACTTGCTTCAGCATCCAAAAATGTTATCCGAAGAAAATCAATTGAAATAATCTATGAGTACAGGGATTACACGGAAAGTGTTTTGCTATCTTTTTGAGCTGGAATCAATGGTTTGGATCAGATCAGATGTACCTCAAGATGGGAGACATGCCTCACCCATAGTAATCTTGTCGCCAAGCGAAAGTGCAATTCCTTGAGTCTTACTGCGGATACGGACGTGTCCTGTGATAGTTCCTGCAACCGTCCGCTCAATACTCAAGTTAGCTAGTGCATCCTCCCCTATAGTTCATGGCAAATCATGCGTGTCAGTTTGTGTGGCGCAATCGCAGGGCTAATCACGAACCGAATAAACTACGAGCGTACATGTTTGCCGACAGGAAGTCGCAATCGCCAGACAGCGCACCCTCGGGTGTCAAACAAGACATATTTGTAACTTTCATGACTTGCGCAAGGTATTCCCGGGGATCGCTACAGCAAAAAAAGTCAACTGAGAAAAGAGGGAGAGAGAGAAAATATTCCCACGAAAGTGTAGAGTTGACATTGACGCGATTCTCCCATTCAAATTCCGTCCACATACTGCGGAACTAGACATAAAAAAACAGAAACACAAAGCAAAACGTGAGAAAGCACCGCTCAAGAAGCGTCCACTGATCAAACAAAAAAAGCAGAGTCTCTCACTCACCTGAGCCTCACTACAATACGTCGGTTTTATATAATCCATAATATCGATATGAATGTCGTTCAAAATCACACATTGTTCTGAGAGATGGGGGCCTTCCCAGAGTATGCTACCGAAGATGACGCCGGTTTCGGTTGAGGAGACTTTGATGGTCGCTTTGATCGTTTGGAATCCGTGTGGGGCGATGGTGTAGACGGAGGGCCGTTCGACGATCTTGAGGTCGCCTAGCGTGGCAAAGTCCAGACAAAGATTTTGAAGCGTGTCGGAACTTTGGTTGACAAGGAGGACATCTACAACAGTCGTGATAGGTCAATCGAGTGAGAAGAAATAAGGTGAAGAAGAAGAAACGGTACCAAGCAAGATATCGAAGCCGTGCATCTTGACGAGGACCTCTGCATAGATAGGGTCCGAGAAACCTACAGACCAGTCCTCCAGCATGGGGAGTAAAGTATAACCAGGCTAACAACGTACCCGTCAATTGGGTGATACGACTCAAATTGGACATGAAATCCTCCTGCGTTTCCGCGGCACCAGTCGCGCGTCCAACATCCTCATCATACTGGTTGAATAAATCTCTCAATAAACGCATAGACCTCCAGTGGGGGGCGAACCGTACGTACATCAATCGTGTCATCGGCTGTCTTCTTTGAAAATTGACGGAACGTAAGCAAGTCGTCAACTTGCGTAACGGCAGCTTTCTTGCTTTCTGCCTCCTTCTTTTCTGCTGCGCGTTTCTATAAATCAATAGGTGTCGAAACTATTACACTGTCAACCTTCAAAACACCAATTGGTAAACCTTACCTCCTGAGCATTCAGCATCTTCTCAAAAGCCTTCCTAGTGTCGTCTAAGAACACTTCCTTGAAAACAGGCCTGTGGTCTTGAACATCCAATTCGCTCAGTGTTTGTATACAGTTCATAATCCGCTCGTTTGAGTCTTCGTCGATCTGGGTTGTCACAAATTTAGATTGGCCGACGCGAATTATTGAAGCCATGATGAGCATAGCTTCAGCTGTGAGCGCGTTGGAGGCGGTAGTGTCTGATGAAAGCTGAACGAAACGGATAACGAGCTTTGTGAGAGTGGAAGCAAGAACAGCTCCAGTGAAAAAGTCGCCACCCAGGAGAAGACCTGACGCGGTAACATGTTAAGCAACGCGAGTCAGTCTAAAAAGCACCGATAAATTACTTACTTCTAAGAGGAGGCTTGGCTGCAGCTTTGACAGCCTCCAATCGTGCAGAGGTAATGCCTGTGAAAGCGGTCTCAGTAGCGTAGGTACCATCTGCCAAGACTCTTGGACGTCCAGACTTGGCTTTTTCTTTTTCCTTCTCTTTCGACTCTCCATCCTCTTCTTTTGTTAAAATACCTTCATCCGAGGCTTCATCCAATAACCGCTGCTCTGAGGCCAAGATTGGAATTTCACCCAGCACCTTGCGAAGCTCGTGCATAGTTTCCGATATCGTTGGAAGCGTCTCAACGTATTCGCCAATGATCCAGAGTATACCCCGGTAGACTTTACCCGATCTGATTTCAGACAGAGTGGAGATGAGTTTCTCGCAAATGGTCACTCTAAGAGAGGGGAATTTCTCGACAACTTCGCTATTTTATTTTTTTCATCCTTTGAATTTCTGCCATCTCGGGTAGGTGGAGGGCCTTACATACCGGACAAAAGCGACCACATCGAGAGCAGATGGGTTGTTGGTGTCCCCGAGAAATTCCATGAGAGCATGCACAACGCTAGCTGCGACTTCAGAAAATTTGATGGCAGTGACGTGTATAGATTGAATAAGGAGCTGGCGGTATTCTGAGGCCTGACAAATGGCCAGAAATTAGAATTTGTTGAGAGGACTAAGAGGACAAAAGCAAACCTTGTCAAAATCGGCTTCTTGTGTTCTTTGAAGCTGCTTCTTGAGGAACAGCACAACTTCTTCCACATTTCTGCTCGATGTCATGCTCAGGACGATGCCTATGGCCTTGCGTCGGACCTCTATGTCAGCACTGAGGGGAAAAGGCGATAAATTGGATAGAAAGAGCGCATATGGGGAGCAGAGTGCTCACCTTGATAGAACTTGTAGCAGGTCCATGACAAGTCCATTGATGACAGGGCCATGTTTAGAACGAAGGTTCTCGATACGGTCTAGAACAATAAGCTTGACATTGTTATCCGACTCTTTGACGACAAGGTTAATCAGACAAGAGGCAGCAGCTGCAGGAGATGGGATAAACCAAATCCAGAGTTACTCAGAAACACTGAATACCTTTGACTGCGGCAGGGTTTTGAGTCAGGGTTGTCAGGGTTGTTGCAGCCTCGTATTTAACCGCATGAGATGACGCGTTCAGCAATTCCAGGATGCAGCGAATCCAGCGTGCCTGCGTTGAAGGCACGTTAGAAGGGGGTCTAAGGAAAGAGAGAGAGAAGTGCCGCGTACTCGATGTGCAGAGTCACTCTTGCAATCCAGTCTGATGACCTCGACAATGCTCATCTGAAGCGCCTCTTCCAAGCTTGGAATTGAATCGTAGATGCTCAAGACATATTCCACCGCCTTCTGCATTGAACAGTGCGCGAGGAAGACAAACGCGTTCCTTTTACACGTTGAATCCGTTTCGGCAATGAGAAATGTGTGCATGAGCTCAGGCGCATCTGGTATAAGGTGTTCGAATTCGCGATATATGGAGTAGACGGCGAAGACAGCGTTCTTGCGGACGTAAGAGTGGCGATGCTCGAGACATGAGCGACAAGTGGGGATGAGAGGTTCGAGGAGTTCCACGTCTCTGGAGATTTTCTGGAGGAACCGCAGGGTCGCACCGCGGATATATTCATTTGGATGTTGCTGTAGAGTAGACTGGTGTCAGTGAATAGAATCAGCTGAATTTGAGACACTAGCCAGATCGTTGCGGATTGCATTGCTGCAGAAGAGTTGGAGTTAGATCAGCCCTCTCCCTTTTGGATGCTGCGAGAGAAAAACGCACACGACTAGAATCATCTCTTGCTTTAGCTTGCCATTGTCATCGTACTTTGGGCAGACCTCCCAATAGAAATGTAACAACTTTTTGAGCTGCTTGTTCCGAGAGGGCATGACATATTGCATAATGGGCATCAGTAACATGGGCTAATTGAGAACCTTCAACAAAAAGTGTTTTGTTGAATACTGAACTGACTTGCCTGAGGGTTGCCATTGATGGTAGATATGATGATTTTGCGCAGTGTTTCAATTTTGACTTCGTCTGAGCCCTTCTCAAGGCCGGATCTGAGCTCCTGTGTGCCAGGGTACTCTGCACTGCTCTCAAACACAACTGTATGGCAGGAAGGATCCGACGCAGACATGGTGGACTGGTCAGATCGAGAGAAATGTAGTCGTGGGAAACTTTGACATTATGTCTACACAAGTTGGAGAGAATTTTATAACCAATTGTCCATCCAGCGCCTATGATTTCTGCTTGTTGTAAGCTATCCTCGCTGGTTGGAACCATATCGAGGCACTGCGTTTGCTGGAAATGTTATTACTGTAGCTTGTCTCGTTATGGAAGGATATAAATAAAGGCACACAAATTTATTCCAGACGTTGATCCCTTATACCATGGTTCTACGTCTTGACTTGGACAGGCCCCCGATACTGTCTTACCTTGATATCTGTCTTTTTCTTGACCATTGAGGACTGTTTGTCTAGGCAAGAACTTCTCCTTCGCCATGGGTGTTTTGGTGGACCTAGCTGTCGGACCAAGACTTGCAGAACACTACATGACATCATGAATAATCGACATTTCTTCGTTCTATCTTAGAGTCGAGGCCTGGAATTCAGCCGCCGTTCTTCGACGACAAGAAATCGCTTGACGACCTCAATACACTCTTACCATTCTTCGGGCTCATGCCGCGTGGTTGGCACCCTCTCGGCCTTGATTCCGTTATTGCACTCTCAAATCACCCTACCAGGGGGCAGGTGGCTATTTGGACTTGATAAACACGAGTTGGCTATAGTGGATTTGGACTCTGGCGCACATTATAGTCTTTTGAAATCACCCGATCCTGGAGAAGCAAGGGCTTTGGATACTTTCCATTTTTTCCTTCAAGGAAGGTGTTGACCCACATCCTCGTGAGTTCCAGAGGGTTCGGCTTTGTGACGATGGAGACGGCCGAGGAAGCAGAAGCTGCCATCACGGCTCTCAATTCTGCGGATATTATGGGCCAAATAATTACAGAAAAAGTGAAGCCACTCCAGTGTGGCGAATTTGTTACATGTCTGACATTGGGTTTGTGATGAATAGGCTCGGCGTGCTCGGGCAAGAACACCCATTCCAGGTCAGGATGTCGTAGACGAACATCCTAGACCTTATGATAGCCATTATGCAGGGGACTACGAAAACAGGAGACGTGGTGTGCGTGATTATTATCACCGTGCAGGTGGCCGCGACTATGATCGTCGTAGGGATTATGACAGGGATCGGGACCGTGATCGAGACCATCGCCACGGAGGTGATTATGATCGTGGGCGTTATGATGACCGAGAGTGGAGGTACGGACCAGTAAACAAATTGGACGTTGTGATTATTTCCTAGATTTTTTACTAGTCAATTGAAGGTGATATTTTTGTGGGTATTGATTGCGATTTGCATAGCGCATTTTTGTTTTGGCGTGACTCATTTGGTCTGGTCCAAGGCTTGTAAATCTCTCGCCTGTATTACAAATGGATATCCTTGTATTATGCCTGACGACTGATCAGGTTCTTGATGCTGAGTTTCC
>Ga0153950_1001495_pt1 | contig 10376 bp, 9 predicted proteins | sample TSNJ034MetaG_FD_104737 | JGI IMG/M metagenome (GOLD analysis project Ga0153950, IMG submission 104737) | Attine ant fungus gardens microbial communities from New Jersey, USA - TSNJ034 MetaG | ecosystem: Host-associated > Fungi > Mycelium > Unclassified | place: USA: New Jersey, Wharton State... | reverse complement strand
GGACACCTGCGATGAGTGCGGCCACACAAAACAATCTTACAATTCTTGCAGAAACAGGCATTGCCCCAAGTGTCAGGCACTGGCGAAGGAACGCTGGATACTGGCTCGGGAGGCGGAACTGCTACCGGTTCCATATTTCCATGTGGTCTTCACCTTGCCCTCTGAGCTAAATGAGTTTGTGATGAGAAACCGGAAAATCATGCTCAATCTGCTGTTTCAGGCATTTGTTGGACAGGCCGCTCAATCTATTTCAGATCCCTTGCCATCGAAAGCAACGCAGCTTCCCAGATATCCTGACGAAGGACGAAGTGAAATTACTTTTAGATGCCTGTGACAATCTGCGGGACAAATGTATTCTTACCACCACTTACAGCGCAGGAATGCGTTTGGATGAGGTTGCACATTTAATGGTGGCGGATATCGACAGTCAAAAGATGCAGATATTCATCCCCAAGGGCAAAGGCGGCAAAGACCGTTTTGCAATCCTTTCGCAAGCGAATCTCCATATTCTATGGGAATACTGGAAAGCGTACCGGCCAAAGGAGTATCTGTTTTTAAGCCGCTGCCGCAGACCCATGACCACCAAAGCTGTGGAGGATGTGTTTCACAAAGCCCGCAAATTGGCGGGAATTACAAAAAAGGTCAGCATCCATACCCTTCGGCATAGTTTCGATACCCACCTGTTAGAGGATGGAGTGAGCATCTATCATATCAAGCAGCTGCTTGGGCACGCGGATATCTCCACTACCTGCTTCTACCTGCATCTGGTGAAGATCAGCGAACTAAATGTGCAAAGCCCTCTGGACAGGATGGCCGGAGATATGCCGGATGCCTGAGTTGCAAGACATATTCCGTGAGTATGGGGAAGCCTACCGCCAAAACTACCGCTTGCCCGTTCCGATTTTGCGGACGATGAAGGCAATCGAACGTTGCCGTACTTCGGAGCTTGGCTGCCACTCTCAAGTTTGTGATGATTGCGGCCATGTGCAGGTTTCCTACAATTCCTGCCGAAACCGCCATTGTCCCAAATGCCAGACGCTTACCAAGGAGCGGTGGATTTCCGGTCAAAAGCACAATTTGCTGAACATTGGCTATTTCCATGTGGTGTTCACGATTCCAGACACGCTCAATACGCTTGTTTTTCAAAACCAGCGTACGCTTTACGCAATCCTGTTTAAAGCAGCGGCGGAAACCTTACAGGAGCTTGCCACCAATCCCAAATACCTTGGTGCGCGGATTGGCATCACCGAGATTTTGCACACCTGGGGGCAAAACCTTATGCACCATCCCCATATCCACTGTATTGTGCCGGGAGGCGGTATTGATTCTCTCGGTAATTGGAGAAGCTCCCGTAAGAAATTCTTTGTACCTGTTAAGGTTCTTTCTCGGAAATTTCGGGGGAAGTTTTTGCATTATCTAAAATCGGCAAGCCTTGACTTCCATGGGGCCTTACGATATCTGAGCAATCCCGGGGACTGGAGCCGGTTCCTTTCCTCGCTCTATCAAAAGGAATGGATTGTCTTCTGCAAACCACCATTTAAAAACGCCGCTTGTGTTGTAGAATATCTTGGCCGATACACCCACCGTGTCGCCATTTCCAACAACCGCATTCTAAAAGCGGAAAACGGCATGGTTATCTTCAAATGGCGCGATTACAAAGACAGCTCCAAGTGGAAAGTCATGGCCTTGCCCGCTGATGAGTTTATCCGCAGGTTTCTCATACATATCTTACCACCCGGATTCATGAAAATCAGGCATTATGGACTCCTTGCGAATCGTGGCAAAGCCGTTCGTCTCAATTTGTGTAAGCTTCTTACTCACACTCCGCTGACGAAAAGAGTAACTCCCACTACTGTGGAGCTGATCTTCAAGCTGACCGGTAAGGATATTTCTATATGCCCCCGCTGTGGTTCATCCAAGCTGTCGCGATATCCGTATGCCCTCGAAAACAGTTCATGAGGGCCCCAAACTAAATAGTTATCGATCCCTCATTGCTATCCGGTCATGGGGAAGGGGCTTCATACTCTTTTTGCTTAAACTATTTGGCTAATGGTAGCTTTGGATACCTTATCTTGCTTTCCTTGAATGGATATGGGGAAAGCGCAATGATTCAATCCCCATAGCTTCTGCCCCGATCCCCGCGGTTTCGTACAATCCAATTATCCAAACTTGGGCGCAGCCTCTTCTCTTTCGGCACCGGTACCTCTATCCAGGTATCGGTGCTCTTTTGCGCCCAAATTCGGATAATTCACTTGGGATAATCTGATTTTTGATATATCGTGGATTGCTAATCAGTTATTGATGCACCTCCACTTTTTTCGCTACTTATATCGGCTTCTTTAGTGTAACAAAGCCCACTATCCCTACTTACTTCATAAAGATGATTGTATTCTTCAATACTATTAAATATTGAATTTACCAATCTTGTACCAGTTGAAGTAAGTTTAGAAAGTACTCTCAATTGTTCCTTACAGGCAATACTAGCTGTGGGGTACGGGTAGTTAAGAAAGTGATCTATTTCGCCCCATATTTCCTCATATAATGACCTAACTTGTATTTCGCAGCTTAGAGTGCTACTGGCTCTTGGCTTAACTACATAATGGACACTAGTATAGTGAGTTTCTTTTAGTTCACAGGAAATATCTAGTGACTCGTAAAACTCTTGAACTTCAGGATCCCAAGTAAAAGCCTTTGGCTGCTCATAAAACGCCCATTCCTCATCATGAATCTGTTTCATAATTTGATTATGTATTTTTGCAAATTGGTTTTGATATAAATACAAAACTCTCAATCCTGCTAAATCTGTAACTCTTTCAAATAAATTATCTGCTGTTATAGGATTAGAGGTCGAGTGTTTTCTATTTATTTTATCTATTAAATGATTCTCATCTTTTAAACGCATCTTCATAGAATGAATTATCGGTAAATCACCTGAGTTTAAAGCAGGATTAATTGAGAAGAAATTATATACTGAATTGAGGAATCTTTCATATAAGTGCTTATCAGAGCGGTATAGGCTTACAATGTGTTCATGATCCATCATTTTAATCACCTAACATATCAATTCTTTCGAGCAATTTTGCTGCAAAGTATTCATATGCTGCTTGTGTTTCTTTATATTTTACGCTATTTCCTCGAATTGAACTTTTTTCTGGCTCTTCTAAAATTGAACAATCCGGCACATCCCACATAGGCAGTTTATATTTCTGAGCATTCTCTGTAAATGTATTGTGACTATACATAATACTTGTATCACCGATTGGATTATATAACAATTTTAAAGGTATATCAGCTCTAACTTCAGGAGATAAAAAATCATTAATCATAGAAGGTATTTGCTCTGCATAATTGTAATGGGCAGCAGCTAATTCATACTTATTCTTTTGTCCAGAATACTTTTTAGCGTTATAAATCGTATATCCCAAAAATTGAACAAATTTGGCAGGAAAATTATCACGCTTGTTTTTTGATATTAACTTATAAATAGTATCTATCTCTTTTTTCCACATAGTTAATGAATTACCTATGTTTCTAATACCATATAATGAGAACAAATCAGGCATGCAAGGAATGATAAATGCATCTACAGTAGAGATGATTACTTTATTTAACGCACCTAAACTTGGAGATGTATCAATGATTACATGTTCATAGTTATTTTGCATGCTATAGTCGTAAGCGATTCGCCGTATTTTTGTTATTGTTCGAATAGATAACGGATCACCTTGATATGCACCACTCCAACGTTCCGAAATCCTGTTCTCATACATATGCAAAGTAAGACGCCCCGGTATTAGATCAAGATTGGGCCGTACTGGGATAACACTTGGTAATTGCTCTAAATCTCCAGTGCCTTCTTCAGTTGGTTTCAAGATATAATGTATAGTTCTTGGCTTGGAGTTCAGTTTTCTAAATTCTTTTGTAGACATTCTTTCTCTAGTTGCTTCAAAGCCTTCATAAATAAATTCATCTTCTTCTTCCCATATTCTGTGTATGTCCTCTGTTTGCTGTGTATAAATTGTAAGGTTGCATTGGGGATCAAGATCGATTATCAATACTTTCTTCCCCATGTCTGCAAGTACACATGCTAAATGGAACGCTAAAGTTGTTTTTCCTACTCCACCTTTGTTATTAAACAATGATATAATGCTCATTTTTTATCACACCTCTTAGGAAAATATATAGTAATAATACCATATATTGGATTTAATAGCAATTAAGCTATCTTTATCATCACGTCAATCTAATTTACATCTGAACCACCCCGGCGCTCCGCGCCGCCCCTCCAAGGAGGGGAATAGAGCCAAAAGCGACCCTAAATTCCCCTCCTTGGAGGGGCGGCGCGGAGCGCCGGGGTGGTTTTTTGCTGAAATTCTCTGCCAAATTATCAAATTAGATTGACCTGTCTTTATCATAAGTCCATTACTAAGCATTATTGAATATCGGTTTTACTGATTCAGGGCTACTTGTGTTTTTGCTAACAGCACCGTATAAAAATTCCTTATTATTATTGTATGAAAGAGATAATGGCAAAAATCAATACTTAGCCGAGCTTCTCATTATTGCTGAGGTTGTGTGAAAACACAGACGATACTATCTATCAAAAAGTATCGAAAAATGGTATAATAATCCCATAAGGACAAGGGAGGTATACCGAGTGGAGCGATACAAAAAAGGCAATTCAAAAGACCAGCTTAGTATTGTACCAATGTGCTTAGATGATATGCTTCCCGAGGATGCGGAAGTTCGCGCATTAGAAGTTATCATAGACAAAATGGATATTCGTTCAATGGGATTTACATATTCGCAAACAAAATCAACCGGCAGGCTCCCATATGACCCTGTTGATATGTTTAAAATATATGCTTACAGCTATTTCAATGGCATTCGTTCTTCCCGAAAAATCGAGCGGGAATGTTACCGGAACATAGAGTTAATGTGGTTGATCGGTGATATACGACCGGATTTTAAGACAATAGCTGATTTCCGCAAGGATAACAAAGCACAGATTAAAGCGGCATTCCAAAAGTTTAGCATGATATGCTCAGAACTCGGCCTGATTGGAAAAGAAATTGTCGCAGTCGACGGCAGTAAGTTTCGGGCAAGTAATAGCCGCCTTAAATATCACAGTGAAAAGAAGATTAACGCAAAGCTAAAGCATCATTCAGAAAAAGCCGAGCAATATATGAAGCTCTTGGATGCATGCGACAAAGAAGAAGGGAAAAATCCACAGCTTTCGCGTGAGGAGATAATCGCTAAGATTGATAAAATCAATGAGCGAATTGTAGAGTTATCTGTTCTAAAAGAAGAAGTCATGCAAAACGGAACAAAGTATGAAACCGACCCGGATTCCCGTATGATGCAAGTTCACAACCATGGCGTCGATATTTGCCACAATGTACAGATAGCGGTAGACGATAAAAACCACATGGTGGTTGCTGTTGATGTGACCAGCCAGCCGGTCGACAAGGAACAGCTCTACAATATGGCTTCGCAAGCGAAAGACAATTTGGAAGTTGATACTTTAACAGTAATCGCAGATAAGGGGTACTATTCAGCCTATCAATTTGCACAATGCGAGGATGATGGCATTACTCCTATCGTATCCAAGGCTGACCGCTCTTTTTGGGCTGCAACCGAAGCGTATAGTAAGGAAGCTTTTAAATACGATGATGATAGAGCAGGATATATCTGTCCGGAAGGACATTTCTTGAAGCCATACCGTATGCGGGAGACTATAGCACTTGCAGGAAAGAAACGGAAAAAGAGCACTGAATAAATGGTGATGAAAAATGATCCATGAAGAAGTGCGAAAAAAGATAGTCAAAGCTCGAAAAAAGGGAATGCGGGTGGCCGAAATATGCAACGCATATGATGTGGGAAAAAGCGCAGTATACGACCTTTTGAAACTGGAATCAGAAACTGGGGGTATCAACCCACGTACCGATATGTGTGGACGGAAAGCTACTCTGGGCGAATCCGATTTGGCGGTTATTGACCAGTTGATCCAGAAACAAAGAGATATAACCCTGGAAGAAATCAAAGAAACGCTGGAACTCAGTGTCTGTATTTCGACGATCAGCTTTGCTATCCGCAACAAATTGTGCTATCGCTACAAAAAAAGACAATACATGCCAGTGAACGAGAGCGTCCAGACGTAGTCGCAAAGCGGGAAGCTTGGGAAAAAGCACAGCCGGATATGGATGTCGGCAAACTGGTTTTTCTGGATGAAAGCGGCGTCAACACCAATATGGCAAGGCTCTATGCCAGGGCCAAAGGTGGCGAACGGGCTCATGATGGGGTTCCGCTGAATACCGGAATTTCCACCACCATATTATCTTCTGTGCGCTTGGATGGCGAATGTATCTATACAACTTTTTCCGGGGCAGTGAATGGAGAACGCTTCAAAAAGTATCTCCGGGAATTGCTTGCCGCATCTTTGCGTCCAGGTGATATTGTTATCATGGATAATCTGCGTTCCCACAAAGTGGATGGTATTGTGGAACTGATCGAATCTGCCGGTGCTACTGCCCTCTATTTGCCGCCCTATAGTCCCGACTTCAATCCTATTGAAGAAATGTGGAGTAAAATCAAAGCATATCTGCGTATGGCCAAAGCCAGAACTGTTGATGCACTACTTACTGCTATCCCATTAGCCTTTGCTTCTGTTATGCCTTCTGATATTTTAGGCTGGTTTGACCACTGTGGTTATTCCGGTTCTTTTCTGTAACTGCTATAGTAAGTTTGCCGGGCATATTCGTTATGAAAACAAAGAGGCTTGTATAAATTGCAGCGTCAGGCACTTGTGTACGAATGGCAAAACTCGAACAATTAATGACCGCCCATATGAAGAATATGCTCGTGTGGTGGACAAGCGAACACGAGAAAGCAAAGAAATGTATCAACAGCGCAAACAGCTTGTGGAGCATCCATGGGGTACGGTTAAGCGGTCGTGGGGATACTCATATTTTCTGACCAGAAGGACAGAAAATGTGAGGGCGGAATCATTATTGCATTTTCTGGTGTATAACATGAAACGGGCAATCAATATTATGGGGGCGCAGGGATTAAGGGCAGCATTGCATAGATAATGCCCCTGTTGATTTTCGTTTCTTTGAAGTTTGCGCATGTTCATCATTAACATAGGTTATTTACAGGCGGTTTTCACACAGGCTGGGCTATAATAAGCTTTTTAAAAAACATGCAGGAATAATCCTGTGCGGTTTACAAGTGCAGACTGTCTAGAAAAAGAGGAAAGCTGCCTGATCTACTGGTTGTCTAATTATACCAAATATTACCGAATTATACAATGCAGAGGAGCACTATACGGCCAGAAATCTGCTTAATAGAGATGCAATCCGTATTACATCTCTATTAAGGACCTTTACACTATGTCAAAGCCAAGAGGAAAACGAAAGAGCCCGCCGGGTAAAGCTATCTCCCTACGGGCTTTTGGCAGTTGTCGCCTTTTCATTTTAGCTCTTTCGTCAATGGTGCTCAAATAGAAAATAATCTCATATCTGATCTCGCAAGGGTACTTATGCACAGTCAAATCTAACAGCCTCGCGGTTCAATTCACGGCGGTGCATTCAGTTTGTAGGTTTTCAGCGGACCCTAAATAAAATCTACAAAATGGGTCAGGTTATCCATATCTTCCTTAAACTCTATCTCAATCTCATAGTTTGCACGAACGGTCACTTTGTTAACAACATGTAATAGAATCAACCGCCTGTTTGTAGCATCGGAAAGGCGGTACAGGCCCTCCCAAGTAACCTCCTTTCGTTCGGCCATTTGCTTATCAAGCTGTTGGCTGGCCTGAGTGACTTTTCGTTGGGCCGATTCAAGTGCGGCCTCGAGGCTAATTAATTTTTCATGTGCCGTGTTAAGCATCTCGTTTAACGTCTCTTTCGAATAAACGCTTTCACCCAATATCGTTTTTACTACTTCTGATTTTAGTTGAATATATTTTTTATCAGCCTGTAAATAATCATGCTTAAGACGTTCCAGTATACTCTTGCTTTCACGGAATTCTCTAAAATACCGGCTATAAATCAATTGTGTCGGAGGACGGGTACCTAGCCCGGATAATGTTTGGCATATGATTTCACTTGCCTTTCCATCAAGTATATGACTTGTATATCCGGTTTGTCCATCACAATTGGTTTGCTTTCGAGTCTTTCCATAGCAAACATACCGTATTCTCTTTTTCTGACCTTTTTCTCCGTTCTCTTTTACATATGCCTTTCCACTGGTAGTCAGAGTCAATTTTGAACCGCAGTGGCCACAATATACAAAGCCGGCCAAGAGCGCGTTCGCACGGATATTCAGGACCGGCTTTTCGCCAATGTAGTCTTTTTTTCTTTGTTTCATAATTTCCTGTGCATGAGAATAGGAGGGAGGGTCAATGATTTGCAGCTGGGGTAGGACTTGTGAATGGCTCTCTCCGCTACGCAGAATACCGCAATAAGTTGGATTGATAAGAATATGTCGGATGCTTGCAGGATGCCAGGCATTTCCTTTTTTTGTGCGAACACCACTTTCATTTAAAAAGGCTGCGATTCGCAAGGCGCCATATCTCCAGTTGATATATCTGTCAAATATGATTTTAACGATATCGGCTTCCAGAGGATTGATTATCAAGTCATGTGTATGGTGTTTTCTTTTATTAATACGATCTCCTTTAATCAGGTCGTAGCCAAATGGCGGGGTGCCTCCTTTAAAATGGCCATCTTCTACAAGCTGGCCCAAGCCCGTTTTTGTGCGGATAGAAGTTTTCTCACTTTCACCATCCGCCTGCCAGAAACGAATATAGTTAATCAGCTTATCTGTATGACTGTCAAAACGCTGCTCTCCTTCTTGTGTACTCCAGACCTGTATTCCGTTTTTCACAAACCATTCCAAAATAAATGGCGTCTCATCCGCGATTCTCCCCAGCCGATCAAACATATAAACCAATAGAATGTCGAATTTACCATTCTTGGCATACTCGCGGAGAAGCTGGATTTTATCACGATCCGAGGCCCGCACTTTATAACCGGATATTCCATCTTCCTGCGCTTCGCCTACAATCTCCCATCCCATTTTCTCCGCAAATTTGTGGCATTCACGCCTTTGCATTGGAATATCCGTTTGATTCTGATCGTCGAAATCGACCTGCCGAAGTGTGGATACCCTATATAGACAATAGACTCTGTTTTTCATTGCTGCACCTACCAATCTAAATATATTGATAGGTAGATTTTAGCATATACGAATGAGCATCCAAGCTATGTAATATGCAAATATATAGGGGTTTAATTTGCAAGTTTATATATTTATATTTGCATTAATCCATATAAGGATGGAACCCCCCCAGTTCAATGGCATTCTGAGCAAAAGAAAAATGCTATAAACGCAAGCCGTTTTGGAATGTGCATGAATCGCTACCCTGCCTCAATAGCATGCTACTTTCTGGAAATATAGCTGTATTAAAAACATTATTACATGCAGAATGCCATTCATTCGAGGGAGAAAGTATTCTCTCCTTCGAATGAATGGCATTCTCAGCCTAAAGAAAAATATATTGGTAGTGCGATTTAAATTTGCGCGGTTTTTCATGAAATTTAAGATAAGAATGCCATTCAACTGCAGGCAAGTGAGCTAAAACCCGAAAGAGGATAGCTGGTTGGGTATATTGGTTAATTATATGTAGTTATTATATTAATAGTGCACAATCGTATATGAGGTGATTAAATGGTTTTTGACAACAAAAAAACTGGCATAAACCTGATGATTATGCCAGTTTTTTAACTTGGTGGAGACGATCGGGATCGAACCGACTACCTCTTGAATGCCATTCAAGCGCTCTCCCAGGTGAGCTACGCCCCCATTTTGTTGGGTTTTACTAATTCCACCGTTATTCTGTTGTGCAGGTTGCTGTACTTTTTGGGGTTACATCTTGCGTAGTTTGGGCTCCCAGACTGAAAGTACGCCTCCATATTTCCGTCCAAAAAATCTTAGTCTTCAGTGTTGCAACCAACTTTCCATTGTATGCGACTTCCACTGCGCCGTTTCGTGCCATATCCAGCGAAAAATGCCGATTACATTACCCAGATAGGCTACACCCTACGCCTCACAATACCTATAAATTATACAATAAGACACGCTAAATGTCAATAGTAAATTTCGTGTCCACAGGGCGAACGCATGAGAGCGATCGTGAATACCGGGCGTTTTGACGCGCCCGGTATTGTGTTTTATTTTGGAATTGAAATGTATTGACGCATATTCGCTTGATTAGGTGATGCAGATGGGTTTATCTTCTAACCCGGAGACTGATTAATGGGCAATACCTTTTCCTGTCAGTATACTATTCCACAGCAATCTTTTCAGAATCT
>Ga0153950_1001493_pt1 | contig 10379 bp, 7 predicted proteins | sample TSNJ034MetaG_FD_104737 | JGI IMG/M metagenome (GOLD analysis project Ga0153950, IMG submission 104737) | Attine ant fungus gardens microbial communities from New Jersey, USA - TSNJ034 MetaG | ecosystem: Host-associated > Fungi > Mycelium > Unclassified | place: USA: New Jersey, Wharton State... | reverse complement strand
TGTTATTATTGGTTACTCTGTTTGTTAAAACTTATAAAGCCCAAGTCGTTAAACCAGTGTTTTATAAATTGGGTACAATCTCTTGTTCCGGAAACACTGGAAGGATTTACTCTATCATTTGATGGAAAAACAATAACAACCGTTGAAAAAAACAGCGGAAGGATTGAACGGAGAACGGCGTTTTCAACCTGTGACATTGATTGGCTGTACAGCAAAGAAGAATGGACGAATTTAGCCTGTATTGGGGCCGTAAATACACAGTTCACAACCAAAAAAGAAACGACAAACGAATGGCATTATTACATCTCAAGCCACAAACTGTCTGCCGAGCAGTTACTTAAGCATGCTCGTTTGGAATGGTCAGTTGAATCAATACATTGGTTGCTTGATGCGCACTTTGGCGAGGATTTCTGCCGTGTTGAGAATAAAAATGTTCTGCAAAACTTAAATATCATTCGCAAAATTGTGCTAAACAGTATTAAGCAATACAAAGAAAAATATGACATCAAACGTCCTTTTTCTAAAATTATGCTTGATTGTTTACTTGGCCCTTATTTTATGCTTTCCCTTCTTGCTGTTGGTGAAAATTGATTTCCGTGTTTGCTTCGGACGATGTATTTCATATTTTCCCCGGCGGTCCGCTCAAAGCCTAAGTAATGATATTGGTCAATCAGTGATTTGAATCCGGCTAGCCCCTCGCCGCTTTCGACAACATGGATTTTGAGTGGCCGCAAGGCGTCTAATCCGCAGACGATGGGTTTGGTATCATGATCTTTGTGCAATATCTTACGTCGGGGGCTTTGCGCCGCCGGGTACGCGCCAATCCCAAAGCTCACATAGGTGTATCGATATGCGCGTCCTGCCCCAGTCTGGGTTCTCCTCTATGGTTTGACGGATCTGCTCCAGAATTTCTTCTGTAACGGCTGGCCGGGTCAACATTTGTCGGTTCATCCCTTCGCTTTGCTTACCTTGCGTTCATTATCTCACATTTCGGTTCGCGAGGTCAGTGTTTTTTTGTTTTTTTGCAAATAAAAAAACGGAGTTCATCAAGAAATCCGTTTCTGCTTCATATCCAAGATGTATAATGGGGTGGAGAGTGAGACATGCTGGGTAGATACTAGTGCCTTTCTTTATACTGCTCAGATTACTCAATTATTCTCTAAGGCACTGAACAGTTACTAGTTAGCGTCTGCAAAATCTTCTAATATGCAGTTACTTTTTTCTGACTGTTGCAGTACAATTAAGTTATTCAGTATCAGCGACTTGGCTCCGGCCGTCAAAGTGAGTACACACAGCGCCCAGAGTTATTTTTTTCCTTTGAGAGCTTTTTTGTTTTCCGGTCTTTTTTCTACTTCATCCGAAGAAGCTCATATTATCATTTCTCATTGTGCTGTTCTCTTAAAACGCTTGTGAATACAGGCTCTCATAGATACCGTTTGATAGACCTTTTAAAATACGATAGGAGCATTGCAGGATAAATGACAGGTTGGGCTCATCAATATTTGTCTCTGTTAATTCTTTTATTCGGTTCAGGCGATAATAAAGAGAACTGCGGTGCAAGCATAATTGCTCTGCGCATTGGTTTATGTTTTTATTGCTTTCCAAATAAATACGAAGTGTTTCAAAAAGCTCGGATCCATTGTGCAAATCATACTCTTTCAATATATCCAGTATAGGATGATAGATATTTGTGATAAATCCTAAAGAGACACAAGCGGCAAGCATATCTTCAAACATATTGTTCGAATAGTAATGAATTTTTGAATTGCCTTGCGCATAATCTAACACCTTAAGCCCCTGGCGAAAGGCATTTTTCAACTGACTTATCGAAGAAAAGCAATTGCTTATCCCAACAATAATGTTTTCACTTTCAGCATATTTTACCAGAATTTCAATTTGCTCCTGACTCAGTGATATTCGATTGCCTTCTATAGCGGTGATCATGACCAGATGATCTTTATGGTATGTGACATAACAAGAAGAAAATAATGACTTTAACCCGAATCGCAAGTATGTAATGACATTTCTTTTTTTTTGATTGTCGTCTCTATGCTGAATAACCAAAGCGCACATTTTTTCAGGGATATCTTTTCCACAGATGTTCTCCATTTTCAGACAAGCGTCATAGATATCATTGTTGTTTTCAGCATCTAAAATATCTGCAAATAGCTTTTCCTGCAATGTACCTATATATTTAAATCCTGATCTGGACTCTACGGTTTCCGCAATGATTTTACTGATGACAGCTAATTGCTTGAAGTGTTTATCGGTGACAGGTATATTGCATGCACGCATCACAATGGATCCGACATGTTTATGATTTGCCACCATCCTTGATGATAATTTTTGCGTTTCATTTATAGAGCAGGTTGTAACCAAAAAAGGTTCATTATCGCCGGTATCAATATCTTGTTCAATGTGTAGGGCGTTACGGATAAACTCATACGAGAAGTGTTTCCTCTTTGAAAACTCTGTCCACCACGGATCGTTGCTTGGGCTATTGTCTGAATAAGCCAGAATATCATAGGAAATGTCCATGACAATAATTGGATTTCCCATTACGTGGGCTGCCTCATTAACCATATCGGTGAGGTAGTTATTATGTCTGGAAAAAGCGAGGAATTTAGTAAGATCGGCCGTTAAAAGCAATTCGTCCAGACATAAGTCTTTCGCGGAATTATAAATCGGGAAAAAGTCTTCTTCTGAAGTAATGGAGAGGCATTCGTGGCTTGCAAGAAAGTCTTTCGGAACTTGACCGCATAAAAGCAAGGGTATCTGCGTGGAGGATAATTGCTCTCGTACAAGCTGGGAATAGTATCCAACATAAAGAATATCGGGGCTATAGGTCTTAACCTTTTTATCCAATAGTCTCACGTCTTTGATATCAAGCTTTGAGATTGATGCAATATGCTGGATTGAGAACTGTCTTGATAAAACGTCCATGATTTCCGAATAAATCATTAGCTCACCCCTATTCAACATCTGTCGAAATTCAATTGGCACAAACTAAACAACTTTATAAAATCGTATATGAATGCTGAAGCTATTTGTGAGAATTAACAAAGGATATTTTTAGAACAGCATCGGAGTAAGCAGCCGATATTTCCAACAGGCGCATCCAACCGCTTGTTTATCATGATAACAGAAAAAGAAGTAAAAAACAATACCACTGCAATGTCTTTGTGCTCTTACGTTAATGAGTTCGACAAATGTTTAATTTGCGAGTAAAAAGTTCGCATTGATTGCTGATATACATCATGATTCATTTGCGTTATAGTTAACACTACAACGAACATAGGATTTTTAACCCCGCGTTTGTGCGGTTTATAGAAATCTTCATGACCATCACAATCCAATGTTCTAGCCATTCTATGTTTTGACTGTTCATTGTAGTGTTAAAGTGGTAATCATAGTGTAAATCCAAATCACAAAACAAAAGGAGTGAGGTAATCATGCCGGAGAAAGTGGTTGCTTGCTACAAATGGGTTCTTGACGAGGCCGACGTAGGGTTTGACCGGGATCTCAAGCCTGATTACAGTAAAGCGCGCAGTAAAATCAGCGAATATGACCGGAATGCCATTGAAGCGGCGGTGCAGGCTGCCAAGCAGATTGACGGTTCTATTTCTGTCGGTGTTACCGTGGGTTTCAAGCGGGCCGCGTCCTCTCTGAAGGATGCTCTCTCCAGAGGATTGGAAGAAACCTACTTTGTAAATACCGGTGACGAGCATTATGCAGACTACCGTATTACGGTGGATGCGCTTGCCAAAGGAATTAAGTCGGCGGGTGATGTCGCTCTGGCAATCTGCGCTGAGGGTTCCAGCGATCTCTATGGCCGGCAGACGGCTTCCCGCCTTGGCGTTGTACTGGACTGGCCGACAGTTACATCTGTGATAGCGCTTGAGATCGACGGGCGTCATCTCAAAGCCACCCGCAAGCTGGAGAATTGTCTCGAAGTTATTGAGCTTGAGCTTCCCGCTGTGCTCGCGGTTTCTCCGGAGATTAATGACCCGGGCCTTCCGGGAATGCGCGCCATCATGGCGGCCAAAAAGAAGCCGCAACATGAAATCCCGTTTGAAGAGCTTAACGTCGATACGGTTTTCTCGGTCAAGGTAACGGAAACAAAAGGATATCAAAGTGATCGGAAATTGGTCATTTTTGAAAACTCCGATGCCGCCGAGAATGTTCGGTTATTCGTTGAAGCGCTGAAAAAGGAGGGAATTGTTTAATGGCCGGAATATTTGTATACAGTGACAATGTAAAAATCGTGGCTGAATTGACGGCATATGCAAGAACCTTTAAAGATACGGTTTCCATCGTCGCGTTGGGCGAGGATAACGCTGAGATGATGCGAACAGCAGGCGCGGACATTGTTTATTTAATTGACGGCGGGGAAACAATCCCGGAGAACTACGCCAGGGCAATCGCGGAATTCCTGGAGGGAAAGTGTGCCGACGCCTTTTTTGTCGGCGCGACAATCCGGGGACACGACCTGGCGGCGCGGGTTGCCGGTTATCGCCGCTGCGGGATGATCGGGAACGCCTTCAATATCCGTAAGACGGGCACGGGTTTTTCGGCGGATCGCATGCTCTATGGTGGCGCGCTTGTGCAAACCGAATCCTTTGACGGGTTTGGCGTGCTGACAATCGGAACCGGCACCTGTGACCCGCTTCCTCCAAGCCCGCCGGCTTCTGTGGAAGAAATCACCTTAGAGGCCGATAAACGCGCGAAGCTGGTGGCGAGGAATGCGATTAAAAAATCCGGGGTGGATTTAACATCCGCCAAAGTCATCGTTTCCGCCGGCCTAGGTATAGAAAAACAGGAAGATTTAGGGTTGCTGCATGAACTGGCGGACAAAATGGACGGCGGCGTGGGTTGCAGCCGCGCAGTCTGCGAAGATCGGGGCTGGTTCGATCAATACATCGGTATTTCCGGCTTGAATATTAAGCCGAACCTCTACCTCGCCGTTGCGATCTCCGGGCAGGTGCAGCATATGTTCGGCATCAGGGATGCGAAGCTTATCGGCGCCATAAACAAAACAAAGGACGCCCCCATCTTTAAGAGCGTAGATTACGGTATTATAGGTGATTATAAGGAAGTCGTTCCGCTTCTCATCGAAGCATTAAGGTAGTTCGAGCAAATTGGGCGGTACCCACATTTTGTATAAGGAAAAAGGAGGAAAAGGCCATGGCAAGCAGTTATGATGCAAAATACTACATTGAGCTGACGGAGGAGGAACAACTTATTCTCCAAACAGCCAAGGAGTTTGCCGCAAAAGAAATCGCACCAAGGGCGATGGAAATCGACCAAAGCAATGAGTATCCCTGGGATCTTGCCAAGCGGATGGGGGAATTGGGCTTTTATCACCTGATGCTCCCCGAATCCATGGATGGCGGCGGGCATGGCCCAATCATCAAATGGCTTATTGAAGAGGAATTCGCAAAAGTAAGCCCGGGAGTGTCTTTCGCGCTGGCGCCGGGTATCGGTGAAGCGTATTATCTTGTGGGATTGGCTCCGAAGCTTGTTGACAAATATCTCGACGCCGCGCTTGACGGGACAGCCAAGTTTACATTCACCGGCACTGATCCTGTTGGATCGTTTAACTATTCGGAGGTTCCGGTGTTTGCCACTAAGGATGGCGACGATTGGATTCTGAATGGTACCAGGCTGTTCGCTACATATGCCACGATTGCAAAGTTTCATTTCCCCTCTGGCAAATGTGATGATGGCGTGTCCCGGCAATGGTATGTAGACGCGGAAACCCCGGGCATTGAGGTGAAATATACCGAAAAGAAACTGGGCATGGCCGGCACGATGAACGGCGTTGTGTCCTACCAAAATGTGCGTGTTCCGGGCGACCAGATCTGCAAGGTGCCTTCCGGCGCTGACTTTGACAGGATGGGTAACCAGAGCGGCTATATTGGAGCCTGTTGCTGTGCGGTAGGCGGCGCACAGGGTGTGCTGGCCAAAACAATCGACTTTCTGAAAGAAAGGACATCCCATGGCGAGCCTCTTGGAAACATGTCTATCATCGCCGACCAGCTTGCCCGGTTCGCGACTCGGATCGAAGCCTGCCAGTGCTTCCTGCATACAGAGTTGAAGGGATTCCGCAATGGTTACGGCGGCAAGCCACACACCAGTATGCTGAAGCCATATTGCTGTGAAATGTTTGCGGATGTCGCACGCGGATGCATGGAGCTTTGGGGCGGTATCGGCGTAAATGAGGACGTTGGAATCGCGCGCTATGTCCGTGACGCGCTTACCATGTTGGCGGCGGATCGGCCCACCACCGCGCATTATCAGCAGGTTGCCAGCACCGTGCTTGGTCTGGGCGTGAAGAAAACGCTGTCCGACTGAGCACGTGATATTGGAAGAACAGCCATCACATAAATTAACGATTGAAAAGAGGAGAAGACATGGATAATCTGTATCAGGCCCCTTATAAGCCCTTTGAAATGACGGACCGCGTCCTACTCGTGACCGGCGGCGCTCGTGGCGTAGGCGAGCAGATAGCGCGTATGGGCACGGCACGCGGCGCAAAGGTTGTCATCGGCGATATCCTTGACGATCTGGGTGAAGCTGTCGCCAAAAGCATTCGCGATGCCGGGGGGGAGTGCTATTTTAAGCACTTTGACGCTTGTATTGAAGAGGAATGTAAGGCGCTGGTTGAGTTTGCCGTGGAGAAATTTGGTGCTTTGCACCTGGCCGCCAACAATCATGGGCACTTTAAGTTTGTCACCCCCGCCGCTTCGTTCCCGACGGATGAATATGACAAGCACATGAGAATAAATGCGTATGGTACATATTATCTGATGAAATATGAGCTGGCGCAGATGGAAAAGCAGGGAGTAGGCGGTGCCATCACTAACACGGGTTCGCTTGTTGGGCTTGTAAGCCAGCCCAATATGATTGCTTATGTGGCCAGCAAACACGCTGTTGTGGGAATGACCAAGGTGGTCGCCGAAGAATACGGCAAGCAGAACATCCGGTGCAATTGCATTTGCCCGGGTTCCATCATGAACTCAATTATGCGTGAAAAATGGGAAACACAGGGAGAAGCATACCGAAATATGATGACGAATGGCGTCCCCTTGGAGCGGGTAAGCGAACCGAGCGAACAGTCAGAGGCAATTCTATGGACCCTTTCCGACTCTGCCTCCTATCTGACGGGCGCTATTATTAATGTGGACGGTGGCAAATTCAACGCAAGCTAATTCATCAAAGGCAGAGGCAAAAACGGTACGTTTGAATTTTGAAAGGAGTAGTAACATGGATCTTAAAATGTCTGGAAAGGTTGCTATCGTAACCGGCGGAGCAAAGGGAATCGGCAGAGCAATCGTCGAGACGCTTCTTTTGGAAGGAGTAAAGGTTGTGATTGCCGACCTTGACCCCCAGAGAGGGGAGGCCACTACTGCCGAGCTCAAAGCCAAATACAGCGACATTGCCTTTGTCAAAACAGATACATCGAAGGAAAAAGACGTGCAGAACATGGTTCAATTTGCGGTGGATACGTTTGGAGGCCTTGATTACGCGTGCAACGCCGCAGGATATTCCATCCCGAATGCGAAAATAGAACAGGCTCCGATTGACGATGTGATACATATGATCATGGTGGATGAGATTGGCGTGTATTCCTGCTGCAAATACGAGATTATTGAGATGCTCAAGCGGGAGACGCCCTGCGCTATCGTCAATATTTCGGGCAATTCCGGAGTCGTGGGCAGCGCAAGCGGCATTGCTGGCTATTCAATGGCGAAGCATGGCGTATGCGGATTGACAAAAAGTGTCGCGTTGGAGTACGCGAAAAGCAATATCCGCGTCAATGTGGTTTGCCCGGGGATAACCGAGACGGAAGCGGTTGCCAGCACAAGAATCAATTTCCCTGATATTTATAACAGAATGTTAACCAGCATCCCGGTCGGTCATACCGGAAAACCGGAAGATATTGCCAATGTGGTGGCTTTCCTCCTGTCTAATATCTCTTCTTACACGAGCGGTGCCTGCTTCCTTATCGACGGAGCCCATACGGCACAATAATCCGCAAAAAAGACGGTTCGGGTGTCCACAATATTTCATATTGGCGGGCATCCGAACCGTCCCGCCGGAAAATGCCAAAATACGATCTAAGTTTGGAAAGAGAGGGATTTCTTTGAGTACTACATCTGCCGGCAATACCGCTAAAACTCCATACGCATGGGTAGTTATGGTAAGCTGCTGTGTTCTTGTGTTTGGTACACTGGGCACCGTTGGAGGCACATCTGCGGTTTTTCTGTACCCGATCAGTGTGGATTTAGGCATTCCCATTACCAGTCTGTCGCTTTATTTGTCTATATCTGCCTTTGTTATGGCGTTTCTTGGCCCGATGGCTGGAAAACTATTCGAAAAACATAAGCCCAGAAATGTGCTTGCATTGGCAGCAGTGGTCTTGGCCGCCGGAATTGCCCTGTATGGTATGTGTAATCAAGTATGGCATTTCTATATCGTTGCTGTAATTGTCGCTTGCGGCACAAGCGTCTTATACTTCATTGCGGTTCCGACAATGATTACCATGTGGTTCAGGGAAAAAACCGCTTTCGCTATGAGTATCGCGCTGGCGTTTAGCGGCATTGGCTCGATGATTATGAACGTGATTATCGGAAATATAATTGATACCGTCGGCTGGCGTACCGGATTTTTCACGGTCGCAATTATCTGTGCCGTATTAACTATTCCAGTTTCGTTGCTCTTGCTGAAAACACCGCAGGAAAAAAAGCTTGAGCCATATGGCGCTCCATTAAACCCGGAAGATAAGGGCACTGCCGGAGCGCAGGCAGCAGGCGCTCCGCGCGGGTTGACGATGAAGCAGGCATATTCCACCCCGGCTTTCTATCTGATGTTTATCGGCCAGTTCTGCTTTAGCATCATGACTGCGTCAAATCAGCTACTCTCCACTTATGGCCGCGCCAATCTGAACATGGATGCGGTCGGCGCGGGGTTAATCGTTTCCTCCTGCGCGGGTGGGCTTATTATCGGCAAAATTATTCTTGGCGCGCTGACAGACAAGCTGGGCGTAAACAACGCCAATATCATCGGTACGATAGTCACTTGCGCCGGCTTAATCATGTTCCCGATGGCGTTGAATAATGCTTCCTTTGTTTATGCGGCGGCGGTCGTATTTGGTCTTGGGCTTGGCGTTTACAATATTGAACCGCCTATATATGTTAGAAAAACGTTTGGCGCAAAGGCGTACAGTGCTATATTTGGCTCTATTTCCATTGCCACAACCCTTGGTTCAAGTATATTCATGCCAATTTACAACTCTATGGCCGCCAGTTCTGGAAGCTATAGCATTACGTTCTACATTTCGGTGGCAGTGACAGCGCTGGCCTGTATTTTGTATATTACGGCAGGTGGAATGGGGAAGGACTATATTAACAAATATGACCCGCAATAGCAGCGTTTTTCAGGCGTGACGCATTCGATGATGCGTGCCCTCAATGCCGGAGATATGAACCAAATATCAAGGGTAAATCCTCGGCTATTCAGTGAATATTGCCGGGGATTTACTTGTAAGTATAAAAATAAACATGGATTAATATTGATTAAGGAGTGCAAGGTATGTCGGAAGACGCGTTTGACGCCATTATTGTTGGCGGTGGTCTTGCGGGATTGACGGCAGGCTATGTAATGGCTCAGGCCGGGCTTATGGTTCTGCTGGTTGAGAAGGGGAACTACAGCGGATCTAAGAATGTAACAGGCGGACGCTTGTACGGCCACAGCCTTGAGAAGGTCATTCCAGAATTTGCAGAAGTCGCACCGTTGGAACGGAAAATCACAAAAGAAAAACTCTCTGTTTGTCGAAATGGGCAGATTGAAACACAGGAGTATCCAGCTTCTTCTGTAACAGACCCAAGCGGATATTCTTATTCCGTGCTGCGGGCGAAATTCGACAAATGGTATGCGGATGAATGCGAGCAGACCGGTGTCGAACTAATCTGCGGTGTCCGGGTGGATGATTTGCTGATCCGCGATGGGAAAGCATGCGGCATTGTGGCTGCGGGCGAGGAAATGGAGGCAAACGTTGTGCTTCTGGCGGACGGCGTCAATTCCCTGCTTGCACAGAAGATTGGCTTGCGGGACAGCCGGCCGGCAGCAGCAGACCAGATAACTGTAGGGGTTAAGGAAGTAATTGAGCTTGGCGAAGACGTTGTGAATCACCGGTTTGGGTTTCAATCGGGCGAAGGGGTAGCCTGGATGTTTCTGGGGTGCTGCACCGATACCCAGGGTTGCGATGGCTTCCTTTATACAAACAAGGATACGGTCTCACTTGGCGTTACGATGCGTGTTGACAATATTCCTTCGCTAGATAAGACCGTTCCTCAGCTAATGGAAGATTTTAAGCG
>Ga0153950_1001492_pt1 | contig 10380 bp, 10 predicted proteins | sample TSNJ034MetaG_FD_104737 | JGI IMG/M metagenome (GOLD analysis project Ga0153950, IMG submission 104737) | Attine ant fungus gardens microbial communities from New Jersey, USA - TSNJ034 MetaG | ecosystem: Host-associated > Fungi > Mycelium > Unclassified | place: USA: New Jersey, Wharton State... | reverse complement strand
CTGAAATGGAAAAAGAACCGTAGGGCAACCGGGGTTAGCTCGTTGATACTTGCGCCGTTAGGCGCATTGAGCGAGAAGCCCCCACTTCAAGCCGTCTGGCTAAGTGGTGGGAGTGTGTCACTGCGAACAGGTGTTAATGAGTATTGGTGCTTTCGAAAAAAGGAAGTCTTGAGGAACTTCCTTTTTTGATGGGCACATAACCAGTTTTTCCAAACTACTTTGGAAGAATTGGTTATGGAACTTTCATCTGCATGTATGCTAAGATTGCTTTAGCCACATGAGACAGCAAATTTAAAAGAAAGGAGAACCCATGTTAGGTGAAGGATTGACGAATCTTTTAAGCCTGTTATCACAGGACGAATATCATTCGGTGAGCCAGTTGGCGCAGCAGATGAAAGTAAGTACCAAAACGGTCAGACAGTTCGTCCGGCAGCTGGATGAGGTTTTGTCAGAAAATGGCGCGCGTATTTTGACAAAGCATGGGGAAGGCTTTATGCTTGCGGTGGAAGATTTTGAGCGGTTTAAACTGCTTTTTATCAGTGAAGATGGAGTATTGCCAAATTCTTCCCAGGAGAGAGTTCAATATCTGCTGGAATACTTATTAAATCATGAGGATTATGTAAAGGCCGATGAACTGTCTGACATGCTGTATATCAGTAAAAAAACATTGGCTATGGATATAAAAAAAGCAGAACAGATACTAAATGAGCATGAGTTAACGCTGGAAAGAAAGTCACACTATGGCATGCGTGTGGCAGGTAATGAATTTCATATTCGTTTGTGTATCGCTAAGAACCAAAAACAAAAATTCAAAAATCAAAATTTACCGGGACTGGGGAACCAGGAAGAATTGAATCGTATCTCTGAGTGTATTTTGGCAAGCCTGGAGCAAAGGCCCTACCGGATTTCCGATTTTGCCCTTCAGAACCTGATTGTTCATATTCAGGTGGCGATGAGGCGCATTCAATCCGGCCAGTATGTGCCACTGGTTATGGAAGATTATCGAAAATGGGTAGGTGAAGAAGAATATCTGTTGGCAAAATCGTGTGCCGGACTGCTTAGCCGGCAATTCCAGATTGAATTTCCAGAAGGGGAGATTATTTATATGGCCATTCATCTGGCCGGTAAGGAATATGGTACTGGCTCCGGAGCTGCCGAGACGAATGTTATTATCAGCAGTGAGATTCATGAAATTGTGCTGGAAATGCTGCGGGAAATTCATGAAGTGTTCGGTATAAACCTGCAGGATGACCTGGAACTGGTGATGGCACTGGGACGCCATTTGATACCGCTAAAGGTACGCCTTGAGTTTGGCATGAGACTGGAAAATCCACTGCTGCAGGAGATTAAGGAACAATATAGTTTTGCTTATGCCATGGCGATTCAGAGTTGTGCGGTGCTTGAACGGCGCTTTGACAAATTGCTGGATCCTAATGAAATTGCTTATATTGCGTTGGCACTGGCATTGTCATTGGAACGGCAAAGAACCCGGCCGAAAAAAAAGACGGTGCTTCTGGTTTGTGCATCGGGAGGCGGTACTGCAAAGCTGCTGGCATTTAAAATGCAGGAGATGTTCCGTGATTGTATCGAAGAAATTATAACCTGCGACGAGCACAGTGTAAAAAAACAAGATTTTTCTAAAATTGATTATCTATTTGCAACTGTGCCAATACGATGGACGGTACCGGTACCCATCTGTGAAGTGAAATTTTCTATGGGTGCTAATGACATTTTTGTTGTTCAAAAGCTGTTGGCTGCGGGGGAGGCTGCGGACACCATCAGGTATTATCCAAAAGATTTGTTCTTCACAAACGTTTCCTTTGACACAAAGGAGCAGGTGCTTAGTTTTATGTGCCGGGAAATTGCAAAGGTGAGGCCGCTGCCGGAGCAGTTCTTTGATGCGGTAATGAAGCGGGAAAAGCTGGCGCAGACCTATATCGGAAATCTGGTTGCCATGCCTCATCCTTGTAAGACGATGACGGAGGATACCTTTGTAGCGATCTGCATCCTGGATAAACCGGTGCTGTGGAATGAAAACCAGATGGTTCAATTGGTTTTTTTAGTATCCGTATCAAATTTAAAAATAAAGAAAATTCAGGACTTCTATATGGTGACAGCGAAGCTTCTCCTGACGCAGGAGTATATGGAGGAACTGCTGATGAATCAGGATTACGCAACCCTGGAATCACTTGTATTAAGGGTATCAAAGCAAATGGAGGACATATAGCATGGATGCGACGAAGTATGACGTAGCTTTTGATTTAATTATGAAGGCAGGTAATGCCAGGGCAACTGCCATGATGGCGACGGAGGCTGCCAGGAAATACGATTTTGAAGAGGCGGGGGAGCTTCTTCATAAAGCAGAAGGGGAGATGCGTCTGGCTCACCAGGCGCAGATTGACCTGATTCAGCAAGAGGCCCAGGGGAATCCGATTGACACCAATATCATCCTGGTACATGCCCAGGATCATATGACCATGGCGATCATGGCCAAAGATAATGCAGAAGAATTTGTGCATCTGTATAAGATCATAAAGCAGCTGCTATAAGCTTTAGGAAAGAGGATAACCATTAATTTCAACTAAAGGAGATTGAATTATGAGAATTATGTTAGCTTGTCAGGCAGGAATGTCAACCAGTCTGGTTGTAATGAGAATGAAGGAGTCGGCCAAGGAGCAGGGGAAGAGCTATGAGATCTGGGCGGTTGATCAGGAAATGATCGAAAGTGAATTGGGAAATTTTGATGTATTGCTGTTGGGACCACAGGTACGCCATATTATGCGAAAGGTCAGTAAGATTGTCGGGGATGCAGCGCCGGTCGCGGTGATTGAACCAACTTCTTATGGGCGCTGTGACGGAGCTGCGGTACTTAAGCAGGCGGAAGCTATGTATGAAAAAAAGGGGGAATAATGTAATATGAGTGCACAGAAAAGCATTGATGTTTTTGCGGACAGCATGAGTTTGATAGCTGAAAAAGTTGATGATAATAAATACCTGTCAGTAATTAAAAACACGTTTTCAACACTGATGCCGTTTATTATGATTGGTTCTTTTGCTTCATTGGGAAATACCCTGATTACCAGTACAACTACTGGTCTGGCAAAATTCAGCGCATTATCATTTTAACAGAGCTGCAGCCGGCTTTTTCGGCTCTGAATTTTGCAACAATGAATATTATGTCGATAAGTGTTGTTTGTGTGCTGGCGATTCTTCTGGCAAGAAAAAATAAGATAAATGAAATATTGTCGGCATTGGTGGCACTCAGCGCTTATATTTCGGTTGTTCCGCAGAGTGTTTCGACGGTAGTGGAAGGGACGCAGCATTTGGCTTCCGGTCTGCCGGTTGCTTCGATGAACGCTTCTGGCCTGTTTATCGGTATGATTCTGACGATTGTCGTGGTGGAAGGATTTGGCAGGCTGTGTCAATACGATAAACTTAAAATCAAGATGCCTCCCCAGGTTCCGCCGGCCATTTCCAACTCGTTCAATGTTTTAATTCCCGTAGCTATTATGCTGTTTGCTATAGCGATTTTGGGAAGAGTTTTCGTTTTAGTAAGCGGCTCTTATATAAATGATTTTGTTTATCGGGTTTTACAGACGCCTATGGAAATTTTCCTCCAGACTTCGGTTGGTACCATTGGACTTGCTATCTTCTCACAGCTCTTCTGGGCAGTTGGTATCCATGGTGGTTTAGTAATATCGCCTCTGCGAAGTCCTATTATGGCAGCGGCTTTGGCAGACAATGTTGCCGCAATCGAGGCAGGGCTGGCTCCCGCAAACGCAATCACGATGTCTACCTGGAGGGCTTTTATTAATATTGGAGGGGCAGGACTTGTGTTTTCCCTTGTGTTGGCGCTTTTCATTGCATCCAAGAAAGAAGATCAGCGGGCAATTGCAAAACTGGGTTTAATTCCTTCCATTTTCAGCATTAGTGAGCCGGTTTCTTTTGGACTTCCGTTGGTATTGAATCCGATTTATGCGATACCGTTTGTTTTCAGTGCGGGTGTTTCCTCTATTATTACGCTGGCTGGTTTTGCAGTTGGTTTCGTGACACCCAATGTTGTTGATGTGCCTTATGGTCTGCCTATTATTGTTAATGCATTCCTGGGCTGGGGAATTAATGGTGTTATTTTGCAGATTATTGTAATCGGTGCCGGCGTATTAACTTATTTGCCTTTTGTGTTACTGGCCAATCGGGTGAAAGGCAATAGTAGTAATACATAATAATGAATGGAGAGGAGTGATAATAAAATGGCAAAACGTTTAGCGGAAGGCTTCTTGTGGGGCGGTGCAACCGCGGCAAATCAGTGCGAGGGTGCGTATCATGAAGATGGCAAGGGATTGAGTATCGCTGATGTTGAAATGGGTTCCCGGGCCGGAGTGCGGCGGGAAATTCATGACGATATTTATCCGGATGCCTATTATCCAAGTCATGTCGGTGTAGATTTTTATCATCATTATAAAGAGGATATTAAACTTTTTGCGGAGATGGGATTCAAATGCTACCGCATGAGCATTGCCTGGACCCGTATCTTCCCCAATGGTGATGATGAACTGCCGAACGAAGCAGGTCTGGCTTTTTATGACGATGTGTTTGATGAACTGAAAAAGTATGGTATTGAGCCGGTGGTGACTCTTCATCATTACGAGATGCCCTTAAACCTGGTGAAAAAATACGGTTCCTGGCGCAGCCGAAAGCTGGTTGATTTTGCCGTGCGGTATGCAAAGGTTGTATTTGAACGCTACAAGGATAAAGTGAAGTACTGGATTACCTTTAATGAAATCAATGCCGCTGTGATTTCGCCCCGCCCCTGGCATCAGGCGGGAGTGGTTTATCAGGAGGATGAAAATGTCGCAGATGTAAAACTGCTGATCGGACATCATCAGCTGTTAGCCAGTGCCCTGTCTGTAAAGGCCGGACATGAGATCAATCCGGATTTTCAAATTGGATGTATGCTCATCTTCCATCTTTCTTATGCAATGACCTGCCGTCCGGAAGATCAGATTGTCAGTCGTGAGAAAATGCTGCCACAGTTTTATTTTGGTGATGTTCAGGTTCGGGGGTATTATTCGAACAGTTTCAAACGCTATGAGGATATGGTTGGTGGGAAGCTTACGATGGAACCGGGAGATGCGGAGATTTTGCAGGAAGGTAAAGTTGATTTTATTAGCTTCAGCTATTATTTTTCTACGGTCGAAAGTACGGATCCAACCATAGAAACCGTCGGAAATGTGGCAAAGGGTGGTCGCAATCCTTACTTAAATATAACCAAATGGGGCTGGCAAATCGATCCCATAGGTCTTCGTACGGCATTGAACCAGCTTTACGATCGCTATCAACTGCCGCTATTTATTGTGGAAAATGGTATGGGGGAGCTGGATACGGTCGAAGACGATGGCAGCATTCACGATGAATATCGAATCAAGTATCTTCAGGATCACATTTCTGCGCTGAAAGATGCGGTTATTATTGATCATGTAGACTTAATGGGTTATTGCCCGTGGGGCTGTATTGATTTGGTCAGCGCTGGTACCGGAGAAATGAAAAAGCGATATGGTTTTATTTACGTGGATAAGGATGATAAAGGGGACGGTACCCTAAAGCGCAGCCGTAAAGACAGTTTCTATTGGTATAAAAAAGTCATCGCAACAAATGGGGAGCATTTATAACGATAAAACACTGATAGAGATTAGAGAGACGAGGGGGAAACAATGGAATTACTCTCGCGGAAACTGCTTAAGTGTGCGGCCTACAACACGGTTCGATGATCCGCCGTGGTAGTGAATTCCTATTTGTATATTTTCAAAACCTATTTGTACATTTGTATTTCTTCGTCTAAGATGAATGTAATAGAAGGAGGATGTTTGAATGAAAGCACTGATTTTTAATGGAAGTCCGAGAAAAGAATGGAATACGCATAAAGTGTTAAATAGGGCGATGGAGGGTGTGCAAGAAGCTGGAGCGGAGGCTGAACTTATTCATCTGTATGATTATGAATACAAAGGATGTGTCAGTTGTTTTGCCTGCAAAAGAAGGGGCAATGACGCCAATGGATTATGTATCTGCAGGGATGGTTTGACAGAGGTGCTGAAAAAAGCACAGGACACAGATGTGTTGATTTTTGGAAGCCCAGTGTATCTGCATGGGATGACAGCTCAGATGAGGGCATTTCTGGAACGGCTGTTATTTCCGATAACTACATATTTGGTAGATCCGATATCGGGGAGACGGATTCGTTATCTAAAAAAAATAGTTCCTACGGGCCTGATTTACACCATGAACAATGATGTGGAGGCGATGGAAGATAAGCAGTATCCTGTACTTCTTGGCGTAAATGGAACACTTCTGCAGATGGCTTATGGGTATAATGAAATTCTATATGTAAACGATACCTATCAGTTTACAGATTATAGAAAATATGAAGCAAATCTGTTTGATGAAAAGAAGAAAGCAGCTATTCGTGAAAGGCAGTTTCCCCTTGATAGTGAGAAGGCGTATGAGTTAGGAAAGAGACTGGTCAGGTTGGCAAGTACATACAGATAGTGTCGTACACATATGGGAGGAAAATAATGCAACCTAGCAAATTGGAAGTCATGCTGCGGGCTGTGAACTTGGGAAGCATCAACAAGGCGGCAAAGGAAATGGGTTATTTTCAATCAGGACTGACACATATGATAAATAAACTGGAAGCAGAGATTGGCTTTCCGATTCTTAAACGTGATTTTAATGGTATTTCTTTTACCCAAAAAGGAGAAATGCTTGAACCTCTAATTCGCAGCCTGGTGGAGAAAGAAATTGCCCTCCACGCAAAAGTGGATGAAATGAATAGGTACAACATGGATACAATAAGGATTGGCGCATATCCCAGTACGGCTCATTATTTGCTGCCTGCGATTATCAGGGGCTTTCAGGACGAAAATCCGGGCGCGAGTATTGAAATCAAGATTGGCGGTGCGGAAATCCAGGACTGGCTGGAAAACGGCAAGATTGATATCGCTTTTGCAGGCCAGGAGCTCATGGGAAGTGGGGAATGGATACCTATATGGGATGATCAGCTGTATGCGGTGGTTCCCGCATCCCTGCATATAACCAATGAAGTTATGCCCTTGGAAACACTCGCTGAAAATACGATTCTTATTCCATCCTTAAATGAAAAATGTGCCGCCACCTCAATGCTCATGAACATGGATTGCAAACGGAAATTACTGGTTGCAGCATATGACTCTACACTTTTTTCGATAATTGGGAGGGGACTTGGCGTTACCATACTTTCAAAGCTATACATGAAAGATTGTCCCGACACAGTGCGTATGATTCCGACAACCCCTCCCCTTTTCCGTACATTGGGTATCATTCTGAAATCCTTCGAGTCCATGAATCCGTTGCTAGAGGAATTTATCTCATGCCTCGAAGAGCACAAGCAACAGCATTAGAAAAGCATGCAATAGGCGAAAATGCTATTGAATCAGAAGCCCCACGCTATGCGTGGGGCTTCTCCATAACAACAATCACTGGACATCTTCTAGGCTTGCTCATGTACATACAATCTAAGACAGGCTATGAATTTCTTTGTCAGTGGACTTGCGGACTCGTAAGACTTCAGAATAATACCCAGCTTCCGAATCAGAGGCGGTTCTGTCGGAAACATGCGTACTGTGCTCGGACAATCGAGCATATAATATTTTGAAATCATGGCAACGCCAAGCCCCGCTCCAATCATTGGCCAAAGAGTGGTTGTGCTTTGCGATGAAATCAATATTTTCTTCTTTATACCCAGTTTTTCCAGCGCTGAAATGCCTGCATTTTTTTCATTTGCAGCCAACACCAAAATGGGGGTATCAATTAGAGTTTCGAGCTGGACACAACCATTCAAGGGGAAAGGCCAGCAAGCCGGAACTGCGATGAAAAGCTGGTCGTCCTGAATAGGCAGCCACTCATAATTTTCGGAAAGCTCCTCACCTACAATGGCAAAATCTATATCGTCCTTTTCCAGCCATTCCAGGAGCTCTATTCCCCCGACTCTAATATGGATATCCACTCCTGGATTTTCGTTTAAAATACCTTCTATGACATCCGGCAGCCAAGTGCCCGATACGCTCGCGCACACACCAATTATTATTCTTTCGGCATGATTTTCAACCTTTTCGGTGGCTTTGGCACGCAGGGCGGCTTCTGCGTCCAGCAAAGAGCGGATAAAGGGTTCAAGCTCTATACCTTTCTTTGTAAAAGTAACGCCGCTATGGCTGCGCACGAGAAGTGTGACGCCAATTTCCGCCTCCAGTGTATCTATCATATATGTTAACGCAGGCTTAGAATAACCCATTTCATCCGCAGCTTTACTAAAACTACCCAAATAGACGGCCTTAAGTAAGGCAACCAAATTATTTGTCTGCATTTCCACACCCCTCGAATATTGCCAGATTACAGAAACGAGGGCTTGGACAACATCCACATAATCACTGCGTTCCATCAACGCCTGTCGCTGCTCGCGGCGGCACAGGGTTGGCGAAGAACTGGATAACCGTTTGATCAGCAGGTCTTGTTTTTTCCATAACGCACCTCTAACTAGGCTATTTATTGCTATTTATTACATTGCTTTCCATATCTTCATGAAAATCTATGATTGTTATTATTGTTTTATCATTTCTTTGTTGCAATGTCAACAAAATTAAATAGGTTATAAATTAATTTTATAGCATTTTTAAAATTATTTTACTTCCCAGATTACTATATTTTATATATTATAACCAATAGGGGCGGAAGGTTTACTCTAAACGAAAGGGGGAAAAGACATAGAGAATGGCGCAATGCAAAGGGACCCATCCATAGATCATATGCCGCTTGAAAAATATGGAATTTTCGGCAACGGCCATATGATTATGCTTGAAAAGCGGAGCGATTTGATTGCGGATCTGATTCATGACTGGCTAACGGAAAGCATTGTTTAGCATCAAAAATAAGAGCAAAGAAAGCAATAGGAGGAATTAATAAATGAGTACGAAAAAATCATTTGGCTTTACAGCAACTCTGGGTGTCATGTCCGTGTTTTTGTTGTCCCAAAGCGCATTTATTCTCAATCCGGCTTTAGCAAATATTGCAGAGTTGTATCCGGAAATACCTTACTCAACAATTTTACTGCTGTCGACGGTTGGTTCTTTGATGCTTGTGCCGTCTTCTATTGTCAGCGGAGCAATCGCCGGAACAAAAGTCAAATACAGAACAGTAGCTATCGTTTCCATTTTATGTATTCTTGTTGGCGGCGTGATGCCATATTTCCTGAATGACTTCTATGCAATTCTTGCAACCAGAGTTATCGTTGGCTTAGGGATCGGCTTGGCTTCCCCTCTCGGAAACGCGCTCATCATGCGCCTGTACGACAATGACAAAGCTGCCAATATGCAGGGGATCGGCACAGCCGTTATGAATATCTCCGGTATCGTGCTTCAGAATGTTGCCGGCTTCGTATGCGCAATCAATGTAAACTATACCTGGCTTGTGCATTTGATTATGGCGATACCGCTAGTTCTTGTCCTGCTCTTCATGCCCGAGCCGGAAAAGATAGAAGCTACGAAAACCGAGGATGACACGAAGGCAAATCTAAACGCGGGTACCTATATCGTTTCAATCACTTATGGAATCGTCTTTATGTTATTTTATCCACTCATGCTGAATATGTCCGCAATCCTTATTGGAGAAAATATCGGCACCGCCGCAACAGCAGGAATCGTTCTCTCTTTTTATACCATTGGCGGAATGATTGCCGGATTTGTTTTCGGTAAATTTTTCAAGGCTGCAGGCAAATTTACAATCCCCATTTCGATGGCGATACAAGTAATTGCGATGGCGATCGGGTATATTTCAAACAGTGCTGTTCTTTTTATGGCTGCCACCGGACTTGGCGGCTTCGCAATATTCATTATATGGCCTGCCTGCATAATGGGCTTCGGCGAAACGCTTAACCCTAAAGGCGTTACGTTGGCTTCAGGAATCTTCACGGCTTTTATCGGCGTCGGCGGATTTCTCGCTTCACCATACATAAGCCTTGTAGGCACTGTTGTTGGTAACAATGACCCCAGGATGCCGATTTTGGTCGGGTTGATTGGAACAATTATCATTGCTGTTTTATGGACGCTTGTCATTTTGTCAAAGAAAAAAGAAGTGAGTGCTGTATTGTAAGTATCATGTGCTAACGATAAAGGAGGAAAAAACAATGTCATATTTTTTAACAGATGATGCCGTAAAACTGTATTATGAGGTTCACGGTGAAGGCGAGAAAACAATGATCCTGGTCCACGGCGGGTCCGCCAATTCAAAATTCTACAAAAAGCAGGTACCTGTTTTATCAAAGCACTACAAGGTGGTTACTTATGATTTGCGGGG
>Ga0153950_1001486_pt1 | contig 10398 bp, 8 predicted proteins | sample TSNJ034MetaG_FD_104737 | JGI IMG/M metagenome (GOLD analysis project Ga0153950, IMG submission 104737) | Attine ant fungus gardens microbial communities from New Jersey, USA - TSNJ034 MetaG | ecosystem: Host-associated > Fungi > Mycelium > Unclassified | place: USA: New Jersey, Wharton State... | reverse complement strand
TTGGTATTCATAATCCTTTTATAAACAATACTAGGATCATTAATTTGATTAAATGCTCTTTTTAAAATATTTGCCTTTGATACTTTTTCAAATAATAGAATTGGTTTTTCATTAATAACAGCATCAACTTGTTTTCTAGTCACTCTTAATTCCTTACATATTGTTGCAATATCATAGCTAGTATACATTTCTTTTATTTTGTCTTTCAAATAAGAATCAATTGAATAATGTGAATAGCGACTATCAAAAGTAGGAATACTTTGTAAGTTTTCTAAAATAACAATAGTATTATATCCATATTTCGCTTGTAACTGGGATAATGTAAATCCTTCGCAATAATCATTAAATATATTCTTTAACACTGCTTGATCAATTTTATTATTGATCGACTGATAGACAATTATCTTATATCGTTTTCTAATTAATCTTTGATTTGATACTGCATTACTTAGTGTAGATAAACTAACATCTAAGAACTTAATTGCATCTTTATTCGTACCTTTAAACACTACTCTATTATCTTTTGTATCTTCAATTTCTACATAGATCAACTTTTCACCTTCTTTAATATATTGTATTATTACACTATATTAATAAATGAGTTACTTCATTCTAGTTTATTACTAAATAAGTAAGTTATTTTAGATTTAGCAGTTTTATTTATGATAAGATACCATGCATGAAAGTTGTAACAATCGATTGTGCACTTTGAATATCAATCGCTCCAAATCCTCTATGCCAAAATCCTATTTGGGCATTAATTAATGTTAGAAAACGCCAAGTATAAATACTCTCTTTTCCTTTTAAATTATGATGTACAGCTGAAATTTCCGTAAACATTTTTTGTACTATGTAGAATTGATTTGTCTGATATTTTTCTGATAATAGTGCAGATTTAGAGGATGGTGGTAAAAACCACATAGATAATACCATTAAATAAAAATCGCTGTTTTCCTTAGCAAATGCAAAATAAGTTGCTACTACATTCACTAATGCAGGATAGATGTCTTGATCATAATTTGCAGGATTTGCAGTATACTTACATTCTTGATTTAACAACGTATCCAATTTAGTAAAACTGGTCTTTAGGATTTCTTCAAATAGTCCCTCCTTACTCCCAAAGAAATAGTATAAAGTAGGTTTTGTAATCCCAACTTTTTCCACAATCTCATTTGGACTTACTGCATCATATCCTTTTTCAGAAAATAATTTTAATGCACATTTAAATATATCGTCTCTTTTATTCTCTCTCATATGTTAATATTATACTTCTAGGTATATAAAGTCAATAAAAACCATTGCATTTATATACCTTTAAGTATATAATGTCAATATACCTATAGGTACATTAATATTGGAGGTATTATTATGTGGTATAAAGACAGTATATTTTATCAAATCTATCCGTTTGGTTTCTGTGGAGCACCTGTTACAAATGATAGTATTCAAACAAATCGTATAGATAAAGTCATAGAATGGATTCCTCATATGCAAAGTATTGGAATTAATGCACTTTATTTTTGTCCTGTTTTTGAAAGTTCATCACATGGTTATGATACCAAAGACTTTTCTAAAATTGATTGTCGTCTTGGGAGTAATGATGATTTTGCTAAGGTATGTAATGAATTACATAATGCTACTATACGAGTAGTGTTAGATGCTGTATTCAATCATGTCGGTCGTGAGTTTTTCGCTTTTCGTGATGTTCAAGAAAAAAGAGAAGAATCAATCTATAAAGATTGGTTTTACATTAATTTTAATCGAGATAGTAACTATCATGATGGATTTTATTATGAAGGTTGGGAAGGACATTATAATTTAGTTAGACTTAATTTGGATAATCCTTTCGTTGTTGAATACTTGTTTTCATCTATTCAAGGCTGGGTGAATGAATTTAATATTGATGGATTACGACTAGATGTTGCCTATATGCTAAGTGAGGATTTTTTGCGAAAACTTCGGAAATTTTGTGATTCATTAAAGCCAAATTTCTTCTTAATTGGTGAAATAATTCATGGTGATTATCATCGAATTGTTGATAAAGATATGTTGGATAGTTGTACTAATTATGAATGTTTTAAGGGTATTTATTCAAGTATCAATGATAGAAATATGTTTGAAATTGCTTATAGTTTGAATCGACAATTTGGAAGTGGAGATTGGACATTGTATAAAGGATTAGCATTATTTAATTTTGTTGATAATCATGATGTAACAAGACTTGCTAGTAACCTAAAAGAACCACAAAATATAATGAATGCTTATAGTCTACTCTTTACAATGCCTGGTATTCCTTGTATCTTTTATGGTAGTGAGTGGGGGGTAAAAGGAGAAAAAATGCAAGGCAGTGATGCAACATTGCGACCATATTTTCAAACACCAATAACAAATTCCACGACTTACTGGATAGCAAAACTATCTTCTTTAAAAAAACAATATCAAGCATTTACATCTGGAAGTTATCATCAATTATATCTAACCAATCAACAATTCGTATTTGAACGTAGACATGACTTGCAATCTATCATAGTTGCTATCAATATTGATAGTGCAACACATTTTGCTACTATTCCAATGCATGGTAAGCAATTAGATTTATTAACTGGAGAAATAGTCTATTCAAATGGAACGATTGAAATCCCAGCTTTCTGCACTAAAATTTATATGCAACAATAAAAGTGATGCTTATCATCACTTTCTTAACGTAAGATATCAATCTGTTGGTGATTTAGTAATCTTTCTACATCTTCTTTTTCTACTAATGGGGAATCGCCATATATAGTATGAGCTAATACCGCTGAAGCTGTTGCATACTCAACAATTTTTTTAGGGTTTTCTTTCTTGATGATACCATCAATAATTCCAGCAGCAAAACCATCGCCTGCTCCTATACGATCATAAACTTCTAATTTATAAGAATCGCTTTGATAATATCCTTGATCATTGATTAAAAATCCTTGATAATAGCGTTCATTATCATTACCATTTCTAAAAGTTCCTGCAATTACTTTAATTTGATATGTATCTATCATTTTTCGCATTGTTTCTTCCATCGTTGCTTCTTTGATCCCTAAAATTAATTCTGCATCCTTTTGACCAGCGAATACAATATCACAATATGGTAACATCCGTTCATATTGACTTTTTGCATACTGATAAGATGGATTACTCCAAACACTACTACGATAATTGAAATCAAAGCAAACTAGTACACCTAGTTCTTTCGCTTTTTTTACAAAAGCGATTGCAGTTTCTCTAACATCATCATTAAGTGCTAATACAATTCCACAAATATGTAAGACATCTATTTTCTTTACTATTTCATCAATTCGATAATCCTCTTTCTTTGATAAAGAAAACGAACTATTTTTTCTTCCCATATAAGTAACAACAGATGGTCTAGCTCCATAACCAGTTTCTAAGAAATAAAGGCCAATCCCATCATGTTGATAATTAATATATTGATCATCAATTCCTAAACTTCTAACTTTACTGCTCGCTGCTTTTCCAATATTATTTTTTGGAACACTACTTACTAGATAACAATGATATCCCCATTTTGATAATTGAGCAACAATATTCATTCCCGTTCCACTATATAAAGAAACTAACTGATCACTTTGGTTCAATAATTTATGTTCAGGAACCATTAATCGTAACATGATTTCTCCAAATGCAGCTATCTTCATATTAGCCTACCAATTTCTGCATGATTGCATACAATACTGCAACATCTTCTGGTTTTGTATTTCCAGTTTCTTTATCAATAATAGAAGTATATACATGAGGTATCACTTTTTTTACACCAGCATCAAGTGCAATCTTAACAATTTCTTCAAAGTTATCTAAATCAATTCCACCTGTTGGCTCTAATCCAAAATCATGTTTTGCACAAGCTTTTGCTACTGCCTCATATTCATCTCTTGTTTTCAATCCACCCATTGGGAAGTATTTGATAGAAGAACCGCCCATTTCTTTCATCATTTCAATAGCAGATTCGATTGGTACAATCGCTTCTTTTTCTTTACTACTTCTAGGTCCTGTCGCAACATTCACATATCCTATCTTTCCACAAGGTGATACTAAACCATTAATATATGTTTGACTATTTCCTAATTCTGCTCTTGTATTTCCTACGTAAGGAAATACTTGATTTATGTGTCTAGGTTGTACTTGTTTTGCGATACTTGAAACCATATAGCATTGATTAGGGTCTCCTGCACCTAAACCGACAGATACACAATTATCAATTACTTCAGCATACAACAACATGTCTTCTACTGCCTTTTCTACACTAGGATAATTTTTAGATAATAATCCAACTAAAATATGTCCTTCACTAGCATCAAATAGCTCTTTCGCATTTTCAATAGTATTTCCTAATACATTTAAACAAATACGATCTTTATAAAATTTTGGTGTTAATTTCATTTTGATTTCTCCTTATTTTGTAATAATTGATTAATTTTCTGATATATCTGATTCAATTGTTCATACGTAACACTTCGAACATCAATTTCAATCTTTCCTTTATTTGCACGATAGTCTCGAGTATAAATCGCAATCTCGCCTTCTTTTAATTTCTTGCTTAACTTTACTACATCGATACTTTTATCAAAACATAATTCACTACGATAAATTTCTCTTCCAGCTTCATCTTGTATTTTTGTAGCACTAACTAATGAATGATCTATAAACATTGCATTTAATGTATCGACTTTATCAATCATAACCCTAATAAGATCATCTGATCTAAGAGCATAATTTTCAATCGCTTTTACTAGCCCTAAAATATTTTCTTTGCCTATTTTCATAGCTCGACCAATAGCATTGGATTGTAATTTGATATTCTCGATATAGTTTTCTTTTCCTAATACTAATCCTGAAGTAGGTCCTTCGATTGCTTTAGCACCACTATAGATGACAATATCTCCACCCATTTGATAATATCTAGTCAAGTCTTCTTCTGCTGCCGCATCAATAATTAATGGTATATTATATTTTTTCGATAGTTCTACATACTCTTTTATTCCAGCTATCGCTTTTTGAACACAATGATGTGACTTAATATATAATAATCCAACTGTTTGATTCGTAATCAACCCTTCAATATGTTCTTTCTTACACTCATTGGCATAACCCGCTTCTACTACTTTTCCTCCACCTAATTCAATCATTGTTTCTACAGGCACGCCATAATTAACATTATGCCCTTTCGCAATAATGATTTCTCTTGGCAAACTATCTTTAATTCGATGTATCTGTAATGCTTTTACCAGATCATCTTTCACAATCAAACTTGCGACTGATTGAGCAATTCCACTAGATGCACTAGAAACAATGTAAGCTGCTTCTACTTGAAGCAATTTTGCTATGTAGTTCCCAGTTTGGTTCAATAATTCTTTCATAACAAAAAAATGAGTAGCTCCTTCATTCATCGCTTCATTCACTTCATCACTTACTGTTGAAACACCTAAAATCGTCATTTTACCACTAGCATTAATTACTTTTTGTAATGAAAATTTTTGATAACTATCCATTATACTTTCTCCTTTATAATTTAATAAAGCTATTATTTAATACCACAGCATACGGTTTGATTCCTTTATCAAGGATAACTTCTTTTCCAATAGAATCCTTTAACACTATTTCTTCCTCTACGATTGAAAAGATTGTTAAATCAGCATCATAACCTTTTTTAATATATCCTTTATTTAATTTTAAAAAATCATTTGGTACTTTTGTGATTTTATCAATAGTTTCCTCTAATGAATATCCTATATACCACATTTTATTTACTACATTTGATAAATGATAAACTGGTCCATGCATACGATTATATTGATAAATATCACTACTGATAGTATCTGCTTTGATTCCTTTTTCTAATGCTTTTTTAGCGATATCAAATGAAAAACTTTCTTTGCCATGACCAACATCTAAGTACATTCCTCTTTCAACAGCTTTTATTATTTCTGCTTTCACTTCGCCATTTTTATTAAAAATACCATTTTCTTTGCCATGGAAACAATGAGTTAACATGCAGTCTTCTCCTAGCATATTTGCAATATCCTTTAACCTTGGAGGAAAACTACCACAATGAACCATTAATGGTTTCCTTGTTTCTTTTTTAATTTCCATCGCTGTTATTAATGGTTTTATTCCATTATTTCCGACAACACTAGCACTCATTCTAGCTTTTAATCCAACGATAAAATCAGGATAGTTTTGGATTGATTCTTTACAATGAGCCAAAGAAATATTGGATAAATCACTCAATTCATCTTGCCTAAAAATTCCTGTGTCTGCAATATTAATAAAAGCATATACATTTGTTACTTTATGCTTGGTGATTTCATAAAAATCATCGATTTGATTATATCCACAACTTCCAGCATCTATCACTGTTGTGACACCTGTTTTATAGCCAATTTGATCGGCATCATCATAATATAATTCCCATTTAGGGTAACAATGTGTATGGATGTCAATCCATCCTGGACTTACATAATACTTATCTTCTAAATCGATGGTTTCTATAGAATCATCTCTTTTTAATTTATCAGCAACTTTAGTAATTTTACCATCTTTCATAAGAATACTAATACTATCATGTTGAATCGTTTTTGCATTAATAATTAGTAGTTCTCTCATTTTTTTCCTCTTTTTTAAAATTTCTGCTTTCATTATAGCATATCAAAACTTAACTAGTAAACTAAAAGAAACGCTAATCATATTTGATCAATACTATCTTTATTATTTGATTAAAAATATGATTATATTAAAATTTATTAAATAAGTTATTAATTTGAAAATAGCGAACATACTAATAGCGTAACAAAATATTGGAGGTTAAAAAATGAAAAAATTATTGATAAGTTTATTTGCATTTTCTTTTTTGTTTACAGGATGTAATATGTTAAACGGTAGTGATAAAGACACAGATACGAATGATAACACTACGACAGATGATAACAACACGACAAATAACTCGACTACGAAAGATAACGACAATACGACAAATGATAACTCGACTACAAATAACAACAACAATGTAGCAGATGGTATTGCTGATACTTTCGAATCTTTTGAAACAGCTTTAGCTAATGCTGGAATAACTGTTCAAAACAAAGCAGAAAACTTTGCAGATAAAATTGGAGCGAAAGAAGGTTACAAATACAACAGTGATCAAGGTTATATTGAAGTATATTACTTTGATGATCAAGATGCCTTAACAACAATTAAAGCAGATAAAAAAGTAACCGTTAATGGTCAAGATTATCCAGTTGTCGTCAATGGAAATTGGGTATTATTTACGAATGATTTAGCTTATGAAAACGATGTAAATACCATTTTCAATACGTTAAAATAAGCGTTATATTGATTAGTCAGTACTTAAAAAACCAGAGTTCTCTGGTTTTTTATTATTCAATATTATTTATGTATCATTTAATCTCCCTTATACATAATATTAAAAAGCTGTATTTCATTTGGCTTTAACGTGATATCCAATTCTAATATGTTTTCTTCTACTAAGATGTTTTGCACAAAAATCCTTGGAGTACTAACTCTTCTTAAGTAATTAACCCAATATATATTGATATCTGATTCAAAGTTTAAATGTCTCCACTCATCTTGTAGACTTCCAGAATTTTGATTAATATCCTGTCTAGACATCATATAATCACCATTTTTTATATGTTCTATCTTTATATTGATTCTTAAAAACTCTTTGTTTTTCAACATATTTGGTAAATCATTAACACTTATTTTATTTTCATCTATTCTATCGTTATCATTGATACTTTTATAATTTTGACACATAATCGCATATTGATCCTGAGCATTTTTAGTAACTAAACAGTGTGCATTTCTAATGACTACTTGACGATAAAGATTTTTCAACATTTTTAAAGCATAAAAGCTTGGCTTTGGTATACCATGTTTTGATAATAATCCATTACCACCAAACAATAATGGTCGTGTATTATAAAAATCAATATGTGCATCACTAAACAAGCAATATCCTAACATCGTTACTTTATCACTACACAAAATGGCGTTTTGTGCTAAAAAAGCTGCCTTAATTATGCTATCATTCACTATATTATTATTTGATAGACTTAAACTATATTCAGAAACATGTAACTCTAACTCTAAATTGCATTCTTTTAGTATTGCCTTGGCTGCATTTATTTGCTGTAAAACAAAATCATAATCTGTTATTTTATCAGAATTATTATTAATTAGAAAACATTTTAAAGAGATAAACCTTGGTATTTCATGATAGTTACTCCATAACTCTAGCTCTTGTTTAAATTTATGTAGACCTAGCTTATTTAAATTAAAACCACCGCCACCTATCTTTATACTAGAAAGATGTTTATGAAAAGCCTGTAAAATAATATCAAATTCTTCTAAGAATAGCTGAAACTCAACTAAATCATCATTCATAAATTCAAAATACCAAGAACTAACATAATCCATTCCATAGCGTTTAATAAAATGGACAATCATATTATTGTAAAATAATGCCATCTCTTGTTTCGTATTAAAATTCAACATATTATTATGCTTATACCCAAGAGCTATATAAGGTTTCAAATTATTTTCATTTAAAAAATCGATAGCCAAATCTAAATGTCCAAAATATCTTTTGTCTTTTGACACATCATTATTAGCATATAACTTTGGTAAATAAATATCCCAAAAACGTACATATTCAATTTGTATACTATCTTTCGCTTCTATTATTTGTTTTTGAATTGATGCCTTTGTAATATCCAATACTGTTCCTATGTTTATTAAGGAACAATAGCTATTTGTCCACTGTTCATTACTATTTATCATTCTTTTGGTAGATAGAGATAGATTTTGAACTACTTGATATTCTTTGACAGGAATTTTTTCAAGGTAAGTTGCAATCTTATCTTGTACATCTTTTAATTTATTTTGTTTTTCTGTATCAATAGATTTTAATTTTAATTGTTTTCTTTTACGAAACATTGATGGTGTTGAATCATATACTTTTTTAAATGTTTTATTAAAAGAAGCAATACTAGCAAACCCATTATTCATCGCAATCTTCATAATTGATGCATCAGTATGAAGCAAATCTTCAATTGCATGAGACAATCGAACGGTATTAAGCAATTCTATAAAATTTATATCGCACTTCTTCTTTATATATTTAGATAAATAATTGGAGGAAAGAAACAGCTTTTCTGAAAGATCCTGTAGCGTGATGGCTTGTCGATAATTTGCTCTAATATAAGTAAAAATTTCCTGCATTCGATCATCAGTTTTACTTTTTTCATTCTCATAACGCATATCCTTTGGTGCTAATAAGAAATTACTAATAAGAAAATGCACCAATTTATAATATAAACTATGTAAATAGATAGGTTCCTCTTCATCCTTTATTACTATTTTTAAAATCTCTATCATAACTCCCTTTAATTCACTATAACTTTTATTATTCTTGTTTACAGAGTTACACCAAAATAAAATAGTGCTTTGCCCTATTAGTTTTCTTACTTGCATATAAGAAAGTATAAAACGTATCATTAATATATCCTCTGAAGCAATATAACTATGATTTCTATTTGTATTAATAACAATGCAATCGCCACTTAGTAAATTAAACTGATCCTCATCTATCATAATTTTTATTGTACCATTTATTATATATAATAACTCAAAATTTTCATGATAATGTATTCCAACTTTTTTGGTAGTTATAAATTCAAATTCGATTAACGTATCTGAAGTCATAAAATTTTTTTCCATAAGAATTCACCTCCGTTCTATTGATTTCTACAATATTATCTTATCAATTTATTTGTTTAAAAATCAATAGTCGAAAAATAGCTATCCATATTTTTTTACCAAATGTAAAAAATTACCATGAAAAAAAGAGCATTTTTTATGCTCTTATCTCTCTTGGGAAGGAACGGAAACCATTAAACTCAATTTATTTTCGCTGATATAATACAAGTAAATGGAACCCGCCCTGAAATTTATACCTTATTACATTTTGTAATTGGTATATCTAAATTTTATCCTATATAAAGTAGTTCAACTATTTCATTTTACTTCATTTTTTTATTCATTCTTTCCCTATTTACTGTTAATGATTCTATAAGTAACTTTAAATCCAATATTATATATCAATTCTGGTCTTATAAAGTTGTATCTATAAATGTAGTAACAAGTTACAATAAAAAATACAAAAAGGACTAAAACAAAAAGTTGTGATAGTCCTATGGCTGATACTTAAATAGTCTATAAAATTGTTTTTATTCAGCTTCTGAAGCTGCAGTAACCTTATTAGAGAGTATAACAAATGGTGTCCACCAAAGTGTTAAGAGTACTAACTCGATTGCATTCCAGATCGCC
>Ga0153950_1001485_pt1 | contig 10405 bp, 10 predicted proteins | sample TSNJ034MetaG_FD_104737 | JGI IMG/M metagenome (GOLD analysis project Ga0153950, IMG submission 104737) | Attine ant fungus gardens microbial communities from New Jersey, USA - TSNJ034 MetaG | ecosystem: Host-associated > Fungi > Mycelium > Unclassified | place: USA: New Jersey, Wharton State... | reverse complement strand
TAATGTCCCATGCATTCCTTTTCATCTAACTCTCTCATGTGTCTGAACTTTAGAAATTAAAATAAAAGACAAGAAAAATGACAAGAAAAATAAAAGAAAAATAAATATTGACTTGGCTGTTTTACCAAGTCATGACACTGCTCTGCATTCCTAACAACCTAAGACCAAGAAACAACAAAGAATCAAGCAGAGTGATGTAGAAGTCCAAAGTTATGTATTCACTAGATGGGAAAGTTACAGGCAGTGATACTACCTCAGAAATTATATTATTCAAGGACCCATCAAACAAATGCAGTTCCACAGGAGGAGTAGGAGAAGTAGGCAGAGAGTGTCCATGAGTAAAAGAAGAGTCCACAAAGCAGAGGGTAGCCTATGATTTAAACTATGGTTCAATTGTTATAGTGTGGGTGTCAGCAATGATCAATGAATGAATGAAGAAGTTTCATCCACAGAGATAGCTAGTCCATTTTGTGTGTTTGTGCTAAAGTGACACGAGCGATGAATGAAGCCTTCCCATAAAATATGTTCTAAATCTCAAAATCGGCATCAGACAGAAAAGTATTGTTTCAAGTATACAAGGTTCCTAAAATCACCTGTTACATTATGAGATTAGAATGGTCTCTTGTCAGCGCGCATGGACACTAACATATGTGTCTGTGTCTGTGTCTGTGAGAGAGAGGTCCATGCTGTCTCGGGTAAAAAAAGGTGCTACCTATCGCACTAGTTTCTATTTATGGACACGGACAAAACAACTGCGCAAGCGATCCGCAGTCGTTTTGTATCTATTATTAGGAATAAGGGCGAAACAGAGAGGGAGGGATAAATTGAATGTTTAGAAGATCGCCTGACCGATCTGTCATTTGAATCTCCTATCATCGCTTTCCGTCGTATATCCCATTTGTTTCTCAAGAAGAGACCTAGACAGACTCTTCTTCGCGTGCTAATGCTAGCCTTGGTTTTATTGATAGCGTTCGGATTTGTGGCGTTTGATTATGGTGCAGTAGTGATGAACAGTTGGTAGGTAGGTGAAAAAAGGCCGTTGTGTGTATTTGTATGTATGTAAATATCTAGGATAGCTGTCATGGGATGGGACTCTTGTCATAGAGCTAAAGTTGCCTCCCCCGTCTTCCTCCTCCGCTCCTCCCCCTCCCAGCCTTCTACGGGTGTGTGCTGAGGACGGGAAGCTGCTCTATTATTATGATGATTGATGTTGATGAATTTTGAATCTATTGAGTTTAAGTTGTACCGCCCGTTCACGTCACTTTCTTCTGCTTCTTCTGCTTCTTCTTCTTTTGATAATGATGAAGTTAGATCCGACGGTTACCCGAGCTGTAGTAAACAGCGGGTATTCAGAAAGGAGAACGAACCCCAAGTCCACCCGAAGAAACAACAGACGAGGTAAGGCAATGATTTTGATTTTGATTGATACTCATGAATAACTTTTTTTCTCTGTGTATCTGTTCATCTATATATATCTATTTGTGTATATGAATGACATGGATGATGACGATGACGACGACAATGATGAAGGAGTGACGTCATTTCCTCGTTTTCGTTTACTTTTCTCTTGCTTTTTCTGATCTTTTATTTGGGAAAGCATGGATGACGTTGAGGGGGAGTTATTAAAATCAAATGAAGAACTTGCTCTTGGTACAAGAATGGGTTTCATGTGAACGATGAGCAACAATGAGCATGACTCTTTGTTTTACGAAACCCAAACCCCCCATTTGATTACGATACCATATGTAGCAGTAGTAAGGTGGGTTGTAAAGAGAAACAAAAAAAGTGGATTGAAAATTCCTGTTGATAAATGAGTGAATGGCATTTTTTTATATCAAGTCCAGGGAGACAGAGTGTTGATGCTATATTTCATCCATCGGGTTCACGAGCTTTGTGTGGACCTACAAGGAAAGACGCGGCTGAACGGAATCCTTTCCCCCGTGTAAGTTGTGAACTATGAGTTGGCTGGAGACCTAATTTGGATAATTCTCACACACTTGGCACTTCTTTTCCCTCCTTATCACGATAACATTTGAGATAATCAGACTACGTGTGGAACCCGGTCAACAGCCCGAAGGAAGGGTTTTTTAGTTTTTTTCCCTCACCTCTACCTTTCGTTCCATCATCTTTCTCCCTCTTTCAGAAATGAGCGAAGACATTGGCAAATTATCAACTGCGAAATATGGAAAAAGCAAAGTGAGGGTATTTCGAATCGTGAGAGAAGAGGAAAGGAGGCATTATGTCGTTGAGTATAATGTGACTGTTTTGCTTGAAGGTGAAATTGAAACGAGGTATGTGGATGCGGCATGTGTGGTGGACCGTCGTTGTTCATTGATGGATAATGGTGTAGTTATACCAACGCGGATAATAGTGTCATTGTGGCTACTGATTCCAGTACGCTTTTTCTCTACTGTTTCTCTCTCTGTTTTGATTTCATTATTTTTAGTTAAAAACATTATCTATTGTAAGCCTATCACGATCATCTCCCAAATCAAACGCGATATCTCCTCTTCTTAGATTTAGCCAAGATTTCCCCTTTCATCCTCTCTATTGAGAAATTTGGAATCCATGTTGGCCTGTTTTTCATTCGGAAATATGGCCATATCAAGAAAGCGAATGTGACAATTGAACAATTACGTTGGAAGAGGATGGAAATGGAAAATGACGAGAAGGAACATGGACATGCGTTTTGGAGGGATGGAGAGGAAAAGAGGAGTGTGGACGTGGTTGTTGCTGTAAGTGCGATTCGCTGACAACTCTGTTGATGGTATGATCGATATTACGTTACCCCTAGGTCGAGGCGAACGATGGAGTTGTAGCTTCAGTGAGCGCTGGATTGTCTGGACTGTTGGGTCAGGAGAACGATCCTCTGTATGCTTTTGGTTACTGATGATTTCTAGTCCTCAAATCGACGGGATCGAGTTTTGAAGGATTCATCAAGGATGAGTTTACAACTTTGAAGCCTGTCAACGATCGGATATTCTCTACTTCAGTTGACCTCAAATATACGTTCAAACAATTCATTCTGCGTCACAAGATGACATCGGAGCAAATACCTGTACCTACGGAAGAAGAAGGGGGTGTTTGGGATGAGAGCATTGCGGAGAAAGTGAGGAAAGCGACGATGGAAGTATTTGCGATGGACGAAAGCGCGAGTGTTCAAGTAAGTGAAGAATGTTTCATTGGAACATGGACTAAGATGATGTAGGCAACGTTGTACAAGATGGGGCAACGGGTGCTTGCTGAAAACGGGGGTATTGAAGATGTAGAGTATACATTGCCGAATCAACATTATATAGCGGTGGATATGAGCTATATGGGAGTCGATAATGTGACGCCGTGAGTATGAATCCGCGCCAGTAGGATCAGTGTCACCGGGGGGAGTGTTGACGGCGGTTTACAGGAAAGATGCAGAAGTATTCTGTCCGATTGCAGCGCCGAGGTGAGTTTGCAACTCCTAATTTACGCAGTGTCACGCCGGGGGTCAAGGCTGACGTAGTTTTGTTTGTTCGAACAGCGGATTGATCTCCGCCAAGATCTCGCGCAAATAAAACACGTCACGAGGGAAATTCGGGGAGTGGAAGGGGGAGTGGTGGGACGAGGATAGAAGGAAGGCAGTGTCTGTATCTATAAGAGAGTATGTGACGAGGACAAGGTTCGAGAGAGGGAGGGAAAGAAGTAAAGAAAAAGAGAAAAAAAGGGTTGTCAAGGATGCGTGGGAAGATGACGTCTGGGGAGAGTAACCAAGTAGGGAGTTGAAACTGATGTTATTAAATAAGGAGATTGAAGACAGTTAGTAGAGACACAACCATGGGAGGAGACCACAAATGCCCGGTATGCCAAGCGACGTTTACTCGGCCGCAACATGTTGCACGGCACATGCGATCTCGTGCGTTCACAGTGTTCTGGGGTGTGGGGTGGGTGCTGACGGGGTGTAGACACTGGGGACAGGCCTTACAAATGCCAGCATTGCGGAGACCAGTTTGCACGCAGGTACGGGGAATATGGGACTTTGTGAGAGTTGTCTAAAATGCTGTAGTGATCTGCTTTCTCGTCACATTAACAAGTGCCATGCCGACGAAAAACCGCTTGTCAGCCCCGGCTCCCGCCGGAAAGGCTCGTCCTCGGCCTCGCGTGCGACCACCTCCAGACAGGCATGTGACCAGTGTGTCCAGTCCTCTCTGCCGTGCGATGGCGCCAATCCCTGTGGTACGCCGGCCCGTCTCTCCGTTTCCTTCGCCGTGGCTGACCTTGACAAGCCAAATGTATCCAGCGCAAGTGTCGCTGCACCTACGTCAAATTTCACCGCCAGACCGCCCCCATCGGCCCCGGCCATCAACCCCGCCAGTCCTATCCTCCGCCAGCCCGTATCCCCCCACCGACAGCCTCCGATATCCTCTACCTTCATCCCGCACCCCCGGCTCCCATCCCGTCCCTCCCCGACCCCGCTTCCACCTATGCCCTCTATCCCGACTGGGTCAGCGTCCCGTGGACCCACGACACCCCCGACGCGTACAATCATAACTACGTAAGCCAGCCCCCCGATCTCCTCTCTCTCAACAATCCTCCGTCTTTTTTTCCTCCGCAGCCCCAGCTCAGCAATCCACTGGTCTCCGCCCTCCCTGCAGACGACCCAGATGCCACCCCCATGCCTCTCAAGGATCCACGTGATGCTCAGCTCTGGAAGCAGTACATGCGCTCCCCCGATCAGCCCAACGGCAATAGCAATAACATCATGAATCATAATAATAACAATAATAAAAGGACCCGTGTCCTCTCCATGCCCGTCAGAGGCGAAAGCGGCGTCAGGACCACTCTCAGTGAGGATCTCAGCTCCTATGAAGCTGCCGTCCTCGCCAGAAAGGCTCCTACCAACCTCAATCTCGTCCCAAAACAGCGCAGAGGCACCCTCCCTGCCCCGCCCCCCTTCAATGCCCATCAGTATCCATTTATCCCTTACATTTCCTTCGATGATTCTGGCCCTTCCAGCAGGAGTCGTTCTCCTGTCGATCATTCCTCCTCCTCCTCTTCCTCACTCGCCGGTGTCTTTGGTCACAATAACAACTCCTCTTTCCATCCCCAGCCTCTTACCTCTTCCTCCTCCTTCCACCTCCGCCAGGGATCACCGAGTGCTTCCAGCACCGGCACTACCGCTGGATCATCCTCCAGAGCCAGCTCAGTAGCTACAGATCAGGCTGACGATGGCTACGACGACCATCCTAGTCCCCATGACTCCATCTCTGAAGACGACACTAAACAAACCGCCGACCCTCTCAGGCCTACAGTAAAGAGATTGGCTTCCACCCATTTGGGTTCATCTCAATTTGTAATTCCAGATCAGGACATCGACAACTTGTCTGTGGGAGGTGGAGGTCGCATGATGATGCCGTCTCCTGTCGATCCTTTTGCGTTTGGCATGAACTGAGCAACTACTGTATGATTATACCGAGGGATTATGAACAAAAAAAACCGCGGATATAGAGGCTTTTTTTATATTGGGTGTTGCAGCGGGTTATATATTATTATCCTTGGTTTTTGACCAAGCCGTTCCAAGCTTACTTTGAGTTCTGGAGTTTGGATGACTCTTTGTACAAAACGAATTTATCACCGTATTATCTGATGACTCAATTCATCACGTGTTACTTCCAGAAGAACAAAAGTCGGCAATTGCCCACGTGCACCTTCTTGTACTCTTACCCCGAGTCAGAACATCATGACCTACCAATGTCTCGATTGTAACCGTACATTTGCATCTGCAAGCGCAAGGCAGTCACACTCAAGAGCTAAAGGCCATGATATTCCGGAGTGTGAGTTCTGTGATAGGACCTTTGTCGATCAACAGGCCTTGATGCAAGTAAGTACTTGCGTCCGAGTAGATAATGGTTCCCAATTCCCTTGGAATGCATAGCATAACAGGGCCGTCCACATATATTGTGCCCCTAGCCAGCAGTTAGTTGGGACATCCGCTGTATTCCAACAGGTGCGGTCTCATTCCTTTTGACTGTAGGTTGCATTTCCTGAATTAGAGCGATAGCATTCGTCAGCCCACCAACTTGTCCCAGTCAATGAATCTGTTGCCTATTTGGATGACGCTGAGGCCGAGACTTACTGCTACAGCTGCAAGCGTAGCTTTATCAGTAATGCTGCCCTCAATAATCATCTCGCTTATAGTTTAGTCCACAATTGGTGTTTTGTTTGCTCACGTGATTTTGCTAGTGAAGATGCCCTGGCCAAGGTGCGCATGACGGGAGCAGAAACCTTGGTACATAGAAACTGATGGATTTCCATGAACCAGCACAATGCTTCACCTGTCCATAACGGAAAGACTTTCAAGTGCCCTTTTTGCATTCAGATGTTTAAGACTCCTTCATCTATTGCCATGCACATTGAATCAGGCTGTCACCGTATCGCTCGCCATCAAGTCACAGCTGCCGTGCATCAGCTCAAGATTATTCCCCAGATTTCTCTCAACCACAGGATACAAGGACCCTCAAACCCAGCTCGACAGGTTTCTTTGTCGGCAAATGAGAACGCGTTTAATGGATATGCTTACGAATGTTATCTCTGCCACAGCACGTTCAAGACCCTTGATAGGCTCAATCAACACTTGCAATCACCTACGCATGACGAGTCTGAGTTTCGCTGCCCTCATTGCCACTCGGAATTTAAGCTTATATCTGGACTGGTTCAGCATATTGAGAGCGAGTCTTGTGGGATTGCTAGATTCCAGGATGTTACGAGGCACTTTGATTCCTTGACAGAGAGATTCTCAAGGTTGCTCAAGTTCTAGGAGGTGAATCAATATTGTCAGTTCATGATGATACCAAGAGTTTCTAGTTTTCAGAATGGATTTTTCATTGTATCCCTGACTGTGTTAATTGTATAAGAAAAAGAATGATCATGGGTCTGGTTTTTTGCACCTTGTGTTCATCAAGCAAACTAAAAACATAAACAACAGTGTGAGTGAGAGCTTTTCTTGGAGGCAATAGGTGATGTCTATTTTGAGAAAGATACACATGTATTTTCTGATACCAAGTAGATTTGTACTGAGTGTAAGGGGACACCCTAGGGCTGTGCTTAGTAAGTGTTGATGGATCTATTCTTATCTAGGGTCTAGATCTCTTAGCATATGTCCAATCTCTCTTGTTTCCCTTTGGTCTGGTTTGTACTCAGTTGATAGCCTTTAACTATTTTAGGATGTTTGGTATTGTTATGTTAGTGCTCATGTGATTGTGCACAGACTGTCTCCAGTAGTATATATAGAAGCCTGTATCAGTAGATCTACTATCATGAGTTACCTTGACTATTGTAAGAGAACCCTACCAACATCATCTCTGAAGCACTAGATCCACTTCCCAGAATGATCCTGCACCCAATTAAATGTAGCAACTTAGCCTGAGATGACTTAATCACACTCCAAGTCTGAGTTGACAAGAAAAACTTGATAGAGTTCCTATTGGATTCTGTATACTACTTATACAACTACTACATGGTCTATGCACTACTCTCCCACACTCATCATGTGACTCTATCATATGATGTGACACTGTGACATCCTGACATATGACTGTGATATCTGACATTAGTCATATAACACTTTCCTGCACTTCTTTCTTGTTATCAATGGACAGTGAATGTCCTTAGTGATCACCCTAGGTGGATGTTCAAGAAGAACTCAATGGAGTTCTTCATTGGATTGCAGTCCTACTTATACTACTACTACAGTGGCTGTACCCTAGAGTCCCACAATCACATGTTCTTTCCAGAATGTTCTATGATCACCTGACCTTGTCACATGATTTGACTTACTGAGTCCACCCTATTTATATCCTTACTCTATTGTATGCTTTGAGGTTTTGGATTAAGTATTCAAATGTGTGGGAAACCTTTTCCTGTTTGGAGCTCTCATAATATGGTTCTCCCTTCAAGTTTTCTCATTCCAAGGAATTTTTCCATTGATACCAATTTTCGTCCCATCTCTTTTCCCTTTTCTTTTTATATCTTCTTCTCCCCCAACCATACAGTAGTTTTGCTGTTAATTCCCTAGGTAATTCCTGACTGAACTCCTTTTTTTCTTCTTTTTGCTCCTGTTGCCTTAGCTCTTTGACCTCTTCCCTGTACTCTCTCTCGAACTCTTCTACCAACTCCTTTGCATTTCCCAAGTTTTCTCTATTTTCCCAGGTATCTTCTTCCACTGTGTAGCCTTTCCATCTCACTAGGAACTTCTCCTTTCCTCTAACCATCCTTTTGTTTAAGATTTTCTCCATCTCAAATTCCTCTTCTCCTTTGATGATGACTGGTTTTGGTAGTGTCTTCTTCTGTTCTTTTACCTGTGATTTATAGAGTTGTACTCTACTTACATTAACTACAGGATGTATTTTAATAGATTTGGGCAGTTCTAATTCTATCACATTACTTGAGACAATTCCTTTTACTTTGTAGGGGCCCACAAAGCCCTCGGTCAGCTTCTCCAATCTTCTTCCTTTTATCTGCTATTTTAGGTCCTTTGTACTTAGCAGCACTAAGTTCCCCACTTTGTACTCTTCTCTCTCTCTTCGTCTTCTGTCTCTGAACTTCTTCATTTCCTCCTGCACTTTTCCTAATGCTGCTTTGGCTTCCTCTTGGATTTTCTTCATTTTTTCTATGAATTTTCCCACTGCCTTGTACTTCCCTTTTCTTCTTCCCTCAAATCCCATCCTTGGGTCTTGACTGTAGTTTGCTTTGAATGGTAATGTTTTTGTAGCTGTATGGATTTTGTTATTATATGCGAACTCCGCCGTTCCTAACCAATCTGGCCACTGCTCTTGTCTATGATCAATGAAGACCCTTAGATATTGCTCTAACTCCTGGTTTATCCTCTCTGTCTGCCCATCTGTTTGAGGGTAATAGGCCGTTGAGAGCTTTGTCTGGATTCCCAGCAAGTTATTCAGCTCCTTCATCATTCCCACCGCAAACTGCACTCCCCTGTCTGATATGATGCTTTCTGGAAGTCCATGCAATTTCCATACGTGGTCCCAAAACAGCTTTACAAGTCCTTCTGCTGACGTCTTCTCCATTGTTGCTATAAAATGGGCCATTTTACTAAAATGGTCGCATACTACTAAGATTGTGTCGTATCCCTGGGCTAATAGCAGTTTGGTGATAAAGTCTGCCGATATATGGCTCTATGGCTTTTCTGGGATTGCATTGGGCATTAGTTTTCCCATTGGTGCTTTGCTTCGATTCTTGTATCTTTGACAAGCATCATATCCATCCACATATCTTCCCACCTCTTTCGTTATTCCTGGCCACCAGTAATTCCTAACAACAAACTCTGCCATCTTCCACCTCCCCCCATGCCCTCCTATTGGAGTGTCATGGTGTAATTGTATTATCTCTCTCCTGAGGTCTCCTTCTGGCACATATATTCTTCCTTCCTTTAATACTATCCCATCCTCTATTTCCCATTCTTCATCTTTCAGTGCCTTTATTCCTGTTCTTTTTAACTCTTCCACTGCTTTTACTATCTTCTCATCCCCTTCCTGTGCTTTTCTGATTCTTTTTCTTAGGTTTTCTTCCTCTATCAATATTTCTACTCCCCTAATCCACTCTGGTTTTATCAGCTTCTGGTCTTTGTTATCTCTTTCCACCCCCTCCTGCCAGTTCAGTCTTCTGCTTAATCCATCCGCCTTCTCCATGCTCCTTCCTGGAACATGTTTTAACGTGAAATTAAATTGTGATAGGTATAGGGCCTATCTTGCTTGTCTGCGGTTTAATTTTTGACTCGTCATAAAATACTGGAGGTTCTTATAGTCTGTCCAGATTTCAAATTCAAGTTTTGCTCCCTCTAAGTAGTGCCTCCATGCTTCTAGGCACCTTATAACTGCCAGCATCTCTTTATCGTGAATTTTGTAATTTTGCTCTGTGGTATTCAGCAATTTAGAGATGAAGGCCACCAGCCTCCACTTCCCATCTTCACACTTTGTCAACAACACTCCCCCTGTCGCATAGTCTGAGACATCTTCTTCCACTCTCATTTCCCTATCGATGTCCGGGATGGCCAGAATGGGCTCTGTGGTGAACCTCACTTTAAGTTTTTCAAACGCTTCTTCCTGTTCCTTCTCCTACTTCTACTTTTGCTCCTTCCTGACTAGCATGTGTAGCAGTGCCACTATCCTAGCAAAGTCCTTTATGAACCTTCTGTAGTAATTGGTGAGGCCTAGGAATTTTTGTACTTCTTTGACATTCCTAGGTGCCAGCCAGTTCAGGACTCCTTTTACCTTCTCTTTTTGCATCTCCACTCCTTTTGGACCAGTTACTACTCCCAGGAACTCTACTTCTCTTACTTTCCATTTGCATTTCTCTGGTTTCACAAACAGATTGTTCTCTTCCAATCTCCTTAGTACTTCCTCTACCAGCTCATCAT
>Ga0153950_1001484_pt1 | contig 10407 bp, 11 predicted proteins | sample TSNJ034MetaG_FD_104737 | JGI IMG/M metagenome (GOLD analysis project Ga0153950, IMG submission 104737) | Attine ant fungus gardens microbial communities from New Jersey, USA - TSNJ034 MetaG | ecosystem: Host-associated > Fungi > Mycelium > Unclassified | place: USA: New Jersey, Wharton State... | reverse complement strand
TGCGATAAGCTCAAGGCGGTTTGACTGAAAGATACCACCTCACCCTTAATGACTGCCATTTGCCGCTGCATGAACGTTAGCCCTGGACGTCCGAGAATTCAAAAAGCACCTCACTGCAAACATCTTTGGGTGGAAATCAGGATCGACAGCAAATAGTTTTCGTAATTGGAAAGTTGTATCTTCCCACCAAGCTCTCGACGTGAGGAGTGGCAAGAAGTGATTTCTTGTCTTGTCGCTGAATGGTCGACCAATGATACTAACTGGAAGATACAACCAGCCATATGTATATGAGCGCCAGCCTTGGGGATGTTCATGGGGGAAGGAAAGAGAATTATCAATTGCAGCAATGTGAATGTGGGGTCGTCGAGTATAATCAGTTCCGGTTGGGCTGTCAGATAGGGCTGGAGAGGCAGTGGCAACACGAACACTGCCTGCATCATTTCTTAAGGGTGCACTGTCGGTAGTTTTCAGTTCGTTCATGAGAGGCATCTCCAGCCGTACAGAACGAGTTGGTGCAACATCTACAAGGGGCTTTTCGTGGCCTCCTTCGCAATACTTGATCATATAATTATCCGCTCCTCGATCGGTGTTGAGCATTAGATAGTCTACATGGTATTAGGTCACGAGGAACCCAAAGGAAAATTTCTTACCAAGTACAACTAACCTTGATAGGGATCAAACTCAATTTTCGAAGGAGTCCGTGTAAATTGATAGACATACTTTTCTAGTTCATCTCTGAAGCTTTGTTGTAGACCCTGAGTCCAGTAGAATGGTCTTTCTGATTCATTCGGCTCTGTGCTGTCAAACAAGACCCTCTCATCCTCGTAATCAACTTCGTCATAAAGCTCATCCCCGTCGCCTGTCTTACCACACATGATGTTGAGCGTACTTAGGATACGCTTCGAGAAGTTGCCGTGTCTATGATTTGAGTCATCAAATGTATCTGCAATGGCCCGACCGGGCCAGGGGTGTTTCCTCAGGAATTCGGAAGCATCTACCATCATATCAGCAATTCCGCATTTTTCAACCTGCCGACACAAACCTAGATAACCATGCAGGAAATATTGCATGCTCCCAATTTTCTCGGGCAAAGGCTTTCCCTTCTTTGCTGCGCTTCGATCAAGCCAGTCGTAGAAAAAGGCCTTCAAGCAGATCAATTAATGACTATTTGGCGAGCAACTCAACGCACGGGGCTAGACAGCGAAACAAGGTAAGTAGGAGGGACAATATACAGTTCTAGTCTTCTATCAAGCAGCGATGCGGCAGCTTCTGAAATATAACTGTAGAAATTCAGGAAGGTCATTTGAGGTGAGGTCATGACCCCGAACCTTAGATTGGGTATCAAACAAGCACGACCGAACGGAATAATCCAACGAAATTGTCGGTGGATCCATTTCGTCGTCTGAAATACAGGGATGATAGCTCTTTGGTATCCCAATCCTGTCATATCATACTCACCTTAGGGTTGAGCCGCCCATAGGGCTCCTCGTCTTTGGGTTTGAACACCCTGAGAGTTGACACGTAATGAAGTGGAGATCGATAAATCATAAGTATACTAACGCGATAGTCTGTACTCGTCCTCCAGAAATCTTAGTACGAGCAAAGTATGATCCTGAAGAGCCCTTCGAGATGATCTTGGGATGAATGCCGTCTGAGATTGCATTCTTCACAGACTGTACTAATGAGCTAGACCGGAGACAATCAGTCATTGACAGAAATTTCCCCAGAATTAGAAGAACTACCCACACTTCAAAGTCTTCTTGGGTCATAGGAGGTTTATGCTCCAACGTCTTAATCTGGCCAGCACCAATGCTGAGCGCTGGGAACTAGCAAAAAATATGGAACCATATACCATGATATCTGATGTTGAAGTGCTCCGTACATGGGGCTCAAAAACACTCTTCCATATCTGTCTCTTAAGATGTTCTTGTTTCTTCTTTTGTTTTCGTTTAACCTTGTGGGCAATCGACTCCGTCCATCTAGAAAGACAATGCAGCAGAGTCTAAAACAGGCGGAAAGAAATTTTCAAACCTCTTGAAGGCATTGTCGAGCTTCTTAAGGTCAATAGTACCAGGTCGACTGCGAGTCAGGCCACGTGTAGAAGAGGTCATGGCTCGTGTCCTTGAACCCGTACCAAGGAGGCCAACATCAGCCTCGTCATCGACATTCTGGGAAAGAGGCTGGTATCCATCACGATTGGATCTGTCGGGCATGAATCTCAGCAAGCGATGGTGACTGTTGGGTTGTGGGGATATGCGATGTGTAATTGAGGTAAAGACCAGGATGTCCAGTGGCTGTGCCTGCAGGCCTAATCGAGCTAACTCATTAGAGGTGCCTTTTGAGCAAAAACTTTAACGCTGAAGGGACTATAGCAAACAAGTACAATGGTGCTGGGGGCTGGATGGGCAAGCTACAAGGCTTGTTATCTACTGTATATACTAGATCGTCTATACTATGACATTGAAACATTACAACAAAACATGGACTGTATGAACTGTTTGGCATATTCTATTTTGACTAAAATTTACAATAGGATCAAAACCGAGATACAAGAACGACTATCTGCTTTCTACTCGACAATCCTTCGACCAAGTGATTCATCAATCACAGGATCGTTACAGCCATTTGCGTGTGTATCATCAAGTGAGATAACTCTTGGTTGGAATATTCGGGGCGAACCCTGAGTTTGTTCAGAGGATCCATTGACAGTTCCACTCTTTTCGTCGATGTCGGTCAATGGGGTTTGAATGAGAGAAGGGATCATGAGAAGAGAATTGTAGGAGATGTGGCACCACAACAGGAGAGTCAGAATTGAATGAATAGCTCCCAGTACTCGGAAAAATCCTGAATCAAAGACATCTGCTAGATGTAGGGTGATATTGGCAAAGACACCCTTTCAAATATTTTGAGAAGAGTAACGGGTACATCAATGGCAAGACACTTACGTTCGGAAAGACGAGGCCCCAAGCTGTAAGCTTGAATCGGAGTTTGGTGTGTCTGAGGACGTGGACGAACCCAAGAAGGGCATAGCTGATCCAGAAGACCGCCCATGACCAGAGAATGAACGAAAGAACCGAGCAGAACATGTAAATGACGTCTCCAGAGATTCGAAGGGAAAAGAAAGGGGAATGGGAAGAGAGAAGTGGAAGAAGTGATTGGAGTTCGGCCCCAATCAGCGACACAGAGTATGATGCTTGGGCCGAAACACCGAGGGGAAGAAAGACGGAGAAGACACTTGATCCTGGAGGGAAACCATAGACTACCAGTCTCAAAACATAAGTTGCAAGCATCATTGATGCCAATGATAATCCCAAAGTGAGGATGAACGCAGCAACGATAACGGTTACGAGCGCTGCGTGAACAGAGAACTCCCTAACAGGTTCTGCAATCACGGCACCTGTTGAAGATGCGACCACAAATGTGACGACGGGAAGAATCCATGATGCCGTCATAGTGGACAGTGCATGCGAATGTTGGGTAATCCTACGAAACAAGTAATGACCCTGGACACGTTGAAAAGAAAAGGAAACTGTTCAGTGCTTACATTAGATAAGCTCCTCCCCAGAAGCACGTTGATGAAATGGCAACATTGATCCACCATAAAATCCACAGAAAACAAATGAAGACTTGCCCACCGACGCCGTAATGATAGTAAACTACATTGACAGAAGCACTGAGAATTGTTGTAGCCCCCATTGGGTAGCAGCTGAAGAAGAGACTATAGCTGGGATGCTTGAGCAAGCGAATGAATGCCTTGGGCTCTATCATGAGTTGTGCTATTGTCGATATGTTGAATAAAAGGAAAAGAAAGATATTCAGGAAATAAAATATGAGACTGAGGATTGTCAAGGTCTGTGAGCCCTGTCCATATGGAAAGGCAAAAAATAGGATGCTAATCGCACCAGTACCTGCTTTGAGTTATACTGACACATGTATTCACAAACGGGTCATGAACTCACCCATTGGTATTGCCCATAGCACTGGTGTGGTCCTCCTCGAAAATGTTCACCCTGTCAGCATTTCCTCCTACTACGCAACACAAATGTTTCCTTTACCTGACAATTCTCTTGAAAGTACTTGAAGCGATCATGGCGAATCATAAGAAAGCTCACTAATGCATATAGTATGAGTGTGAACTTCCAGTGCCCGTGCTGATGTTATTCTTTGAAATAATTCGCCTTACGGCAAGCGCTGATCCGAAGTTGTTAGCATAGCCACATGGTGCCTATCAGCCAGTCATTTGGCGAACGAACACATCTACTGTTGAAAGTCACATTACCAACGTGTCATAGATTACCCGCGAAATCAGCAAGTGATCAAGGTGGATAAACTCAATACTTACATTATTGCAATAAAGCATCATGCACAATAGTCACACGCATGTCACAGAGCATAACGTGACGTGACATAGGACTCCTTGAGTACTACGAAGTCCCACTACTGCTCAAGTGTGATTCTAAGCTCCTGTCTGCTTTTCTAACACCCTCTGTGCGTTCTACAGTGCTATACAGGTGATTCTCCTATCTGCTGCCGCCACCTGCTGCTGGAGAGAGGTATAGGGAGTATGGTAGGGCTATACTCTATTAATAAACCTGACTCATGACCGTAAACGAAGAGCCGGGAATGTGTTTACAGTAACCTCAATTTGGACTGAGTTCATCTTTCTCTTGCGTCGCCAGCAAGCTCTTTACTTACCGGTCTTAGCATGCTTGCAGTTCTGCTGTTGAGGCATGGATTTATACCAAGGAGATAGTTCCTTCTTGATAGCAAACTCCCTGCCACTCCTTTCTACCGCACATTCATGGGTCAATTAGTCTCTTCACAATCACAGTCAAATTCCCCCTCCGTACATCCGAGCACTCGTTCTCGACTCTCCAAATCACCACCCTCAGAGCTCGTGGATCCTCTCAATCCTCCATCGTCTGTCTCCAAATCTGATCCTTTGACTCACACTGTGGTTGGTGGGACAACGGCATCTACCGACCTCAAGGAAAAGCGGGCTCGATATCGGCACCTGATGTTGCTCACACCACCTTCCAAGCGAAAAGCGAAGAAATATGCTCTCATTGTTCGTGGATTAATAACCGGACAACCAACTGCTATCAGGCCCAAGGTCACCAAAATAGTGGCACAGCCACAGCTTCTTCAAGTCAAGTCCCATCTAGCCGAGTCCAAATATGCCAATCCCATCATTGCTGAACTCCGCACTCTTTCACCTTCAGGTGACCACTCGTCAGTGACTGCCGAACTTGGCCAGAAAGACGCACCTGTAATGGTCCGGCCCATGCATGCCGTTTGTCTCCCACACCCAGACGCCGAAGCTCACCGACACTATTTCTCCAATAAGTCGGAAGGGAGTAGTACTGAGCTGGACTTCTTTTCTCTGGCTACCACCAATTTATCCGTAGAAAGACTCTGGAAATTCATTAATGAAGTTCATATCATTGACTTTATAAATTCTCCTGACTTTGGACTCGGGCAACCCGGCGATGGCCCTGGCATTCTGGCAGGAGCAGTTCCAACACCCGAGACTATCATAAACGGGTTTGAGCAGATCACTCCCGAGTTAATGACCTTAGGATTCGCGATTGGGGAAAATATCTTGCCAGATCACAAAGGTGTGTGTATGCACCAATGCTTCACTGAGTCTTTGAACAACGTTTCCAGGTGTCTTTCCGCCAACTGATCGAATGTCGGTTCTTACCTGTGCGTGACCACATTACAGTTTAATTATGACTCTCAGCTGATCACTCTGAAGACTGGTGGGGCTTTGAATTGGTATTGCCGCTTCCATCTCTTGCTTTTCTTGCAGTCAGTCTCTCGTAATTCTACCATTCTCTTTGATCAGGCATCTGAAAATCTACTCCAGAGTGTACACTCGATTTCTGGTGCTGTCATGAACTTCCTTGCTGCCCTCTCGCTCATGAATAATGGGATCCGGGAGATACTTCCTTTTATCCGGTACATTGCGCAATTTGCCGACTCCGAGTTCGATCAAATTCAAAAGCAGAACCGAGGAAAAGGGGTTGTATGTGCCGCAACTTGGTGAGGCTAGCTTGGCACCCGTCAATTTAAGGCTGAATGTTCACTAATCTCAGGATCATGCCCGCCGCTCTGGTATAAATTCCTTCATGTCTAGCTCACTGGTCTGTATTTGTGACGTTGTTCTTCTAGGTTCCTCGTCCATGGGACTTCCCAGATCCACCCGTGTTGACATCAAACTCCCCGGAGGGCAAGGATGAGTTGGCTGGCTTCCCAGACAGGGGGCAGGAACTAAAGCCACATCCAGTGACCGTGTAGAAGCCTATACCTAGCCATTCATCGCACCCGTTCCAGCGATTTTCGTCTCCGATACAGTAACTGTAGCTGGCGTTACAGGAGCCACCTTCAAGATATCAAGTCCGTATACCCCTCAAACCTTGGATAATTCCCTAAATTGATCATTGACAATTACGTTACGAAACATTCTCGTTTACTGTCCAATGCTTATTTTCCCTTATTTCTCTGTTTGAGTTGTTACAATTCCGTCGGGTTCTAAAGGCAAATTCATGATTTGGTTCGTGGAAAGAGTTTGTGTTGCTCACCAATGTAATCGACCAAGTCATCCTGAGCAAAAGATGAAACAAATTGATCTGGAATATTGGCCGAGAAACCCTGAACGAAGTTTCATCAACTGATTGAATAGATATTGATCGACTCACTTTGAGTAAGGAATCGTAGTTTGCATAGATGCTTCCTCCTAGCATGAACGATCAGAGTGTCTCTAATCGTTGAAAAGCTGAAACTAAGAGAGAGATGCTTACCTTCAGCTTGAAGCCGTTGCTTGTATTGTTCGATCTGAGCCTCCGAAGCCGAGTCCTTAAACATGACAATGTATCCTGAAGTAATGTATTGAACTGAATGGCAAAAGTGTTAGGGGAATGAAATGACTCACGACCAGACATACTTCTAACTAGCCTTGGTGATAGGTGACAGTACTTATAAAGCCTCGTCCCGTGACTACGGAGGGTGGATCTCAGGGCCGGCTCTTATTCACAGCAACGGAGATGAATCATGATGAATCAGTTAAAGTATAAAAAATGACGCCCGGTTGCGTGCTTTATCAGTGGTCAAACGATGGAGCGCCACCATCTTATGGTGCGTGGCGAGGTTAACCGAGGTTGGCCCATTCAGTGAATATGGCTCAACATACTAGTGGCAAGCTGTCAATAGGAGTTAGCTTTGGCTGCGGCCTTGATGGCAATATGTGACCCTACGCAGTAGACTGATAAAAACTGATTATCTTGATCACAGTTGTCCATCGCTGATTGCTCGTTTAGATCCTCTCTCGAATCCACTAAATATCACATGGCCAAAATCATATCTTACCCTGCTTCTTTCCTTTGTTCTCTCTGGCAAGTTTTCGAAAAGTGACCGAAATCTCAGGAGGTGGCTGTGTGTGACCCTGGATAGTAGGCTTATTTTGTTTTTGGAGAAAAGCGCACACATCCTGTTTCTTCAGACATTTCTCAAGCAAGCTCTTCTTCCATTCACAAGCTAATGCAGGTTTTGGAAAGATATCTCATAGTCCACTGCTTTTTCTACCATAAATTGGATAGGATAGAATAACTTGCAAGTATCGTGCTTCTCCACATGGAATGGTGGGTGGACTCCTTGTTCTCTTGATGAGCTCTCTGATAGCCGAGCAACGATTGTGATTGACTGGATGATCAGTTACGATGTAGACTCCGATGAAATCACATAAGCACGTTCTACGGGTGGTTGCTCAGGCATCAAATTTGAGCAACGTCAAACAAGTATGATCACTCTCCAGATGTATCTAGCAAGGGTTTCTTCCGACAATGTATCACATTAAAGGAAATCACCGAAATACTGATACTAGGGATGGTCCTAGATGTAATTTACACTGTCTGAACTGAAGTTTGATTGGATCATGATAGACGTCCCATTTGGAAAAACATAATCCACCCTGTTCAAAACGACCGGAAAGTCACCGATTGATAGACATTGATGTGGGTTGAAGGCCGATCATTATAACCATGCTAGGTGGATTGTGGAACAGACCCAACTTTTTGAGAAATCAGATCGGATGACGTGACTGCTATGTATGGGGTGACACTTCCGTGGTGGGTCGGGTAAAAAATAATCCATGTGTCCGAGGGGTGACTGACTCTGTCCGAGGGGAGACCGACGCTGTCCGAGGGGAGATCGAGACTTTGTTTTAAACATGTGCCCTCACTGGATCGCGAGAGTTCATGAACTAAATATGGTTAGAGCATTACATGACAAAGCCAAGTTGCATTGTATTGGGCGTCAAAGGAATCCTCTTTCTCTACGCACGGTCTTGTATGACTGTTGCCAACTCATGATGCCTACAATACGTAGTTCAGCAAGACTAGCTACCAAAATACTAGGAAAGTCTTCTTCAGGCAACAGCAAAGGATACGATGCTCCAGTGGCGGCCGTGAAGAGGAAAGCTGTCGAAGAACGGTCTGAAAAGCCTGATGGCAGTGTGAGGAAGAGAGCTCGCAAGGGGGCATCTGGTATCCAAGCACCAACTATGACCCCTACTCAGCCTCTCCCTGCGGTGGCCGCGCTGATGCCCAAGGACGATGCAGATGCGCTTGTGCCTGCCACATTAACATTTTCCCTTGAAAAAGCCAAGGAGCATTTGATCAGGGTAGACCATCGTTTTGAGGACATATTCGATAGGATGCCATGCAAACCTTATGAGAATCTGGAACAGTTCCATCCTTTCAGGTTGGTGCTGCACTAAGAAGATCTCCCATCTTGTACTCATGGTCAAATGATAGAGCACTATCAACTTCAATCTTGTATGTATTTACCTTCTTCGATGAAACATAAAAAAACTCTTATAATGCTTGTCAATTCAGAGGACAGCAAATATCGTGGATGGCTGCTAAGTCAATTACCCACAAATTCAAACGGTTATATGATCCAACACTTCCTGAGAAACCGGGACAAGTCGCGTACGTTACTTCAAAGAATTCTTTTCGACGCAGGCGGATCTTATCACCATCATCATCACAAAGGGCGGATTCGTTCCCAACTCCTGTTCAAGTGGCGGCAACAGAGACATCTATTCTAAGAACAGCTGGATTGAGCATGCGTAAAGCAGAATACAGTGCGTCAAATTTTACTTGAATGAGCATGTCTATATTTTTGTAGTTCAAGATTTGGCTCAGCGATTTGCGGACGGTCGCTTGTCAACAGAGAAGATACTGTCCGCTAATGACGAGGAGTTGGCTGAAATGTTAATACAGGTGCGAGGAATTGGGCGTGTAAGTATGATATCCAATTGCTCCCCACGAGCGAATGAACTAGTCTCATACCATAATGTTCTTTTGTTCGGCTATGTCACAGTGGACCGGCAAGTGGACAGTGCCCTATCAATACGACGTGATTGAACTGATGAATTTAGTTGATATGTTTGCTATATTTTCTCTCCGACGTCCAGACATCTTACCAGTAGGTTCGTTGTCACATTTTGATTACTATCGAGATCGTCGTTGAAACAGTGTTTTGAAGGAGATCTGAGCGTGCAGCGTGGGATAGCACGCTGGACTTTGGCATTGCATTCTCCTGTGGACCGTGTCGATATTAGCCCACAGAAGATTAACACGGAATCATTGACGAAAAAGTCCGAGTCAGACTCGAAACAAGTAGATGATGTTGACAGTGGCGATGAAACTGAGAAGGATTCTTCGATCTTAAGCGAGACTCCCAGCCACGACAACTCCGGTCCCAAACGACAGGTCAAGGACAAAGATGTGGATACACCAGGTGGAATTCCTCCCCCTTTCACACCATCTATATCCCGAACCTTGCGAAAGCCTGCAGGCCCAGAAGTCCGGCCTCTTCCCAAGACGCTGAGCGTCACTGAGCTGCGGAGCCGGATTGGAGGCAAGAAAAAAGTCAAGTACGTGCTGGTGAACTTGGAGTTTTCCGCGGCACTGAGGGCTATCTATTTTAAGAGGGGCGCTATTGATCCCACAGGAGATGGAAAATCTTACAGAGCACTGGAAACCATACAGGAGTATTGGTGGGTCCCGAGCGTCACATCACATCATGCGGCTGCAGACTTATGACACATGGAAAAAGGGTGCTACTATATGTGGTCTCTTGCAGGGGCCGCTACGGAATAATTATGTATCCTGTCTGTCGATGAATAGACAATGTCTTTCTGTCAATCCACTTTGGAGCGGAGAGAGACTGGATAGAAAAGGCAAGTGATCGATCATCGACCAAATGCGGAAAGGGCATATTTCATCCATCGGACTTTGGCTGCTCCAGTCTGCATATATTGTTCGACCTCGCTTGGTTTTTCCCCTCATCCTCTCCTCGCTTTCTCGCTGCCTCCAAGCATTTCTTGAGCCATCTTCTGTC
>Ga0153950_1001479_pt1 | contig 10426 bp, 11 predicted proteins | sample TSNJ034MetaG_FD_104737 | JGI IMG/M metagenome (GOLD analysis project Ga0153950, IMG submission 104737) | Attine ant fungus gardens microbial communities from New Jersey, USA - TSNJ034 MetaG | ecosystem: Host-associated > Fungi > Mycelium > Unclassified | place: USA: New Jersey, Wharton State... | reverse complement strand
TCGCTCTCTCCGTCCCATGGCGTTTTCCTGCGTGATTTTACTCTGTCCATCGTCATCCCTCCTGCGGACAATCCTATCATGTCATGCAGGAAATAGCAACACTATGCTTTTGGGGATTTTATTAGATATGAATGCAATTAAAAGTCCAAATAAAAAAGCTATAACATTTGATAATAATAGTTATACTTTTTGTGAAGTGAATAAACATGTTAATCAACTATCAAACGCGCTTCGGGCGATGGGCTTGAAAAGACAGGACAGTATAGGGATAATATCGCAAAACTTGCCGCAATATTTAGAATGTATCTTTGCGTGTGCAAAAATAAATGTCATACTTGTCAATTTCAATTGGCGTTTAAGTCCAGAAGAAAATGCAAAATCGATAGATAAATATAATATAAAGCACATCTTATTTTCCAGCAAATGCATAGAGTTTTATGATTTTGTAAAAAACAAAAGTTGTGTGCAGCAATTAATTTGTTTAGATGATCAAGTGCCAGACGCAACGAATTACATGGATTTCATATCATCATATCCGGTAGAATCATATTGTGAAGAAATTCTTGCAGACGATATCTTGCTGGAGCTATTCACCAGCGGCACAACGGGAGAACCCAAAGGCGTTTTGCTAAAACATAGTGGCATATATGAGTACATGAAAATGTATACGAAAGCCACCAATTGGGACAACAAGGTGGTTTATCAATATATTTCTCCGTTTTTTCATATCTCCGGATTATCAGCATGTATTTCTTTATTGTTGGCGGAACTTTGGTTTTGTTAAGCAGCAACAAAATTAGACACTTTTTAGAAACGGCGGTACGAGAAAAAAGCACTAGGATATCAGTTGTGCCAAGCTATTTACATTGGATTCTTGAATTTGAAGATTTACAATCATACGATTTATCTTCAATTGACACAATTGTATATTCAAGCGCCCCGATGCCAAGGTCTCTTATTAACGCCGCAGTTGAAAAGCTTCATTGTAAATTTATTCAAGGCTATGGAATGACTGAAATGGGGATTATCAGTCTCCTAATGCCGGAAGATCACTTGGCAACAAATGAAAGCGATCAAAATAAAAGGCTCTATTCTGTTGGAAGACCAATGCCGGGCGTCGAAATACGTGTAGTGGATTCATATGGAGAACCCTGTGAAGTTGGAAACACAGGAGAAATCATCGCAAAAAGTCCAGCAATGATGAAAGGATATTGTAATTTACCAGAGGAAACAGCAAAAGTTATTCATGATGGCTGGTATTATTCGGGCGATATTGGATATTTCGATGAGCAAAACTTTTTGCACCTTGTTGACAGGAAAAAGGACATCCTTATTTCCGGTGGAGAAAATATTTCTCCAAAAGAGGTAGAGACGTGCATTTATACAATGAAAGACGATGTAAAAACAGTCGCTGTTGTCGGAATTCCGGATGGAAGATGGGGAGAAACGGTAGCAGCTTTTGTTGTGAAGCATGCACGGTCTTCAATTAAGGAAGAAGATATCCAGCAATACTGTAAAGAACATCCAGCGAGCTACATGAAACCCCGTTACGTAATTTTTATTGATGAAATGCCAATAAATGAGAATGGAAAGATCAAAAAGAATATTTTAAAGGATTGTTTAATGAAAGAGCTTACTGAAATGAGGTTGTTGCCAAATTGATCCACACAAAACTATGCGATTTGTTAGGTATACAATTTCCGATCATTCAAGGGGGAATGGGGTGGATTGCTGACGGTCAATTAGCTGGCAGTGTCTCCAAGGCAGGTGGGTTAGGTATCATCGCATGTGCCTCGGCGGAAAAAGAAGATATTCGAAAAGAAATTCATATTGCACGCAGTATTACAAATAAGCCGATGGGAATGAATATTATTGCCAAGAATCCTAATGCTCTTGATATGACTAACTTTAGGGCACAAATAATTGCAATACCCGTATGTCCTTCACCTATTTTGGCCAAAAAGATGCAAGATTTGGGAGCGGATGCAGTAGTAGTAGAGGGTTGTGAAGCTGGTGGCCACGTAGGAGAAATGACCACGATGTCACTTGTACCGCAAACAGTTGATCTGGTCTCAATTCCGGTTATTGCGGCTGGGGGAATCGCAGATGGTAGAACCGCCGCTGCAGCATTTATTCTAGGGGCAGAAGGTATTCAGTTGGGAACATATTTCACAGTTTGTAAAGAAAGCAATGCCCATGAAAACTATAAAGAAACTATCATAAAATCGAATGGTTGGGATACCGTAGTAACCGGACGACTATTAGGACATCCGATCCGATCTATAAATAATGATTTAATAAAAAGATGTATTGAGCTCGAAAGAAACGGTCAATTTCAAATGGTGGAAGAAATTGCTCATGGCTCCCCACGCAAAGCAGTAAAAGAAGGAAATTTGCTTGAAGGCAGTTTTATGAGTGGACAATCTTGTGGGTTAATAACGAAAAAAAATAGTGCAAGCGAAATTATCCGGCAAATACTGAGTAGTGCTGAGAATTACTTATCAAAATATCCAGAGCACATAAAGAGTACCTGCTAGAAGCATGCAGAGTTATACTCTATAATCCAATATACAGGCTATATAACTTGTTAGGTTGTAAACAGTTCTTTAGAGATTGTTTAACTCAACGGTCTATTATTTTTTTGCTTTTTTACCGAATTAAGCAAAAAAGTAGCAACAATTTTGTTGCTACACTAATTCTATCCTATTGATATAGTGCCTTGATTACTACATCTATATCTTTTTTACCTTGTTCAATGAGATTATAACTGCCAACATTTAAACACCAGTCATAAATAACACCTCTAAGGGTCCGGAGTATCCAATTCCTAATTTCTTCCGGCGTCATATCACATTTGAATATTCCATCATCCTTACATCGTTTAGCAAGTTCCTTTATTTGGTTTGATAAATAACGATTATGATTTACAAAATAATCTGAATCACTGATCAAGTTATATCGATATAAGGCGCTAATACCACGTGCTCCTGATAATTGTGTATATTTAAGGTGCAAATTTATCAGGAACCACATTGCATCCAAAGGATTTTCCGGAAGTTTTGCTCCTACTTTATTCTCAAAACCCATATCAAAGATCACTGCCGTATTTTCCAAAATATCATCTTTTGTCTTAAAATAATGATAAAAAGATCCGACTGATATATTTGCCTTATCACATATGTCCTTAATACTAATATCGTTATAATCTTTTTCATTCAGCAGTGCCATAGTTGAAATAGTAATATGTTGTTTGGTATTGATAGCCTGCTGTTGGCGTTTAGTTAGCATAATAAACCACTCTTTCATTAGCAAAATTTTCGGTGAATACTGTTCGAAATTTGACATTAGTATAACAAATGTCCGTCTAATTGTCAAATTATAAATAACACAAAAGAAATGGAAGGAGCAAGCATCATGGCGAAAATTAGCAGATTCCAGACCATTACGAAAGAAAACCTCCGGTGGCATCCTGAATTGGGAGAAGGTGAAAACAGGGACAATTATTTCGAATATCTATGGTTCGATGGCCCGATGAAAGGCGATGATGGGAATGAGTATTTTATCCGGTACAGTATGTTCTCGTCGCTGGTTCTCGGTTCTCATGGGGCGACCAGGGGCGGACTTCCGGGAGTTGGCTTCGATATTTTGATGCCGGATGGAAAAGTGTTGGATGATTTTGTTGTTTATGATGAGAAAGATTTTGAACCCTATGAGTTTGGAGGCAATTGGGCAGGAAATACCATCAAAGGTGTTTATAACGATAAAGGCTTGATTGACAGCTATGAAATTGAGATGGATTACTGTGGTGTTCAGGCGAAACTGAAAGCAAAAAGCGTTGCTCACGGTGTGCAATTCGTGGATCAGGATAATGGATACACCTATTTCCATCCTATTAAAAAACGTGCGTTGGGCTGGTGGCCGCTGATCCCTAGAGCAGAGGTGGAGGGAACTCTCACCATTAATGGTAAAGAAATCAAGGTGAAAGGACCTGCATATTTGGATAGACAGGTCGGAAACCTGCCCACAACATTTGGTGGCTCCGGTCAGGCATGGTGGACGTGGGGACATTTTTGGGCCGGGGACTATACCGCTACATATACCGATTCGGCACCTACAGCTCATTACAAATACAAGCATTTCAGCCCATTTGTCCTGTGGAAGGGCAGCGAAATCATGTTGGCAACATTTAACTTTACCGGATACATCGAGCAATATGCATTTGATGAAGCGACGCGTAAGTTCTTCCCCAAGGTGGTATCTCAGCGTGCGATAGATGGTCCCATCACTTGTCATACACAGATTACTAACGGCGTCCTTTCGGAACCGAATACCACCAGCCTTGAAGCGACAACCAAATACTGCCGTCAGTTCCTCGATGTGGATCTGCAACTCAACCGATTCGGAGGAATAAACGACGAGGCTTCCGGAAAGGCAGTTGTAGAATTCGGCGCGGGTCTTGATTTCATGCCTTGGGATAAAATCTTTCGGTAAATTTCAAGTAGTTAACGTCCTAGCATAAGCGCAGGGTTACAAGGAACTACCTTAATTGGACGAGTATTGGACTTTCTGTTGAAAACACCTCCACATCCGCAAAATACGGATGTGGAGGTAAAAAGGAGGAAACTATGGCGAAGTTTAATGTGAATCTGGAGAGTATTAAAAGACGATTCGAAACACAGTCCATACAGTATATTAAAATGGCAGGCTTACGATTAGACATTCTTGAAGAGCGTCATGCAAAAGTGTCTATGCCGCTGGGCGATACTCACGTAAACCACGTTGGAGGCGCTTATGCAGGGTCGACATTTGTTTTGTGTGAAGTAGCTGGAGGATATGCGATCTTTTCGACATATGGCGAAGATCAATTCATTCCTGTGGTCAGCAAAATGACAATCACCTATCTGAAACCCACCTCAAAAGAGTGCTATATCGATATCAGCTTTACGGAAGAGGAAGCAGAAAAAATGATTGCGCCGATATTGGAAAGAGGGAAAGGCCGTATGCCATTTACTTATTATGTAAATGATGTTGATGGAAATCAAATCATCCAAATGGATGCGGAATACTACCTTTTACCTAAGAACAAGTAATCAATTAACCAAATTGTTTTTGGAGGAACACTATGAAAATTTTAGAAACGAATGCTGTAGAATTGTTTTGCAGGTTTCTTTTTGTCAATTCGCTTTTTATATGAATTTTATTAGTGCTTTTTGTCAGCTTTTTTACCGCTTCCTGCTAAATTGACGACATTGATATGTAAACTTTTAAGCACAGTAATTTTCACATACTTTGACATCGCCACTACCTCACTTCACCGGTTGACATAATGTTCGCGCCAGTTCCCAGGATATCAGGAATAATCACGTCATATCTGAAAACGGGCGATTCTACAACCACGTCTTTGATCTTCTCCATACATTGCATCAGCAACTCCTGCGGAACAGGTTTGTCGGAACGGACGGGAATCAGCGGGCAGTCCGCGCCCTCGACCTTGACCGTTGTGGTCAGAATCCGCACAGGATGAACAAATTCATTGCGGGCGTATTCCTCTCCGCGTTTGCATTGATATCCCTCCATATAAAATATTTCCTCACCCGCGCCACGAACGATGATGTTGCAGCCGATGGGACAGGTAATACAGGTAATGATTTTTTCCGTCATATCTTAATCCTCCTTAGCGACGTTGATCACAAGATTTCCCCCGGCAAGCTCTGATGTACGCACTTTCATGCACTCGATCTCACCGGGATTTACCTTGACGGCTTTCTTTTTCGCCAGTTCTCTGCCATTGCTTTGCAGGGAAATCTGCACTTTCTCATCCGGGGTACTGACTCGGAAATACAGGCTGATCTCGGAATCTTCACCGTTTATGTCAATCTTTTGCGGACAGATGTAGCGTACATTGTCGCCGGGCTCACAGGATACCGTTCCTTTTGACGTCGGCATTGTACCCATCGCATAACGCGCGGCTTCTTTGCCGGCGATCTCACTTTCTTTTGATACGTTGTCTACAAGATCGTTAACATGAACCACATTCCCGCATGCAAACAGAAATGGTACGGAGGTCTGCATGTTTTGATTGACGACAGGACCGTTGGTAATCGCGCTCATTTCCACTTTCGCGTCGCGGCTTAGTTCATTTTCGGGAATCAAGCCGACCGACAGGAGAAGCGTATCGCAGGCATAGAATTGCTCCGTTTCGAGAACCGGCTTTCTGTCTGCGTCAACCTCCGCGACATAAACTCCCTCAACACGCTCATTTCCTACAATTCGGGTAACTGTATGGGAGAGCATCAGCGGAATCCCGAAATCATCCAGACATTGCACACGGTTCCGGGTCAGACCGGCCAGATAGTCCATGATCTCTACAACGGCAACAACCTTCGCTCCCTCCAAAGTCATTCTTCGCGCCATGATCATGCCAATATCACCCGAGCCGAGAATGACCGCCTGACGGCCCACCATCTCATTCTGTCTGTTTATTAAACGCTGCGCCGCGCCAGCCGTATATACGCCGGCAGGACGAGTACCCGGTATCTGGATATTACCCCGTGTTCTTTCACGGCAGCCCATCGATAGTACGACGCTTTTGGCCTTGATGTAAGTAATTCCATGCTCCGTATTACTGCATATTATCGTGCCGTCGGAGAGGATCTCCAGCACCATAGAATTCAGAAGCGTCTCTATACCAAGCTGCTCCGCCTGTTCGATAAAACGCCCCGCATACTCAGGGCCGGTCAATTCCTCGTTATAGTATGTAAGGCCAAAACCCGGATGAATGCATTGCTGCAAAATACCTCCGAGGGCATTATCACGCTCTATGATCAGCACGTTGGACGCTCCCTGCTTTTTTGCCGCTACCGCGGCGGCTAGCCCCGCCGGGCCTCCACCGATCACCGCCACATCACAAATCAATTCAAACATCGGCTTTCTCCCTTTCCACACGTACTTTGCCGGAAATCATATAAGACCCTGCCTGATTCTTGCTTATTTGTTCGGTGAGAATCCCCAGCTCGCGAGCCAGAATTTCAATCACTTTCGGCCCGCAGAATCCGCCCTGACATCTTCCCATACCTGCACGCAGGCGGCGCTTTATCGCATCCACAGAACGGGCGGGGATAGGCCGGTGAATCGCATCGACAATTTCGCCCTCGGTGATTGTTTCACACCGGCAGATAACACGCCCATACAGCGGGTTTTGGCGAATCATTTCGTCCTGTTCGTCCCGGCTCATCGCATGAAAGCAGGGAATACCCTTTCGGATCGGGTTGAAATGGGGGTTAAACGACACAGGCATTCCGATTCCGATCAACGTCTGCGCTACATATTTCCCCAAGGAAATAGAGGCTGTCAGGCCGGTAGAACGGACTCCAGACAGATTGACGTAGTTTTTCACATCATCATAGGTGTCGACATGCAGCCCTTCGGGATTACGGTTCGCGCGCAAACCGCTGTATTGCGTAATCGTATCACGCAGATTAACTCCCGGAATTAGTCGGCGAACATCCGTCTCCACGCTCGCAAGTCCTTCCGCCGTGGTGGAATAATCCCGCTTATCTTTCAAATCTTCCGCGGTGGGGCCGACAAGCATATTGCCGTGAATAGTTGGACACATCAGCTTGCCTTTCGTCACCTTTGTCGGAATGGGGAGAACAATGTGGTTCACCTTGCAACCGGTATTTTTGTCCAAAATATAGAACTGGCCTTTCCGCGGGTTGACATAGTAATCGTTTTCCCCTACCATTTCCGCGACCTCGTCGCAGTACAGACCAGCCGCGTTAATGATATAGGTGGCTTCTATATCTCCCGCGGTAGTTTGGGCTCCAATAACTTTTCCGTTTTCTATCTTGATACCGGTCACCTTTGTATTTAGAAGAAACTCGGCTCCGTTCTGACGCGCGTTCTCCGCGTAGGCTACCACCAACAAAAATGGGTCGATGATATGCTCGCGGGGGATGTATAGCCCCGCTTTTACATCAGGACTGAGGTTTGGCTCCATTTTCAGAAGCTGCTCTCCGGTGAGGTATTCCACATCATAAACCCGATTTTTGAACGCCTTTTCTTTTAACGCTGGAAGCTGTTCAAATTGTTCGTCCGTAAAGGCCGAAAGAATCGCCCCCACTTTCGCGTAAGGAATGTCCAACTGTTTTGCCAGTAATTCGAACATCGGATTGGCGGCTACTACCAATTCGGATTCGAGCGTTCCGGGAGGCGCGTCATATCCGGTATGTATAATGGCGCTGTTCGACTTAGAGGCTTCGCCGCCCACATCCTCATTTTTGTCCACCACCGTTACTCTCAGTTGATACTTTGTAAGTTCCCTGGCGACGGCGCAGCCGACCGCACCTGCCCCAATCACCAGTACGTCAGTTTTAATCATTTTATTACGACCCCTCTCCTAAAATGGGAATATCTATACGATCACCTTGGTTCGACTAATGTATTGGTACTTTCGATCCAGCTTTTGGACCGTTCCACGGCTCTGCGCCACTGATAAAGCAAACTTTCCCGCTGGTCCGCGCTCATGCTCGGCTCATAATGCATGGCTTTCCTCCAGTATTTCTGACATGATTGCAGGCTGTCAAGAACTCCTGCGCCCAAAGCTCCGATATAGGCGGCTCCCAGCGCGGTGCATTCACTGATCTCAGGGATTTCAACCGGAATTCCAAGAATATCCGATTGAAACTGCATCAAAAATTTATCAACGACCATCCCGCCATCCACGCGCATGGCCCTAATCTTGACGCTGGCATCTTTCTCCATAATGGCCGCGTTATCACAGACTTGATAGGCAACCCCCTCCTGCACGGCGCGCGCGATATGCGCTTTTGTGGAAGCCGCGGTAAGACCGACCATTGTTCCGCGGGCATATTCATCCCAATATGGCGCTGCCAACCCGGAGAATGCCGGTACAAAATACACGCCGCCGTTATCAGGCACGCTCATTGACAAAGGCCCCATTTCTTTGGCGCTTTGAATCAGCCCCAAACTGTTCTTCAGCCATTGGATTGCGGAACCCGCTACATAGATACCCGCGTCCAGCGCATAATCCCGTCGTCCGCCAGCCTGCCACGCAATGGTAGTCAGCAAACCATTATCGGAATTTACAGGTGAATCGCCGGTATTCATCAGCATAAAGCACCCGGTTCCATAGGTCGTTTTCACAAGGCCCCTTTGTACACATCCCTGACCAAGCAGCGCCGCTTGCTGATCCACCATGCTGCCGCCGACAGGCACACGCACGCCAAAGAACACCTCCGGCTGCGTAACGCTGTCCAATTTGTCGCAGTCCCGTATAGCGGGCAGGATTGACACCGGTATTTCCAGAATATCGAGAATATCCCGATCCCATTTGCCGGTATGGATGTTGAGAAGCATGGTGCGGGAGGCGGTTGTGACGTCAGTTACATAGTTGCCGGTTAGTTTCCAAATAAACCAGGTGTCCGTGCTGCCGACCATCAGGGTTCCGCGCTGTCTGGCGATTTTTACCTCCGGCACGTTGTCGAGGAGCCATCGAATTTTTGTAGCGCTGAAATACGAACCCACCTGCAGACCAGTTCTTTCCCCCACCAAGCCGCCATATTTTTCTTTGAGCTGCTCCGCATATGCGGATGTGCGTTTATCCTGCCATACGATGGCATTGTAAAGCGGCAAGCCGGTTTCGCTGTCCCACGCTACCACTGTTTCGCCCTGATTGTCGATTCCGATACTGGCGATGTCATCCGCGCAGATTGCCGCCTGCTTAATTGCCAGTCCGGAAGCGCCTAAAATACTCTGGAATAATTCCAGTGCGTTATGTTCCACCCAGCCGGGTTGCGGAAAGATTTGTTTGATCTCTATATACCCCTTGCCTCGAACTTTCCACTCGCTATCCAGCAGAAGGCTTGTCGTACCTGTGGTTCCCTGATCGATGCCTAAAAAGTATTTACCGGACATGATTGTGTTCCTCCTTGTCTTCCGGGTTAATTGGGTAGTGGAAAACCATTCTATAGTCAGTCCCATCTTATCCAAAAGATTCCCAGGAGGTTGGCCTAGAGGGTTCGTTTGGAAGTCGAGGATTTTATCCCCTTCTACGCAGACAAGAAATGTCAGTATTACAACATGTTTTATTGCGATTATCACTACATAAATAATAGCATTAGTTGTATTATATGTCAATATCCTTATTTACACAAATTAGACAGATCGTATATGTGTATTTTGCAAATGACCGTGTTGCGATTCCACATAAAAGCTCTTCCGATAATATCGGAAGAGACGAAAAGGACAACAACCCTCCCGATATGGTATAATAGATCATATTGGGAGGGTTGCTTGATGTATCGTAAAAAAGACCGGATGGGACAAAAGGAATTGAACCACCACCGGCTGGAAGCCGGTGGATTCGACTGGCGGCTGGAAGCCGCCTAAAGCACGGGGGTATTCT
>Ga0153950_1001477_pt1 | contig 10435 bp, 17 predicted proteins | sample TSNJ034MetaG_FD_104737 | JGI IMG/M metagenome (GOLD analysis project Ga0153950, IMG submission 104737) | Attine ant fungus gardens microbial communities from New Jersey, USA - TSNJ034 MetaG | ecosystem: Host-associated > Fungi > Mycelium > Unclassified | place: USA: New Jersey, Wharton State... | reverse complement strand
AATCATATACGACACCCTTGCGCCGGTGGCTGCGGAATTAGCACAACAGAGCATTGTAGCGACGATTTTTCAAGAGCAGGTGTCAATATTGTCAGCCGTCGGCGTCAATCTGGAAAATCTGGCTGCTAATCACGGCATCACAAGAAATCAGGCAACCAGGGCGATCAGGATCGGCGAAATGGCTGATACGGATGGAAATCCCATTGATCTGACCGTCGGGAGCCGCTTTTCTGTCCCTGCGCTTTTTGGTGGGCAAATTTTCGTATTAATCGAAAGGTTTGAAGTCACAGGCCGCTGCCTATTGGAATGCGAAACTGCCGGCACTGTCGGAAATACATATTTGGGTCCCGTTTTGCCGCTGTTTACCATTAATAACCTGGGTTCCGCTGCCATCACCGGAACATATACGCCGGGAGAAGACACGGAAACCGACAAGGAGTTAAGAAAGCGCATAATTGAAAGAATTAACAATCGTGCATTCGGCGGCAATGTTTCCGATTACAAGCAGTTTACAACAGCTATTCCGGGTGTCGGGGCAGCCAAAATATTTCCAGTCTGGGACGGTGGCGGCACGGTGATGGTATCCATTATTGATGCGGAATATAACCCAGCCACGAGCGAATTCATCAACGTTGTGCAGACTGCAATAGACCCTATCCCGAACAGCGGAGAAGGACTTGGAATAGCCCCGATTGGGCATCGGGTGACAGTTGTAACGCCTGACAAATTAAGCATCAATATAACGGCTTCTGTTAATTTGCAAACCGGCTACACGATTGGCCAATTACAATCATTGATCGAAGATGCTTTGCTTGAATACATATTGGAAGTGCGAAAACAGTGGTCTGATTCAGATGGCTTATCAATATTTGTCGCGCGCATAACATCCGCAATAATCAGTCTGCCGGGAATCAACAATGTCACAAATGTATTAATCAATGGTTCGCCGACGGATTTAAACATTCAGCAATCGCCCTTGTCTCAACACCTGCCGGTACTCGAAAGTGTGGTGATTAATTAATGTTAAGGGATTTTTACAACCGCATCTACGATGACAACATAGATATTCAGGAAATCATTAATGCGATTCAGCCAGAATTAGACGCATTATCGGAATCTGCGGAAAATTCATTCCGTGATGCATTTCCGATAATAGCCACAGAACGGGGTGTTTTACAGTGGGAAAATGCCTTAAGCATAATTTCCGATCCGTTGACCGAAACGCTGGATTTTAGACGTGGCCGGATACTGAACAGGTTGATTAGCGATATCCCGTATACAGAAACGGCATTGCGGGATATCATGAATAATATCATGGGATCTGGTGGGTGGTCTTATGAATTGAATTATCGTGCACATACATTGAATATCGCCAGTTTGAGACATGGGAAAAACTGGGTAAATGAAGTGAAGATAACGATTGACAAGATTATTCCGGCAAATCTGGTGTATGCACTCGTTATCAGATACAATCAGCACCAAGCGCTAAGCGATTACACGCATGGGTTCCTGGGGCAATTCACGCATCTTAAAATCAGAGAGGAGGACTTGGGATAATGGCGAGCTTTACGGAAAACTACAATTTGATCAAGCCGGGACAAGAAGACATTTACAACATCGGCGATTTTAATGATAATGCCGATATCATTGATGCAGAATTGAAAGATAGAGTACTGAGAACCGGTGATATTTCCAATACGCAAATAACGACATTTGACACAATCACCGGAGAATTTCCCGTACCAGCAGCGGGCGAAACGACAAGAACAGTCGCTGGCAAAATCCGAAAATTCATTCAAGATTTTAACAGTTTCAAGACTGGCATTCTTACGGTGAGCATGCTGGTTAATAATGCCGTCACTAATAACTCACAGTTGCCAGTGTCGGCGGCGGTGGCCAAAGTGTTGCAGGATCAAGTCACTAAATTAAATAGTGATTTAACTACGGTAAATACTTATACTTTGACCCCTTCAAATTTTGGAATACCGCTGTATTATCGTACCCTTGGACCATGTAAATCCATTTCCGCAGCCGGTACCCATACCGTTGAATGGGTGGCAGGAACTACTTATGGGGTTGCTACTGTCGGCGGCATGTGGGCGTCGTCTTATTCGTGGAGCAAGCGTATTGTGTACAAAACATCAAATGTCCAGCATTATGCAGTTCTCGCAATGGGAACGGATGGCACTCTGTTCATTACACCAGAAACCGTTGGCAGTGGCGGTACGTTACGAATTCATGAGGTGTATTTCTAATAATCATTAGTTAGGAACAATGTTTATCGCATGTAGTAACGGCACCGTCGTTATTATATTTGGCAAATCGTATAGCATAATTGTTCCGTCTGCGTCTGTTTAACGTGGAAAGGAAAGGAGCATAAAAATGGAAAAGATTAAAATCGAAAGCAATGGTAAATTATACGAAATTGAGAGCATTTATCCGCAGACGCCAAATATTATGCAAATCATTTTCGCTGACGAAGTTCCGGCAGAATGGGGAGATATCACATTATACACATCCGGCGACGAAGAAGCAACCACTATAACTGGATACGAAACAATATATCGGAACGATGGCCGAACGATATATCTTAGTAATGATGGCAGTATATACCAAGCACCTACCGACACACCACAGGAACCGCCGGAACCATACATACCAACCTTACCAGAACGGCGACTATCCAAATTGCAGGAGATAGCAGCGGCTTGTGCTATGGCTATTGCAGCTGGCTTTGACGTACAACTGACCGACGGCAACACAGAGCACTACAGCCTGACTGAGACAGACCAAATCAATTTGTCGGCAGCGGTGGCAGCGGTACAAGCTGGTGCACAGGTATACCCCTATCACGCAGACGGCACGCTATGTAAATTATACCAAGCAGCGGACATCGTAAGTATCGGCACGGCCGCGACAGAACACAAGCTATATCACACAACGTACTGTAATCACCTCAACGCGTGGATTCGTCGCGCTGAATCATTTGCGGAGCTTGACGCTATCAGTTATGGCGCAGCTTTGCCGGCCGATTTAGCAGATAACATGGCCGCCATTATTGCGGCAGTATCCGGAGGAGGCGCATGAAACAATCGATCAAGTGCTTAACCCTGCTACTTACCGGCGGCGGGCTGTATGTCGTAATTGAATTGCTCTGGCGTGGATACAGTCATTGGACTATGTTTGTCTTGGGCGGCATCTGTTTTGTCTGTCTGGGGTTGATTAATGAGATCATACCGTGGGAAATGCCACTCTGGCAGCAAATATTGGCTGGAACCTGTATCGTAACGGCCTTGGAGTTTTTGACCGGCTGTATTGTTAATCTGCGCTTCGGGTGGGCGATATGGGATTACGGCAATATGGCGGGAAATATTCTCGGTCAAGTATGTCCGCAATACATGATACTGTGGATGCCGGTATCGCTGGTCGGGATTATATTGGATGATTGGCTTCGGTATTGGTGGTTCGGACAGGAGCGGCCGCATTACAAATTAATATGAGCAACAATCCACCTGCCACCTGCGGGTGGTTATTTTATTTCATAAACGAAAGCGAGGAATTAAGAATGAGCAAAGAATGGGTAAAAGCAGCGGGCGTGAGAGCATTGAAAACCTTTTGCCAGACCGGCTTGACAATGATTACAATCGGACAGGCGGTGTCCGATGTTGATTGGCTTGGAATGCTGTCTATTTCGGCAGTAGCGGCGGTGGCTTCCGTGATGACATCGGTACTTACTGGCATGCCAGAAGTGACGGAATAATTGCGATATCGCAACTGCTGATTGGGTCGGGAATGTTCCGGCCCTTTTTGATCGGAGGATTATGTCACAAATATTCATAAAATTAATCGCTGAAGCTGCCCAAACTGACATGCAGACATCTGGCATCCTTGCAAGCGTCACAATCGCGCAGGCCTGTCTGGAATCGGCATATGGAACGAGTGAACTGGCGGTCATGGCAAGCAACCTATTCGGCATGAAAGCCACGCTGTCCGGGAACACATGGGCATCGGAATGGGACGGCAGCACATATAGCAAGGAAACCAAGGAGCAGGATTCTGCCGGCAATGAATACACGATCACGGCAGCCTTTCGCAAGTATCAATCGCTTGCGCAGTCCATCAAAAATCACAGTGATTACTTGTTGGGAGCCATGAACGGGAATAAATTGCGCTACGCTGGCCTTTCCGGCTGCACGGATTACCGGACAGCGGCACAGATTATCAAAGACGGCGGCTACGCGACTGATACGGCCTACGTGGACAAGCTATGCGCAGTCATTGAAAACAACAACCTGACTCAATACGATGGAGGGAAAACGATGAAAATATGTCTTGACGCAGGACATTACGGAAAATATAATCAGTCACCGGCAGACAACCGGTATTACGAATCAGACATGGCGTGGAAACTGACAGAGTTGCAAAAAAAGTACTTACAGCAACATGGATTTGAGGTCATTACCACGCGCACCAATCAGGCAACTGACAGGGATTTATATGATCGCGGAGCAGCATCCAAAGGTTGTGATCTATTCATCTCCAATCACTCAAATGCTGTAGCAAGCACAGTCAATTATAGTGTCGACTATCCCGCTGCTTATTGCGCTATAAATCACTCTGCGGACGCTGTAGGGCTTTTGCTGGCACAAGTGGTGGAAAGTTACATCGGAACCAAACAGGCCGCCAGAATCCAAAATAGAAGCGGCAATAACGGTGATTATTATGCTGTGCTTCGAGGGGCTACGGCAGTAGGAACGCCGGGGTTAATCCTGGAGCATTCGTTTCATACTAACACTGCCACAACGGCCTGGTTGCTTGATGATAATAACCTTGACCGGCTGGCACAGGCAGAAGCGTCCGCGATAGCAATGCATTACGGCGTTACCACAACAGTGAAATCCGGATGGATCGAGGAGAATGGTGGCTGGCGCTATTACAATGGCGACACGGGCAGTTATGTAGCTAACGATTGGGTGCTTGACGGTGGTAAGTGGTATTGGTTCGACGCTGCCGGAATGATGGTTGCGAACGTCTGGTATATGCATAACGGACACTGGTATTATCTGGGTGCAGACGGGGCCATGTTGAAAGGATTGCAGGATATTGGCGGGAAGTGGTACTATTTGAATGAGAATGGTGAAATGGCAACGGAGCCGGTCACGCTAACACCCGACAAAGACGGCGCATTGCAGTACCCGGGTATTGGATAACCTCTCGAATTCGATAGGTTTAAATAACCATTTTGTTAACATTAACAAAATGGTGTGGACATATCAGATAAAATAAACTATAATGGTGGTGACAACATGGACGTAGCTACAATATCATTGATAGGGATGTTCATTTCGGCCATAATTTCTATAGCATCGTTTGTGCGCAGCGGTTCGACGCGCTCAACCACGGAAGCTAGGGAAATGGGCAGGTTCGAGCAGAAACTTGATGGGCTTATTGTTGACGTGAAAGAGATAAAGAAGCAAAATCTTGAGAATGCAAAGGCGAATAGCCAAACAGAAGAGCGGTTCAAGACATTGTTTAATTGGAAAAATGATATCGACGGGAGGATTAAGGCGCTTGAGCGAGAATGATCTTGAAAGGTTAGAGGGGCAAATAGAGGGCATTAATTTCGCCACGGAGATACTGACGCAGCTCAAAGAAACCATAAGGCGGCAATGGATAACTATATTGATATTGGCCATATTGTTGTTCGCCTCGAATATGATCTGGCTATACGCATGGCAATCGTATGATTATGTATCATCTGTCGAAGCCACAGGAGTATATACGGCAGTAAATCAGAGCGGAAATATCGTAACGAGTGACATAACCGAAGAGCAATGGAAAGCATTTATGGAGTGGATAAATGGCAACGACGAAAATAACAAGAACCAGAACTAAAAAGAACAAGAATTCTAAAGGGACAAAAACGAAAAAGAAATAAATCCAAGGATGCTATTTACGGCATCCTCTATATTTGCTATTTTATAATTTTTGTGATATAATTTATACGCATGGATAGTGATTGCAACACGACAAGGCGGTAAATCCTAACCGCTTTCCATGCATTAATAATAGGATAAAGACGAAAGGATGGTTTTATTTTTATGCGAAAAAATATCGAAGAAATTTGGAAAGACATTGAAGGCTTTGATAATCTATATCAAATCAGCAATTGCGGACGGGTCAGAAGTCTTGATAGGATTGCTCACAATGGCCAAAGAATTAAAGGGAGAATATTAAAAACGAATTTGAATAAATGTGGCTATTATACTGTTAATTTGTATAAAAATAAAAAAGTGAAAACATGTACTATTCACCGATTAGTAGCTAATTCATTTATACCAAATCCAGGTAATCTCCCATGTGTAAATCATAAAAATGAAGATAAGAAAAATAATTATGATTTTAATCTTGAATGGTGTACAGTTAAGTATAATAATATATATGGCACACGTATTCAAAAAGTAATTTCCAGTACGGATTATAAAAAAGCCGGATTAAAAATATCAGTTAAACTAAATCAATATGATAAATCTGGCAAATTTATTAAAAAATGGGATGGAGCAAGAATTGCCGAAAGAGAATTAAATATAGACCATAGTCGTATCACAAAATGTTGCAAAGGAAAGAAAAAGACAGCGGGTGGTTATATATGGAGATATGAAAATGATAATAATGAAATGGTTTTAAGTGACTATAAAGGAATGACTCATAAAAAGAAAGTCAATAAACTTGATGAAAAAGGAAATATAATTGACAAATACGAATCTGCATGCGAGGCGGCGCGAGCAAATTCATATAGAAAGGGTGCTGGTGGATCAATACTTAGATGTTGTAAAAATACAAAAAGTACAGCATATGGATATTATTGGGAATATGCAGAATAAGCAAATAAAATCAGGGATGCTAATAACGGCATCCTCTTTGAATGGAGCAATTTAATGGCCCAGCAACTCAAAATATGCGATTTTACAATGCCGGAGATTGAGCGGTTTCGTGAGCTATGCAATTTCACATCGGAGGAAATGGAGTTTTTCAACCTCCGGAGCCGGAACAAGAGTATCATAGAGATCACTTTCGCCATGAACATATCCAAATCCAAGGCAGATGTATTGTCTAAAAAAGTAAAATCGAAGATTGTAAGAGTTTTATAAAAGATAGCGGGTTCCAGTTGTCTGGTTCCCGCTATTTATTATTACCCTTCTTTGACTGTTAACTGTTGTATAACTTTCCCCTCCCAAATCGTTATATCTATTGATGTAACTTCCAGATTATTGTATATTTCGCTTTTCAAAAGCGGTACAACACTCCAGAAGCTGGCCGTGCTGTTTTTGACAACTTTTACCTCGTCAAATTTTGGTAATAATCTCATTATTTCCTTTACCGTCACGCGTTGCTCTTTAGTTGCTTTTCGTTGCCGCTCCAATAATTCTTCCTCCTCCTCGGTTCTGAAAACCTTGTCTAATTCAGACTTTCTCCATGATTTCACCTCTGCAAAACGCATATAGTCATGGTTGTCAAAATTATGATCCGCGCCATCCTTAAATTCTACCTGCGTAATTTCTTCAATCGGATCATCAGATCCGTCAACCATAACGTAATGGCCCTTTTCGTCCTTTTCCAAGCAGGATTTAATGGCTTCTTCCAGAGAATCAAATACCTCATATACATCATCACGCTCCTTGCCGAATGATGCTTCATAACGTCCGATGGCTAAAAATTTTCTCATATTATTATTTCCCTTCTCCCGCCGGTGCGGGTTTCCTCGCGCGGTTGTCCGCATTGGATTCGTCTTCATCGATCAGCCAAAACTTACCACTTTTTTCGACAGTTTTTAGAAAGCCTTTTTGTGCTTTCTGTCTGGCTGTGACATCGCTGATGCCGTTTTTACGTGCCCATTCCGATAATAATATTTTGCTCATATTTTACGCCTCTCCTTTCAATCCTTCCAGTTTAAATTTTGCATTTTCAAGCGCTTCTTTGGTGATACATGAAGGGATATAGCCCTCGCCGCCCTCATTTATCACATTGTTATAATTCTTGCGCCAAGCTGCATATTCCGCATTGGTCGGCAGCCATTTTTGCCCTTCTGCTTTTTCGATAAACTTGACCAGTTCTGCTTTTTCGGTTTCGAGCTTCTTCGCTTTTCGCTCTACGATATCCGTAAAGCTATTTTCAAAATCACTCATTGTCTGCGCGATACTATTGTAGATGTCTTCTGGCATTGTTATTATGCAAAACTGGCCATCGCTTCTGTGGCCTGCAACATAGTATCTTTCCCCGTTGGCGGTAACGTCTTCATCGGTCATAGTTATATATCCCGTTGCCGCGTCGCGCAGAACATTCCCACCGCAGTCTATTTCAAATAACCGGGAGCCATTAGCAGAGACCCTGGCGGTGAAAACGATTTTTGATTCGTGGGAAATGGTTCCACCCCAGCCATCGTCAATCACTTCATCGTAGGCAGCGCGGTATTCACATCCGAGAATATACTCGATCTTGCTCCCCCTTTTGGTTGTCCATGTAAATGTTTTGTCCTTTTTCATTTTTTCTTTCTCCTTTATATTTTTTAACACCATGACAATCTGTATTTTTTTATGTCCGTTACCCTGCTGATGTCGATGCAAGTCTCCTTGCATTCGCCGCCAACTATTTCGCACCAGTACAATTCATCTTCTTCCAGTTCAGCGGTGCCATACATGTAGCTGGTGTAGTCCTGCCAGCCCATGGATGATATTCTACTTAGCAGCCAATCAAGCGGATATTCAATATCGTCGAAGTATTCATAATTTTCGGGAAGAACAACGAAGCATTTTTCTCCTTGCAGGCTTGTTGTTTCGTTTCTATCATATACCCTCAATACCGTTCTTTTCATCGCTGTTCCCTCCGTTCTTTATCTTATACCTTATTATACCATCGATGCCGATGGTTTGTCAAGGGGTTTTTACGAATATTTCAAACTTTTTCACATCTGCCCTTGGTTATTTTGTCAAAGCGCTCCGGGTAAGCCTCTTTATACCATTCGAGAAAAGGCCCGTGCAGTTTTTCTTCCCCTGCTTCCCTCGCTGCCTTTGCCTCATCAAACGTGCCGAATGTTCCGAGGGAATACCACTTTCCTTTGAATCCAATTCCCGCACGATACTTCCCGGTCTTTTTATTCAGATACACGCCTCTTGCTCCGGTCGTGTTATTTTTGAACATTTTCTTTGACATGATTCTTGTCGCATTCGTATTATTCTCTAAGCCAAATGTCTCGACCGCCCTCATCGATGCCTTTTCGTTTTTTAAACATCCACAACTAAGCACGCGTCCTTTTTCCAAGCCCTGCCGTGCAATGGCCTTAGTTTTGCCACAGTCACATCTGCATTCCCACTTGTCTCGATATCCCCGCTCCCCCGTGGATGCCTTTTTTAGCACCGTCAGCCTGCCGAAACGTCTCCCTGTCAGGTCTTGATTGTGTACGACTTTTTTCTCGCCAGCTTTGTGTAATGCTTCTTTATGCAAGCAACCGCATGAGCGTGTATCTCCAATCAGCAGACTTCTTTCCCTGACGTTTATGGGTGGTTTTCCACATTCACATTCACATTGCCACATTCTTTTATAGTCTTTCGTTTTTTCATTCACCATCCCAATCACAGTCAATCTTCCGAATTTTTTGCCTGTCAAATCATTTTTGCAGTTTTGGGGGTGCCTGATAATTTCATTCTTCACTTTCATCCCTCGCTGGAATATATTACTGCGTCATCACTAATCATGACCTCACCGCCTACAACTTTTCCGGGCACCGAAAACGGGTATACGGAAAGATCAATAGTGCATTCGCCATCGTCCGTTATGTTATTCCCGGTTCTTCCGTCAACTGCATTCGCGCCGTCAAGAAGCATTTTTTGTTCCTCTGTCCGCAGGCTTCCCCATGTCAATCCTGCGTAATTCTTTGCGACTTCTCGCAAAAGATTGTCCGTATCAAGAAAATCCTCCATGCGGCATCCCAGCACCAGCGCAAGTTTATACAGCTTTTCGCCTGACATTCCCTCGATACGTTTCTGGCCTTGTTCAATATTGCGGATCAGGGAATAGGATACCCCTGCCGCTTTTGCAAGTCCGGACTGGGAGTATCCGGCCCGGATTCTTAACTCTTGTAATTTCATATTACACCTCAACCGTTCCGTGAGTGTAATTATTAGTTACACGATCATGATTTGTAGCGAAATACTTATAACCGATTACGCTGGCACTGTAAGACGTGATTTCGATGTCTTTCATGTTCCTCCCGGTTGCTTTCTTAACAATTCTTTTCATTTCGGTAATTTCTTTTGCTGTTGGTGTTCTCATAGTTTTATTCTCCTTTTATTGTGTGTTTTGTGCTCCTTAACTTAATACTAGTATAACACTATAGTGTTAGAATGTCAAGGGGTTTTTACAAATATTTTAAACTTTT
>Ga0153950_1001462_pt1 | contig 10492 bp, 10 predicted proteins | sample TSNJ034MetaG_FD_104737 | JGI IMG/M metagenome (GOLD analysis project Ga0153950, IMG submission 104737) | Attine ant fungus gardens microbial communities from New Jersey, USA - TSNJ034 MetaG | ecosystem: Host-associated > Fungi > Mycelium > Unclassified | place: USA: New Jersey, Wharton State... | reverse complement strand
TACCACAGAGATTAAACCGGGTCGTTCTTCACCCCGCAAAATACCTCGCAATATGCGCTTCCATGACCGCAGAAAAGCTGTGCTTTAAGGCTTTTTGCTCACTAAGTTGACGACATTGATTTGTAAATTTGTAAATTATAAATTATCGTTTATTGCTCAGCTCCAAAATGTAATCTGTACTTGTTTTGTAATACTTTGCCAGTTGAATTACAGCCCAGCCCGGGATTTCCCTTTCACCAGTTTCGCAGCGGCGGTAAACCACTCGATTCATTTTCAATAAATTTGCTATTTCTATTTGTTTTGTCGGCATCATTGCGTAAATCTTTCAGTCTTGGAAAATACATGCCTGTCACCATTTAGCCTTTATGGTAAGCTTTCTTTAGAAACGGGAGAGAATACAAAACACCTGTCTGCTCTATGCGAAGTGATTCTATTGCTCCACCGTGCAAAATCAGCAGATCGCCGCGTCTCAGGTTGTTGCAGTCCAAAATCATGGCGCCCACCCCGTCCATGCGCTCCAATCTGCAGGTCATGGGGATGGGGAAAGTTGGGCGGTTTCCATGAAAGGATACCGGTCCCGCCAAGCGCCGAAAGCACATTCTCTCCTGATGCCAGCACAGCAACGGCTTCCAGCCGTTCGGCCAGAGCCAATCGCGTTTCCACAATGTCGCACACAAGGATGCTGCCGGTGGCCATGGCTTTTGCGGTCAGCAGACACATGATGCCGATACAGCCCGCACCCGTGATCAGCACTGTGTCGCCCAGTCTGATCCCACCGGTCAGGCCGGCGTTGATACCGACCGCCAGCGGCTCCAGCAAAGCCCCGTCGCTCATGGACACCGAGGACGCATACAGAGCCCTCACGGTGGTGGAGAACGTCGAGGTTTTTGAGGGGGCTGATGTAGCGCCGGATCCAATCTCCTCCATCAGGCAGAGGCCTCAGTCCTCACCGCAGATCGCAACACGGATGCAGTCCGGATGTCCCGCCATAAAATACCGGATTGCCTCGTCGGCCTTGCTCATGGGGAACTTGTGGGTCACCATCTTGTCGATGCGGTATTTCCCCTTGTTGATGGTTTTCATCGCTGTGTGTACGTCCAGCGGCTGGCCGAGGCTTCCCTTGATCTGGAACTCGTTGCGCATGACGTTGTCCGTATCGATCAGAACACCTGCTTTCCCGATAACGCCCACAACCACCAGCGTCGCCAGCGGCCGCATGGCCCGGAACGCCAAATCATAGGACGGCTGTGCGCCGGAGCACTCGATGGCCGCGTGCACCATGTCCCCGCCGGTGATCTCCCGGATGCAGGTCTCGGCATCCTCCTCGTCCACACGGATTGTATAATCCGCGCCGTACTCCTCCGCCAAGGCTAGGCGCTTTTCATCTTTCGCGCCAACACCGGTCACAATGATGGGGCCCACGCCGCTCTCCTTGGCGGCGATAACCGTGCACAGTCCCAGCGCGCCCGGTCCGATGATCAGTACGCTGTCGTTGGGATTCAGCTGCGCCTTGTTGACGATAAAGCGAAAGCCGTTGCCGATGGTGGACGAGAACGTGGCGTCCTCGTCTGGGATGCCGTCCGCCACCTTATGAACCATGGAGCCGGGGGCCACATACATGTACTCGCCATAGGCGCCCCACAGGTGGGGAGGCTCTGCGGCGGAGATCGTGCAGCCGTAGCAGCGCGTGCCCTGTCTGCACAGCTGGTAGTGGCCGGACAGGCAGAATTCGCATGCGCCGCAGGGAATATAGGGCTCAACGGTGATGCGGTCTCCTTTTTGCACCCCGTAGCGCTTGGCGGCCAACTCCCCCATCGCATGGACAGTGCCCACCATTTCATGGCCCAGTATCTGCGGATATTTTGTGTTGCCCATGCGGTTCATCAGATAATGAGGGTCGGAGCCGCAGATGGTCACCATTTGGATCTTCATCAGCAGGTCCTCAGGGCCGATTCTGGGAATCGGAAAGGTTTGTCGCTCCATTTTCCCTGGGGCGGTGCAAACCCATGAATATGTCTTACTCATAATTAACCTCCCACGCCTGCAAAGGCACAAATGGTAATGAAATCACCGCGCTGTCCCTGCTTGGCAGCGATGAGACCTTACGCAGCATAGCAAGCCAAGGCGGTGGCCAAAAGGTGACGTGATGCTTCAAGACGGCCTTCAATCAGCCGCGCATGGCATTGGGCAGCCACAGGATAATCTGCGGGAAAATCGTAATCAAAGCCAGCACAGCCACCTCTACCAACAGGAACGGTATGACGGCTCTGACGGTTTTGTCCAGCCGTTCCCCAGCGATCTGGTTGCCGATTAGCAGTGTCGCGGCCACCGGCGGCGTCAGCATGCCGACACAGAGGTTGAACACCATCATAACTCCGAACTGCAGCGTGCTGACGCCGTACATCTGCGCAATGGGCACCAGCACCGGCGTCAACAGAATGACCGACGAATTGGCCTCTAGAAACATACCAGTGATCAGCAAAAACACATTAGCCAGAAGCAGGAATCCAAGCTGGCTGCTGGTGATGCTCTGAATAAAATTGCCGGCGGCCTGGGGCAGTTTGGACACTGCGAAAATCCAGCCGGATATCTGTCCATTGCCCATGGCGAACATCATCATGCCCGCCGTGACGCCGGTCTTGAACAGCATCTCGAACAGGGACTTGAATGTCAGCTCCTTGTAGACCAGAAAACCAATCATCGTCACATAGAACACGGCTACAACCGCAGCCTCTGTGGGCGTAAACAGACCGGAGAAGATGCCACCCAACACGATTATGGGCATCATCAGTGCCCAGATACCGTCTTTCAGCGCTGCCCATATCTGGGCTTTGGTCTGCCGTGCGTGCTTGGCGTAGTTATTCTTTTTCGAGAGAAAGTAAACCAAAATCATCAGTGCCACCGTACAGATCAGACCGGGGAACAGCGATCCCTTGAAAAGATCGGAGATGGACATGGACATGGCGGAGCCGTATACGATTAATGGGATACTGGGCGGAATGATGGGCCCCAGCACAGCCGCGGCGGCCGTGACGGCCGCCGCAAACGGCGCTGGATAGCCCTCCTCTTTCATGGACGGGATCGTGATGCCGCCGATGGCGGATGCTGTGGCGACACCGGATCCCGTCAGCGACGCGAAAAACGCAGAGGCAACCACCGTGACCATGGCAAGGCTGCCGGATATCCAGCCGATTAGCGCCGTGGTAACCCGCAGGATGCGCTTGTTCAGCCCGCCTGCGTTCATCAGGCTGCCGGCAAGCATAAAAAACGGGATCGCCAGAAACGTGAAGCTATTCAGTCCCGCGTAAACCTTGGTCGGAATCAACTGCAGCGGCATGTCGCCTATCAGCAGCACAACGATGGAGGACACTCCAATGGAAAAGCTGATAGGCAGCCCCAACAGCACAAACACGATCAGCATGACAATAAGCGCGACACCTAGGACTCCCATTGTTTTTCCTCCTCTCCAGCATTTCCTTTGAGTACAACACCGAAGAAATGCTCAACTGTATACAGGAACATGATTGCAGCCCCGACAGGGATGGAGATGTAAATCCAGCTCATGGGGATCTGCATCCCGGCGGCCAGTCCACCCATGGCGGTTCCGATATACTGCACGCCCTCAATCAGCAGCACGCCAATAAAGAAGAACTGCAATAAAAAGATAAAGATTTTGCAAATCCGGCTGAGCAGCGGCGGCATGATATCATACAGAAAATCGGCCTTGTAGTGCTGGTTCCAGCGGGTGGCCAGCCCTAATGTCAGCATGGTCAGCCAAATCATGCTGAACTTCGCCGCCTCTTCCGCCCATACAAACCCCTTGCTAAAGAACGCTCTGGCGCAGATCTGTAAAAAAATGGCGCTGAACATAATGATAAACAATACAATCGTGCAGACTCGTATGACGGCCTGCAATTTATCCAGCATCTTGCTGTAGGTATTCAACATTCGATAGCCCCCCTTATTTGATGCCGCCAAGGGAGCACCTGTGGCACTCCCCCGTGACATCCGTGTTTTGGTATCTTATGACTACGCGATCCGGTGCCGCACAACACAGTGCGGATGCCTGGCCCCTTGTTTTATTGATAGGTTGCTTTCACTTCCGCAATAATATCCTGTACAGCCTGATCCAACGAGGCATGGAAGCTGTCGGCCCGCTCTTTCCACGGCGTCAGATCCATGTTGTCGATGACCTCAACGCCGTTTTCCTTAAACTGCGCCAGCAGATTCTGCTCCGCCTGGATCGTATCGTTGGTCCGCCATACAGCCGACTCGGCTGCGGCCTCCATCAGCACATCCTGGTACTGCTGGGGCAGGCTATAGAACTTATCCTTATCCATCATCATCGCATCAGTGAGGATTGCATGCCCGGACAAGGTCAGGTATGGGCAGATCTCGTACATCGCGGCGTTGTAGCTGGTAGACAGCGGGTTTTCCTGTGCATCCACCATACCCTGCTGCAATGCGGTATAAACCTCGGAGAAATCCATCGGGGTTGGGTTGGCGCCCATGGCCTCCCAGAAGCCGACGTTAATCTGGGTCGCCGGTGTGCGCATCTTCACACCCGCCAAGTCCTCGGGGGAATTGATGCGCTTTTTGCTGGTGATGTGGCGGGCGCCGTCCATAGCACAGCCGAACACTATAAATGTGGTCTCGTCTTCCAGGCGCTTCAGCAACTTGTCACCGCCGCCGTTAGACGACCAGTACTCCATGTACTGGTCATAGTCCCGGTACACGAAGCCCGCAGTCTCGAAACCACACCATGTGGCGGTGGAATAGGAATCAAGGTATGCGAATGAATCGATGACGATATCAGCGATCCCGGTTTTCAGGCCCTCGATCGTATCCTTGGAGCCGCCCAAAGTTCCGCCGGAGTACACATCGATGGTCAGCTTGCCGCCGGTTCGCTCGGACACGATTTTCGCCATCATGATACTCTGCAGATCCTCTCCGGTCCCGACCGCGACCACATTGGCCAGCTTCAATGTCACATCGGGCAGATCAACGTACTCACCGGCCGTTTCGGATACCGCGCCGTCCCCTGTGGGCCCCGCGCTGTTGGAGGCCGGAGCCGCCGCACTGGACGCGGGGGCGCTTCCGCCGCCGCAGCCCGCCATAATAACCACCGCGACCAACAACAGAGAACACAAAGGCATCATGCGTTTACGATTTCCTTTTGACATTACAAACTCTCCTTTCGGCATTTGGGTGTCTGTTAATCCATCATCGTGCCGCCATCTACATCAAGCATCTCACCGGTTACGAATGAGGCCTCCCTGGAAAGCAAAAAGAAGATCCCCACCGCAACCTCCTCCGGTGTCGACCATCTGCCGACCGGCATGTTGAGGCTGATAAAATTTTGGATACGCGGATTCTGCAGCTGCTCCTCCCGCACCATCGCTGTCTTTGTCAAACACGGACACAGTGCGTTACAGGTGATCCCGAAAGGTCCGCCCTCCCGGGCGATGCCCTTGGAAAGCCCTAATACGCCGGCCTTGGAGGCGGCATACGCAGTGGTTCCCAGCACACCGCCGCCCCGCTTGCCCGCCACAGAGGCAACATTGACAATCCTGCCATACCCGTTGGCTTTCATATGAGGGTAGACCGCATAGCAGCAGTAGTAGACGCCGTTCAGGTTGATGTCCACGATCCTGCGCCACTGATCCTTGGTGGTAACGTCAAAGGCATCGACGCCGCCAATCCCCGCAATGTTGGCCAGACAGTGGACCTGCCCCAGCTGCGCGATGGCCTCATCTATGACTTTGTCCACCCACTGATCGTCGCTGACATCGCATGCTTTCGTCGAAAACGGCCGCCCGGCAAATTTCTGCTCCGCAGCCTTGTTGTTCTCGTTGCTGAAATCCAGATTGACAATCCGGGCCCCGGCGTCAAGCAGCATTTCCACAGTCGCTAGACCAATGCCGCTGGAGCCGCCTGTCACAATGATATTCTGTCCGGTAAAATCGAACATGACAGCTCATCCTTTCCCATTACAGCTGGACCGGTGTGAACAGCACACCGCCGGTTTCATTGCGGATACCCAGCATTTCGGCACCCTTGACCACGCCGATCATGATCTCCGCCACCAAAAGCACCTCGTTGCCCGGTATCAGATGGCCGCCCCAGGCCTTTCCGCCTCTGTCGCTGTAGGAGCAATGGACATGGATGTTGATGGTCCCGTCCTCCTCGTGGGTCACGGTGCCGGATCCGCCGATCAGCTCACAGATGTCGTCCAGTATCATGGGATCCGTGTAACCGTACTGCATAGCCAGATCCGGCTTGGGCACTACATTGAAAAACGAAGCCTTTTTCAAACTACCGTGCAGCGCGAGCAACACACCGTTTTTGATTGCGTGCTCTTTACAATACCTGAGGATGCCCTCGAACACATCCTCGCCGGGATCCAACCGGATTACGACGACTTCACTGAATGTACCGTGTGCTGCGATCATTGGTATACCCCATCCTTTCCGTGTTGGCTGATGACTACAGGAGCATGTGCTCCGGGTCCTCCACATAACCGGCGATCAGCGCCAGCAGCATCGCCGCCGTAGCCCCGTCCACCACCCGGTGGTCGAACGTCAGGCTCAATGTCATAACATCCCCCGCCACAACCTGGTCGTTTTCATCCACCACAGGTTTCCGGACGATGCGCCCCAGTCCCAAAATGCCGCACTCGGGCAGATTGACGATGGGCGTAAAGCCGTCCACGCCGTAGCCGCCCAAGTTGCTGATCGTAAATGTCGCGCCCTCGGTGTCCACTGCAGTCAGGCTGTTTTCCCGAGCCTTTTCCACTAGCGCAGCGCTCTCTTTGGCAATCTGCCGGATGCCCTTGCGCTCAACATCCCGGATTACCGGCACCACCAGTCCGTCGGTTAGCGCCACCGCCAAGCCGATGTGCACCCCGCGCCCGCGGCGGATGCCCACCTCGGTCATGGACGCATTCATGGCCGGGCGGTTCACCAGAGCTGTGGCCACCATCTTCGCCAGGATATCCCCATAGCTGACCTTGCCGTCGGGATTCCGAGCGTTGATCCTGCCCCGCAGCGCGATGAGCTTGCCTGCGTTTACTTCTCTCATCTCGGTGACCTGGGGCGCTGTAACGATGCTCTGAGTCATCCGCGCGCCGATCACCTTGCGCATCGGCGTCAGCGGCTCCACATCTCCTTCGTCCGACTGCACAGCCGCAAGCGCCACTGCCGACTGCTGCCGGAGGCTTTCGCCATACCGGATAACGTCGGCCTGCTTGATCCGCGCCCGGTTGCTGGGTACCAGCGCGATGTCGATGCCCATCTCCTTGGCGGTCTTTCTGGCCAGCGGCGACGCCTTGACGCAGCCCGGCTCCGATTCACTCGCCACCGGAGCCGCCTGCTTCACTTCCGCGGCAGGCTCTGCCGCGGAGGTCGACGCAGCTTCCGCCCGCGGGGCCGGAGTCGCCTCCCCAATATCCTCGCTCATATCGTCGGCGATGAAGCCCAGCACCGCGAGCACCGGCACCTCGTCACCCTCCTGGATCAACGTGGCCCGCAGCACGCCGTCTGCCTCGCTCTCGATCTCTGCGGCGTATTTGTCGGTGCTGATATCCAGGAGCACCTCGCCTTTGCGCACCGGGTCGCCGACAGCCTTGTGCCAGCGCTGCACAGTGCCCTCGGTCATGGTCGTGCCCAGCTGGGGCATTACGATTTTCGTGACCATATGGCCAGTTCCCCTCCTTTTACTGTGACAGCACGCGTTTCGCGGCCTCGGCGATACGCTGCGAATTCGGGAAGTACAGATCTTCCAGCGGTCCGGTGTACGGGGCCACGATGTTCAGCGACGCCACCCGTTCCACCGGCGCGTCCAGATCGTCGAACAACTCCTCGCTGATCTGCGCGGAGAGCTCCGCGCCGAATCCGCTGCGCTTGACGCCCTCGTGGACGATGACCACATGGTGGGTCTTGCTGACGGATGCGTGGATCGCATCCCAGTCCAGCGGCACCAGCGAGCGCAGGTCCAGTACCTCGGCGTCAATGCCCTCCTTGGTCAGCTCCACCGCCGCATCTTCACAAAACAGCAACTGCCTGGACCAGGAAATTAAAGTGATATCCTTACCCTGCCGTTTCACAGCGGCCTGGCCGAAAGGGACCAAGAGGTCATCCTCTTCGGGCACCTCGCCCTTACCGGCATACAGGAGTTTGTGCTCGAAATAGGCCACTGGGCTGTCATCGCGGATGGCCGTCTTCAAAAGCCCCTTGGCCTCCCACGGCGTGCTGGGGGCCACTACCTTCAGTCCTGGGATATGGGTCAGCAGCGCCTCCAGGCACTGGGAGTGCTGGGCTGCATTTCTGCGCCCACAGCCCATGGGCAAGCGGAACACCACCGGCACATTGGCCTGCCCGCCGGTCATGTATCGGATCTTCGCGGCCTGGTTCATAATGGGGTCCAGGCAGACGCCCAAAAAGTCGTCGAACATGATCTCCACCACCGGGCGCATGCCGCGCATGGCGGCGCCGACACCCATGCCGGTGAACGCCATCTCACTGATAGGCGTATCCAGCACCCGGAATTCGCCGAATTCCTGCATCAGATCCTTGCTGCAGCCGAAAGCGCCGCCGGAAACGCCCACATCCTCGCCCATGATGAACACATTGTTGTCGTGGCGCATTTCCTCGCAAATCGCGTCTCGGATGGCATTGCTCATGCTGATTCTGCTCATCTCGCCACACACCTTTCGTTATCGGATGCATACACATCGGTGGTCAGCGTGTCCGCGTCGGGATACGCTGAGGCCGACGCGAATTCCACCGCCTTTTTAATTTCCTCGTGAATGGCCGCGTCCACAGTCTCAACATCCTTTTGGGGCACCTTGTGTTTTGCCATGTAATCCCGGAATAAAATCAGCGGGTCCCGCTTCGTCTGCCAGTACTTCGCGTCGTCGATTTCCTTCTGGGTGCGGTACTTCATCGGGTCCCCCACATTGTGGGCCAGTACCCGGTACGTCGTGCACTCGATCAGCGACGGTCCGTTCCCCGCCCGGGCGAAGTCCACAGCCTCCTTGACAGCCTCGTACACCGCGATAATGTCGTTGCCGTCTACACTATTCCCCGGGATGTCGTAACCCTTGGCCCGGACCGCGATGTTGTCTGTATTGGTGACCCGGTCGATACGCACCGACACAGCCCAACTGTTGTTCTCACACACAAACACCAGCGGCAGCTTCCAGGCCGCGGCCATGTTCATGGTCTCATGGAACACGCCTGCGTTGGAGGCTCCGTCGCCGAAGAACGCGATTGTGACCTCGTCGGTGCCCCGGATCTTCGAGGCCAGCGCCGAGCCGCCCGCCAGCGGGATGCCCGCGGCGACGATGCCGTTGGCGCCCAGCACACCCTTGCTGACGTCGGTGACGTGCAGCGAGCCGCCCTTGCCGCCGCAGCAGCCGGTTTTCTTGCCGAACAGCTCGGCCATCATCTCATCGGTCCGGGCGCCCTTAGCAATGGACGAGCCGTGGCCCCGGTGAGAGGCCGTCACATAGTCCTGCTCCTCCAGCGCCAGCACCGCCCCCGCCGGGATCGCCTCCTGGTAGACACAGGGGTGCAAATTGCCAAATGTCATGCCCTTGAGCGAGCAATTGATCGCCGTCTGCTCAAATTCCCGGATCCGCAGCATATTCTCATAGGCCTTCAGCATAAAATCCTTCGAGTATTTGCCAGTCAATACCGTCACCTCCGTTGTTTATTTTAGTTCTCTCAGAAACTCCGAAAGCCGCACAGTAAAGGTGTTTGTGGCAAGCGGAGTTTTTGGATTTCCTCCAAGATTTTGCATAAAAGCACTTGACAAATGTATAAAAATTTGCGCGCAGCCTTGAAAGCGAAATGACTTTTTTCGAGGAGGCTGACGCAAAATGCTAAAGAAATGGACAACCCATGCCGAGTACGGGAGCTTTGTGACCCATGCGATACAAGCACTCAACGTCTCATCACTCAAACGCCTGACGCTTTTTGACGATTCGCTCAGAAAGCTGGCGCTGCTCAATTTAGACGGGCTGGGCGAAAAACTGCGGTGCTGTTATTCAACAACCAACAGACCGGCGGAGCTGCAGCCGGAAATCTTCCGTTCGTTTATACTGATGGCGGATCAAGGCGAAACAAGTGTCACCAATTGGGTGAAAACGCTTGCGGCGGACGATATGCTCTGTTTTTTGATTGGCTGCACTCCAGAACACTTACCGTCACTCGGAGCATATTACGACTTCATAAGCCGCCCTTGGCTGCTGAAACCGTCAATCGAAAAAGAGAATCGTGGGAAGCTGTTTCGTTATGGCCGCAAGAAAACCCACGCCGCAAAACCTGGCAGGAATAAGAAGCTTCCCAATCGGCGAGCCGGTATTGTAGGCAGAATCGCAAACCTTTTCCGCAAGGGACGCTCTTTCCCGAACCGCCCTGAGAAGCTGATGCAGGAGATATTCGCTCTGCTGGCAGTGAATCTTTCTGTCAATGCGGGCTTGATCCCGGAG
>Ga0153950_1001461_pt1 | contig 10493 bp, 11 predicted proteins | sample TSNJ034MetaG_FD_104737 | JGI IMG/M metagenome (GOLD analysis project Ga0153950, IMG submission 104737) | Attine ant fungus gardens microbial communities from New Jersey, USA - TSNJ034 MetaG | ecosystem: Host-associated > Fungi > Mycelium > Unclassified | place: USA: New Jersey, Wharton State... | reverse complement strand
GCGTTCGTTTTTGCGCAGCTGAAACATGGAGTTGTCCCACAAGGTGATGCCGAAGGGGCCGTTGGACAGCACATACCCCCGATCCAGCCCGTACCGGCCCCGCGTCTCGTCAAAAAAGGCCTCGTTGCAAGGCATGGCGGCGCTGGCGGTCAAAAGCTCCAGAAAAAAATCACTCTGGTATTCCAGCCGGAAAACCACGGTGTTATCGTCTGCGGCCATGACCCCCAGGCTGCTGACAGGCAGCTGCCCCTGCAGCACCACACGGGCATTTTTGATCATGCTGTAGTCCGATGCGTAAGGGGACGGGGCGCTGGGCATGAACAAACGCCGAAACGCAAACACAAAGTCATGGGCGGTCAGTGGAATCTCCTCGTCGCCGCCCCAAAACAGCCCCTGGCGCAACTGGAAGGTGTAGGTGAGACCGTCCGCCGACAGCGCATAGGACGCGGCGGCTCCGGGGAGTATTTCGCCGTTGTTGTCCTGGACCAGCAGGCCCTCAAAGATGTTGTAAATTACCATTTGGGCGTCGGCGCCGGTGGCGAATTGGGGGTCCACCGTTTCCACCTCGCCCGAGAGATCGGCGCGGAAAATTTGGCCCTCGTTGTTGTGGGTGCAGCCGGACAGGGGGAACAGCCCCGGCAGAACGCAGAAGAACACCATGAGAACGCTTCTCATGATGCCCTTGCGCGGAAGTATGGCATGTGCGGACCCGCCGGCGTTCCGGGCTCTTTCTTTTGCCATCTGCATACACCTCCGCTTTATATATTCTATACAATAGTGTAACAAATTCGGCGGTAACATGCAACGACAAACGCATGAATGAATGAAAAATGAATGATGAATGATGAATAATTGTGGAATCCGCTGCGGCGGATGAATCAAAATAAATTTAAATCTCCCCCCGGCGGCACAGCTCGTTGTATTTGAGCAGGGCCACCAGGGTTTTTGCGTCGGTAATCGTGCCGTCCAGACACAGCGACAGCGCCCGCTCCAGGGGGATTCGCTCCACGGTGAGAAACTCGTCGGGATCCAGCTTTTGCGCCCGGTATTGGAGCGCGCGGGCCAGGTACAGGTGCAGCACCTCGTCGGCGTAGCCGGGAGAGGGGTATACCCGGGCCAAAAACTGGTAGCTGCCGGCGGTGTAGCCCGTCTCCTCCTCCAACTCCCGCAGCCCGCACGCGGCGGGGTCCTCGCCGTAATTCAGCTTCCCGGCGGGGAGCTCCAGAATCTCCTGACGGTAGGGATACCGGTACTGGCGGACAAACAGCACGGCTTGGTCGTTGTCCAGGGCCAGCACCGCCACACCGCCGGGATGCTCCACCACCTCGCGGGTGGAAGGGTTGCCGTTGGGAAGCTCCACCGTGTCCACCCGCAGCTTGAGGATATGCCCGCTGAAGACCTCCTTGGAGGCCACAGTTTTTTCAATGTGACTCATGAATACACTCCTTGTCTTTGAATGGCCCGGCGGTAAAAAACGCGGGCGTCAAATTTTGGCTTTGTCCACAGGGATATGACAACTTGTCATCAACATATATATTTGTATTCCGAAATACAAATTCGCCGCAAAAGCGGCAACTGCGTGAGGCATATTATGATTGATGGTTTTTACACAAGTCCACCCACCCACCAACGGCTCACCCAAGCCATCCAACACCTGCAGGAACGGTACAAGCGCTGCAAGGTGTTTCCCATCGGCTGCACCGCCCTGGGCCGGAAAATCCACGCGCTGTGTATCGGCAATCCCATGGGCGCCACCCTGTTCGTGGGGGCCACCCACGGACTGGAATGGATGACCACGCTGCTGCTCATCCGCTTCTGTGAGGATGTGCTGGAGGGGCTGCGCACCGGCGGCAGCGTCTCGGACATCGACGTGACCAAGGCGCTGCAAAACCGCTCGCTGGTAATTATCCCCTGCCTCAATCCCGACGGCGTGGAAATCGCCCTGTGCGGGAGCGCCGCCGCCGGGGAACGGGCGGCGGAGGTGGAGCGGATATGCGGCGGGGACTGCCGCGCCTGGCAGGCTAACGCCAACGGCGTGGACCTGAATCACAACTTTGACGCGGGCTGGTGCGCCCTAAAGCGGATGGAGGTGGAAAGCGGCATTGACGCGCCCGCCCCCACCCGGTACGGGGGGACCCACCCCAACAGCGAACCGGAGACCATGGCCGCCACCGCCTTTTGCATCAATTACCAGCCCCGCACACTGTACTCGCTGCACAGCCAGGGCGAGGAGATATACTACAAATACGGCGAGCACACGCCGGAGCGCAGCCAGCTTATGGCCCGCATTCTGGCGTCGTCCAGCGGCTACACCGTCACGGAGCCCACAGGCCTTGCCTCTCACGGCGGCCTCAAGGACTGGTTTATCGAAAAATTCCGCCGCCCCGGCTTCACCATTGAGGTGGGGCGGGGAAAAAACCCGCTGGGGATTGAACAATTCGAAAAAATATATAAAAAAATTCAAGAGATGCTGATTATCGCGACTCTGCTTTGAGTTATTCCGGCTGCGGCGGCGGGGCATCCGCGTTGTTGCGGCGATACAGGAGATAGCTCTCCAAAATGATGGTGGCCGCCACGGCGTCCACCACCTCTTTGCGCTTTTTGCCCCGGGTGTTGGTCTCGTTGAGGTACTGATGCGCGCTCACGGTGGTACTGCGCTCGTCCCACAGCCGCACAGGCACCTCCACCAGGTCCCCCAGCTTTTCGGCAAACAACGCGCATTTTTCCGCCCGCTCGCCAATAGTGTCGTTCATGTTTCGCGGGTAGCCCACGACTACCTCCCGGACATCGTACTCGGTCACCGCGGCGGCGACCTTTTGCAGTACGCCCTCAAAGCGCTTGTCGTGAATGACCCCAATGGGGGAGGCCAACAGCTCGGTGCGGTCACAACAGGCAAGCCCCGTGCGGGCGTCCCCCAAGTCAACTGCCAGTATCTTCATGCGATTTCCATTCCTCTCTGTTACACAACAAGCGAATGAATGAAAAATGAATGATGAATAATGAATAATTATGGAATCCGCTGCGCGGATGAATCAAAATAAAACAGTAGTTCCCCATTTACCTTTTTATTCATCGCCAAATGGCGATACCATAATCATTCATCATTCATTTTTCATCATTCACCTTCTTTTTTCACTTTTCATGCGTTTGTCGTGTTTTTCATCATTCATCGTATTGCAATTATCCGGGCGATTTGTTATACTAATTTGCGTTTGAAAATATACCTTGCATATGTAGTATACCACTTTCGGGTTCTCTTGAACAGGCTCTGTACATTCCAAACGAAAGGAGGGTAATCGCATATCCCAGCCCACGCTTCAGGTGGGCAGTCAGTCGCAAACTCCTGACTATAAACCAAACTACGAGAGGAAAATGAATTATGAACACAATGCGTACACGTGATTTAGCGGTGTGCGCGATGATTGCGGCGCTGTACACAGCGCTGTGTCTCGCGCTTGCACCCCTGAGCTTTGGCCCCGTACAGGTGCGGGTAGCCGAGGCCCTGACACTGTTGCCGGTATTTTCCCCCTTGGGCGTCTGGGGCGTCACACTGGGGTGCGGCGTCTCCAATCTGGTGGGTTTTGTCACCGGAGCCAATATGATTGGGTATTTCGACATCCTCTTCGGCACCGCCGCCACCCTTGCCGCGGCACTGCTCTCCCGCCGCCTGCGGCACATCCGTATCGGTGGGCTGCCGGTGCTCTCGTCGATCCCCCCTGTGCTGGTCAACGCGGTGGTCGTCGGCGCCGAGCTCACGGTGATGCTCACCGGCGGCTTTGACTGGAAGGTGTTTCTCACCCAGGCGCTGGCCGTGGGCGTGGGCCAGCTCATCTCCTGCGTGGGCCTGGGGCTGCTCCTCACGTATGTTCTGCAAAGAACAGGCGTCGCCCAGCGGTGCTTTGGCAGCGATAAAATCCGCGCACAGTCCTAATCGCTAATATAATCCCAAAACCTAAGCCGGAAGCAAGCCACCAAACCGTGGAGCGCTTCCGGCTTTGTTTAGGTTATAAAATTTGATTGGCCACCGTGGCGATGAGGGGCAGCGTGACAAGGGCCGCCGCGGTGCTCATGGCCACCAGGCGGGCGCCGTGGATGCTGTCCCCGCCGTAGCGCGCCGGAAACTGGATGGAGGACATGGCCGAAGAGCAAGAGGCGCAGATGACCATGGTCACCGCCACAAGCCGCGAGCCCTGGAACCAGCTGCCTGCGCCGGCAAGATACAGCACCAGCAGAAGCAGCCCCGGCTGCAAAATGTTCCGCAAAAAAACCACGCGGTATATGTAGGGATCGCTGACAATGCTCACCGGCTTTACCTGGGACAAAATGACGCCGGTGGTCAGCATAGCCAGCGGGGTGTTCAAGCTGTATATATATCCGGTAAAGGTATACAGCACATCCGGAAGCGGGATAGAGAGGAGAAAGAGCGCCATACCCACAGCCGCGCCCAGAATGCCGGGGCTCAGGAGGATCTTCCGCGCAGAAATTTCCTTTTTTCCCCCCAGCGCCGCCACGGTCCAGGTCCAGTTGAATACGCTGAAGGCCACGTTGAAGGCCATGCCGTAAAACGTCCCCACCTCCCCCACCGTGATGAGCAGCAGGGGATACCCCATAAAGGCGCAATTGGGGAATACGGCTGCCATCCGCTCCACCTTGTACCGGTCATTTTGCCCCGGCCGCCGGGGGATGAGCAGGGTGGAGATGAGAATACAGCCCAAATGAACCGCAAAGGAGATGATCAGCGCCATCCAAAACCCCCTCAGCTTCTCCGGGGTCCTTTCTGTCTGAAACAAATGGATCATCAGCACAGGGATCACCACCACCAGCAGCAGGTTGCACAGGCCCTTTGCCATGTCCACGGTGAGAATCCCCCTCTTTGTGCAGAGCATCCCCGTCGCGACCAGCAGCACCATCACCAATATCTGGCGGAACAAAGTCAAGGTTATTTCCAAAATGTGTCTCCTCCGCAGCCCCCGGGGGAAGCGCTGCTTCCCTGTGGACATGTCCGGGCGGGGGCAAGTCAATGATTCATTTTACTATAATTATCCGGCGAATACAACTCCCACAGTGGATGGTATGGTGAATCAACTTTAAAAAGAGAAGGAAAGAGGAAAAAGCTACATTGCCATAAATATGTAAAATCCTCCCAATCCTCACGTTTTTTCCCCGGCAACATATGATGAAGTGTGAGAAAATACAGCAAATGGGAGGATTGTATATGGAGATGATTCTCTGGATCACACTGTGTATCTTTGCCAGTATCGGTTTTGTACATATCGTCGCCTGGGCAATTTGCAGCGGCAAAAAGCCCGCTTTACAGCGCGCGAATTATCGGCTGGTATCCTTGGAAAACGACCGCAAACGGATTGACGCCCAGTTGGATTACTGCGTGCTGCAAATTGCCTGGGGGATGTGGACCGGCAAAAACCTGGTGTTTCTGGCCCACGAGGACACGGAGGAGTATGTGCGCCGGCGGAGCCTGAACCTCTTTGGCGAGGGGTGCTCGGTATTTGTGTGCGTGCCGGACAATCTGGTGTCCACGGTGCGGCAGCTGGCGGATCTGTACTAATTTCATTTCAACGGTGGATTTTGTCTGTTTTTGGTATTTCAAACCGGGCAAAGGTGGGGTATAATGGTAATAATAAGAGCCGGGCCGCCCGCCAATACGCCCCCGGGGAGCGATCCATTGCGCGCCGCCCTCCGGGCGGACCCAGCCGGCGGGCGCACTGGAGAAAGGACAAGCCGATTGTGAACGAGACCATGGAAACGCTGCGGGGCACCGTGGACAGCATTGTCTTCGCCAACGAGGACACCGGGTTCACCGTATTCATGCTGGACGCGGACGAGGTGCTGGTGACGGTGGTGGGCGATTTGCCGGGTATTGCCCAAGGCGAGAATGTAACCCTCACCGGCCGCTATACCTCCCACCCCACCTACGGCCAGCAGTTCAAGGCCGAAATCTACCAGCGTGAGCTGCCCGCCACGGCCACCGCCATCCTCAAATACCTGTCCTCCCACGTCATCAAGGGGGTGGGGCCCCGCATAGCCAAGCTCATTGTGGACGCCTTCGGGGCGCAGTCGCTGGAGGTCATAGAAAAGGAGCCGGAAAAGCTGGCGGCCATCCGGGGCATCTCGCTGAAAAAGGCCCAGGCCATCTCGGAGGAATACCGCCACATCTTCGGCATCCGCACGGTGATGCTCTACCTCTCCCGGTTTCAAATCGACGCCGCCCCCGCCATCCGGGTGTGGCGGCAGTGGGGCAACCTGGCCCCCGACGTCATCGGGGAAAACCCGTATATGCTGTGCTGTGACGCCGTGGGCATCCCCTTTGAAAAGGCGGATGAAATTGCCGTGGAGCTGGGGGTGGACCCCCAGGACAACCGCCGCCTCCAGGCGGGCGTCACCCATGTGCTGAACCACAACCTGCGAAACGGCCACACCTGCCTGCCCCGGGACAAGCTGCTGTCCACCGCCACCGGCCTGCTGGAGACCCCGGATTACCTGGTGGAGGAGGCGCTCTGCCAGGGCGAGGCGGAGGGTGTTTTTGTCGGCGACACGGTGGACGGCGTGAGCTACATCTACCTGCCGGAGCTCTACGAGGCCGAGACCTATATCGCGGGCCGGGTTGGCCTGATGCTGGGCACCTCGCCGCCCCAGCCCAAAAGCTGGGAGGCGGAGATCGACGCCCTGGAGGAAACGCTGCGGATAAACTACGCCAGCTTGCAGCGCAAGGCTGTCAACCAGGCGCTGCAAAACAATATCTTTATCCTCACCGGGGGACCGGGCACGGGCAAAACCACCGCCCTTTGCGCCATCCTCGCCATTTTGGAGGAGCAGGGGGAAAAGGTGGCGCTGGCCGCCCCCACCGGGCGGGCGGCCAAACGCATGAGCGAGGTCACCGGGCGGGACGCCAAAACCATCCACCGCCTGTTGGAGCCGGATTTCCGGGATAAGGAGGGTAAGCGGCGCTTTAAGCGGGACGAGAAGAACCCGCTGCGCTTTGGCACAATTATTCTGGACGAGGTAAGCATGGTGGACACCCGCCTGATGTACTCGCTGATGAAGGCGCTGAAGCTCAGCTGCCGCCTGATTCTGGTGGGGGACCCCGACCAGCTGCCCAGCGTGGGGCCGGGCAACGTGCTGCGGGATCTCATCAATTCCGACGTGGTGCCCACGGTGCACCTCAGCGAAATTTTCCGCCAGGCGCGGGAAAGCCAGATTGTGGCCAACGCCCACTTGATTGTACGGGGCGAAAACCCGGAGCTGGGCGTGCGGGACGGCGACTTCTTCTTCCTGCAAAAGGGCTCCTACCAGTCCATCGCCCTGACGGTGGCGGATTTGTGCCAGGAGCGGCTGCCAAAGACCTACGGCTACTCCCCGCTGTGGGACATCCAAGTGATCGTGCCCAGCCGGGTGGGCGCGCTGGGCACCGTGGAGCTCAACCGCATTTTGCAAAACCGCCTCAATCCCCCGGAACCGGGGCGCTATGAGCAGAAGTTCGGCGGCATTGTGCTGCGGGAACAGGACAAGGTGATGCAGATCAAAAACAATTACGACATCGTGTGGAAGCGGGACGACGGCGAGCAGGGAGCCGGTGTGTTCAATGGCGACATCGGCATTATCGATCTCATCGACCGTGCCAGCCAGACCATCCTCATTCGCTACGACGACCGGGTGGCGGAATACAGCTTCGCTATGGCGGGGGAAATTGAACACGCCTATGCCATTACGGTGCACAAAAGCCAGGGCAGCGAGTTTGACGCGGTGGTGATGCCGCTGATGAACTTCCACAGTAAGCTGTACTACCGCAACATTCTTTACACCGGCGTCACCCGGGCCAAAAAAATCATGATTGTGCTGGGCCGCCCCGACACGGTGTATAAGATGGTAGCCAACCACCGCAAGATCCTGCGCTACACCAACCTGGACCGGTTGCTGGCCGACAGCCTCTCCCACGCCCGGGTCGAAGAGGGCCTGCTGTGAGACCCGGCGGCATGTTGGACCGCCTGATCAGCGTGGTTTACCCCAAAACCTGCGTGCTCTGCGGCCAGGTGGTGCGCGCCACGGATTTGTGGTGCGGTGAGTGCGCGCTTCCCCTGCCCCGGGGTCCGCTGTGCCCGCGCTGCGGTATGGAGAAGGACTGCTGTGTATGCAGGCACGCCCGGTTTGCCTTTTCGCGGGCGGTTGCGCCCTTTGTGTACCGGGGGAATCTGCGCCTGCAGCTTCTGGATCTGAAAAAAAGGCCCAATGAGCGTCTCTGCCGCTTTCTGGCGGGGGAAATGTGCGCTGTGCTGCGGGAAATTTATCCGGAGGATTTCTTTGACGTTATTGTGCCGGTGCCCGCTGTCGGCGGGCGCAACCACGCGGAGGAACTGGCGCGGGCGGTGGCCGCAAAGACCGGCGTTCCCCTTGCCCCCCGCGCCCTCACCCGGCTGCCCAAGAGCCGGGTGCAGCACAGTCTGGGGTTGGAAAACCGCTTTAAAAACGCAAAAGCCTCCTATGAAATCCAAAACGGCCAAGTGGTGGCGGAAAAACGGGTGCTGCTGGTGGACGACATCCTCACCACCGGGGCGACGGCCCACTTCTGCGCGCGCTCACTGCTCCGGGCGGGGGCGGCGCAGGTGGATGTCCTCACCGCGTCCTGTACCGCCGGCAATACGAATAAAGTGAAGTTTGTTTAAAAATTTCTTTTTAAAGAAGTTGAATTATGGCGAAAAAAAACATATAATAGTTTAGAAGGAATGCCTGACGGCAGAATGGATGGGTGCAACAGTGGCATCTATGGATATTGGTATCGACTTGGGAACATCAACCATCATGGCCAGCGATTACGAAGGCAGGGTGATTGTTCGGGAACCCTCGGTGGTAGCGGTGGATCTGCGCACCGACACAATACTGGGCATCGGCGACGAAGTGTACGATATGGTGGGCAAAACACCGTCCTACATACAAGTTGTCCGCCCTCTGGCCGACGGTGTGATCTCGGACTACAAAATGGCAGAGGTACTGATGAAATATCTGCTGAAAAAAATATGCCGCAACCAGATAGTGAAGCCTCGTGTGGTCATTTGCGTGCCGTCGGGCACTACCAGCGTGGAGTCCCAGGCGGTCATTGATTCCGCCCTGGTGGCGGGTGCCCGCAAGGTATATCTCATTGAGGAGCCGGTGGCGGCGGCCATTGGCGCGGGTATCGACATCACAAGGCCCAACGGCAACCTCATTGTGGATATCGGCGGCGGCACCTGTGATATCGCCGTATTGTCGCTCAACGGCATTGTCTGCAAAGCCTCTACCAAAACGGCGGGGATGCGGTTTGACGAGGCCTTTGTGCGGTATGCCCGCAACACCTACAACCTGCTGGTGGGCGAAAAGACCGCCGAGGCTGTAAAAATACAAATCGGGAGCGTCTGCGACCAGGACGAGGAGTGCGGCTGCGACGTAAAGGGAAGGGATTTGATTTCGGGACTGCCCAAAAAAATCCCCGTCACCCGCAGCGAAACGCTGGGTGTGTTTCTGGAGCCCGCCTGGGACATCGTGCACGCCGTCCAGTCGGTGCTGGAAAAGACGCCGCCTGAACTGGTGGGAGATATCCGCACCAACGGAATACTGCTCACCGGCGGCGGCGGAATGATGCGGGGATTGGATAAGCTCATGGAGGAGGGAACCCATGTACCCACCAAAGTGGCGGAAAACGCGGCGGAGTGCGTGGCCGTGGGCACGGCCAAAAGCTTTGCATACCTGGATAAGCTCATTGACGGTTTTGTGGATACCCACGCGCATGTACATTAAACCCATAAACGAGCAAATTTGAAAAAATTTTGATAAGCATAAAAAAATACAATTGTACCAGACTTTTGTCATGGTGCAATTGTATTTTCCATTTATACTTTTTACCGGTGTGGATAAACTAGTATCATGATCGGTTGCGGCAAATCAACCGACCAAATAACAAAAGAAGGAGATCGAACAAATGAGTAATTTAACTTCAAAAGAGCTCACTGCCATTGAAGACCAACTGGGCATGGAAGAAAATTTGATACGCAAATATAAAGTATATGCACAATCTTCACAGGACCCTCAGATTAAAACAAAGTGCGAGGAGCTTGCGCAAAAGCACCAGTGCCACTTTAATACTCTGATGGGTCACTTAAGCTAAGGAGGGCAAAAATTATGCCGAATCAGATCAATCCTTTATCACAGAAATTTGTCGAAAAAGACATTATGCAGGACATCCTCAGCAGTCAGAAGCACATCACCGGCACCTACAACACCTATGCGAACGAGTGTGTGACGCCCTCTTTAAAGAGCGACTTTATGAACATTCTAAACGAGGAGCACCAGCTTCAAAGCGACGTTTTCACCGAAATGCAGAAGCGCGGCTGGTATACCACCGAGCCCGCGGACCAGAACAAGATGAACCAGGCTAAGCAAAAATACCAGACTGAAGCGGCTACTCTGTAACTTTGTGTTCTTTCCCCTTTATTGCGCGCACATTT
>Ga0153950_1001455_pt1 | contig 10507 bp, 9 predicted proteins | sample TSNJ034MetaG_FD_104737 | JGI IMG/M metagenome (GOLD analysis project Ga0153950, IMG submission 104737) | Attine ant fungus gardens microbial communities from New Jersey, USA - TSNJ034 MetaG | ecosystem: Host-associated > Fungi > Mycelium > Unclassified | place: USA: New Jersey, Wharton State... | reverse complement strand
ATAGTTCTGTAGATACTATAGCATTGCGGACAGTGTTCTGTCAAATAAATTTTTTTGGGCGCCGTGCCCGGCGGGGGTACATCCCCGCGATACTGCTTTCTATCAGGTATGCGATACACGCAAACCACGTGTTTTTTTAAGCTATTCTGTTTATTACAACGGCGCCCGGGGCAAGGAGAACCCATTATGAAAACATCGGACTTTTATTATGAGCTGCCGCCGGAGCTCATCGCGCAGACGCCCCTGGAGCAGAGAGATCAGTCCCGGCTGCTGGTTATGGACCGGGAGACGGGGACGCTGCGGCACAGCCGGTTCTGCCGGCTTGGCGCGCTGTTACGGCCCGGGGATCTGCTGGTGCTCAACGACACGCGGGTGCTTCCGGCGCGCCTGTTGGGCAGCCGCGAGCAGACCGGCGGCTTCATTGAGTTTTTGCTGCTGGAGCAGCGCACAGGCACCGATTGGGAGATTCTGGTGCGGCCCGGCAAGCGGGCGAAGCCGGGTGCCCGGTTTGTCTTTGGCGGCGGCGTGCTCCGGGGCGAGATCTTGGAGGTGCTGGAGGGGGGAAACCGCTTGGCCCGCTTCCAATGGGAGGGGGAGAGCTTCTTTTCCGCGCTGGAGCGGGTGGGGGAGGTACCCCTGCCCCATTACATCACGCAGCCGCTGGGCGAAGCCCAGCGCTACCAGACGGTGTACGCCCGGCACAACGGGTCGGCGGCGGCCCCTACGGCAGGGCTTCATTTCACGCCCGAGCTGCTGCGGCAGTTGGAGGGACAGGGGGTACAGACCGCCACCGTCACCCTCCATGTGGGTCTGGGCACCTTCCGGCCGGTGAAGGCGGAGGACATCGCGCAGCACAAGATGCACACGGAGCGCTACACGCTGCCCCCGGCCACCGCCGATAAAATAAACCGCGTCAAGGCGGCGGGGGGCCGGGTCATCGCGGTGGGCACCACCTCCTGCCGCACGCTGGAATCGGTGGCACAGAAGCACGGCGGGGTGGTGGCCGACACAGGCACCACCGACATCTTTCTCTACCCCGGCCGCGAATTCCGCGTGCTGGACGGCCTCATCACCAACTTCCACCTGCCGGAGAGCACCCTGATTATGCTGGTGGCGGCCTTTGCGGGGTATGCGAACACCATGGCGTGTTACCGGGAGGCCGTGGAAAAGCGCTACCGCTTCTACAGCTTTGGCGACGCCATGCTGATACTATAAAGGGCACCTCTAAAAACTCGGGTATTGCAAATTTATTGAACGAACTTATGAGGTTTTTGAGTGCCTAGAAACAGATATTTTGAGGTTTTTAGAGGTGCCCTATAGTAATTCAACTTCAAGATGATAGTATTTTGAAGTTGAATTACCGAATGGGAATCAACTTTTTCCTCTTTCCTTTTCTTTTTAAAATTGAATCACTATACTCCCTTGACACACCCTCGTAACTAGGGTAGAATGATAATAGAGATAGGCGGTAATGATATGACAAGAGAGTTTGTATTGATGCCAGAGTTTGAAAAACAATGGAAAAGTATGGGGCTTGGAGACGGCGACTTAATATCTACCGCCAGCTCATAGCGCAGCTTGGTGGGAATCTTGGGAGGGAATCGAAATGAGTAAAGTGTCTGAAGGTATTATGCGGGGATTACAGGAGGCTGTCGAATACTCGAAGGGTAACCTGCAAGTCCGAAAGATTAAAAGAACCTTCAATCCTGTTCGGGAATCATTCAGCGCGGAAGAGATTAAAGATATACGCAACAGCCTGGGTATGACACAGGGGGTGTTTGCCGGTGTGATTGGCGTGTCCCAAAAGACGGTCGAATCTTGGGAAGCGGGCCGGTATACGCCGGACGGTGCGGCGCGGCGCCTGATTTCCATATTGCAGACCGACCCGGATTTTCCCCGGAAGTATAACATCATGAAATAGCGTACAATTACAGCAGGTGCAAAACCTCATTGGCCGTGTTTTCGTCGGTGACAAAATAATGAATGATTCCGGTGCGCAAAACGCCCAGAATGGACATGACCTTGTGGGCGCCCGCCGCAATACACATCACCTTACCGGCGTTGCGCAGGCTTTTTTCATTAATGCCCATGACCTTTTCGTTGTGCTCGTTTTGCAGGAATTCTCCCTGGATGTTGAACTGCCGCGCGCAAATATCCCCCACGGGGCGGCCCTGGTCATTGGTGTACAGATGCAGCGCCTCGTCCGGCAATATAATCTGCTGTGTGGAGTAATACTCCGGCGGGGCGCCCGCGCTGACGATGGCGATGTCCAGATTCTTCCACTTTTCCACAATGGAGCGCATGTACAGGCTTTGCATGTACAGCTCCTTGTCGGCGGTGGTCTGGACAGTGGCGGGGGCGTAGATAAACGAGGGGGTGCCCTGCATTTTTTCGGCGAAGATCCGGACAATTTCATTGAGCTGGTATTCGCTGGACACATTGGAGGATCCGCCAATGAGGGGGACCACCTCCACGTCCTTGATGTTTTTCTCATTGCGCATGGAGCGCATAAACTCGTAGCAGGTGAGCCCCCAGGCGATGCCGATGCTGGTGTGGCTTTTTAAATATTGCTCTGCCGCCAGCACCGCCTGGGAGGCGACAATCCGGGTGAGAAGGGGAATGGAGCTGATGCTGGTGGGGATGACAATGCAGTCCTCCAAATCAAACTCCATTTTCAGCTGCTCGGCGAGATGTAGCTTGTTGGTAAACGGATCCTTAATGTTAATTTCGATAATGCCGTATTCCTTCGCTTCGGATAGTATCAGGGAGATGGTGGAACGGGAGATGCCCAGCTCCTTGGAGATCCGCTCCTGGGTCATATTGTCCTTGTGATACATTTTGGCGACTTCGACCATCATCTTCAAGTCCCACTTTGGGTTAATCACTGCTACACCTTCACTCACAAACAAGTTTTCATTGCGTATATTTTTGGAGACGAACCGGTGCTTTTACGCGGTATCGGGCTTTATACTGAACACTGATTAAAAAGTGATAATAAATTGCGGGGATATTTTTCGACCAGCTAGGAAGACGACGCAGGCGGGCTGACGCCCGGCAAGGAGGATGACAACGCTGGGCGGAAAATAGACCGCAATTTATGTCGCTTTTTAGTCAGGGTTTAGTATTAATTCTGCCTCCAATTATACCATACCGAATCCATGGCCTGCAATGTCTCCCTGTATATTTTGTATTTCCTTCGGTAAATCTCACCCCGTGCGGCGTCCGGCTCCATCACCGCGCGAATTTTGGTGAAAACCTCCGCCGCCTGGGCATATCCGGCAAAGTCCCCCACGGCCACGGCGGAGGCGATTGCCGCGCCCATGGCGCCGATTTCCTGCGCCTGGGAGACCTCCATGGGGAGCTCCAGCACGTCGGCGAAGATCTGCGTCCACTGCCTGGAATTGGCGGGGCCGCCCGCGATGCGCGCGCCCGCAAAGGGGCTTTTCCGGATGCGCAGCAGGTTTTCCACATGCTGCGCGCAGGAGAACACCACGCCCTCGAATATGGCCCGAATCATGTGGGAGCGGCTGTGGCGGTAGCCGAGGCCCATAAAGCCCGCGCGGGCGTCCGCGTTGACATTGGTGCCGTACAAAAAGGGCAGGAAAATGAGGTCGGAGTCCTCCGGCCTTATCAGATCGATGATCTCGTCGCACACGCCGTACACTGATTTTTTCAGCTGCTTCATCACAACGGCGTCGTGGGTCATCATGTTCTGTACAAACCACTCCAGGTTACTGGCGGAGGTCATGCTGCCCTCCATAATCTGATAGGTGCCGTCCTGGGGGAAGAGGCTGGTCATAAACAGCGACTCATCCGCGATGGGGGTAGGGCAAAGGTAGGAGTTGATGGTCCAGGTTCCGGCCAGGGTGCTCAAAAGGTCGGGGGTGGTGATGCCGCAGGCGACGGGCCCGGCGGCGAAGTCCACCATGCCCCCCGCAACCGGCGTGCCCGGCCTAAGCCCGCAGAGCGCGCCGGTATCCGGGCGGACAGTGCCGCAGATGTCGTGGGAGCGGCACAGCGGCGGCAGCAGCGCCCGGTACTCCCCGATGCCCAGCTGCTCCAGTACGTCGTCGTCGTACTGTGCGCCTTTCTGGCTCATAATGCTGGCGGAGGACATGTTGGAGCTCTCGCCGAAGGCCTCGCCGGTGAGGCGGAAGCGAATGTAGTCGGTGCAGGAAAACGCGTGCTTTGTCCCCGCCAGCACCTCCGGCTTATTTTGCGCAAACCACGCCAGAAGCGGCCCCAGCTGCCCCGCCCACAGCGCCTGGTTTGTGGAGGGCAGTATCCGGGAGGCGGTGCCGTTTTCACACCACACCCGCACCAGCTCCGCCGCCCGGGTGTCGGTGGAGATGATGCCGTTGTAGGCGGGCTTTCCGTCGTGTCCCACAAGGTAGAGGCCATTGCCGTGGCCCGTCACCGAAACCGCGCGGATCTGCTCCGGCTTCACGCCGCTTTTTGCCACGCACTCCCGGATGCACCACACATTGGCTTTAAAAAAGTCCTCGCTGTCCCGCTCCACCCATCCGCCGGGGGTGTCGTTCAGGGTTTCCGCTATTTTTCGCGCCACGGCAACCTCGTTGCCCAGGTTGTCAAAGAGCGCCGCCTTGGTCACGCTTCCTCCGTTGTCCAAACCCAGATAATATACCTTTTCCACTGTACCTCTCCTTTCTTATCTCTGCATTATGTCCTTCGCGGCAGGTGCAGGCACTCGCCCAGGCAGTCGGCGGCGGCCTCCATCAGCGCCTCGGAAAACGTCGGGTGGCCGTGAATAATGTCCTTTAGCTCGTGGACCGTTATCTCCATTGCCATCAGCGCGGCGGCCTCATTTATCAGCTCCGCCGCGTCCGGCCCCAAAATGTGCACGCCGAGAAGCTGGCCGTATTTGGCCCCGGCCACCACCTTGACAAAGCCCTGGCTGTGGCCGCCGGCCAGCGCCCTGCCGTTGCCGGAGAAGGGGAAGCGCCCCACAAGGATCTCGTGCCGCCGGCGCGCCTGGGCCTCGGTGAGCCCCACACATCCGATTTCCGGCGAGGTGTAGACGCAGGAGGGCACAAAGCGCAAATCCGCCTTCTCCCCGCGTCCCAAGGCGTTTGCGGCGGCCACCTCCCCCATGTGGAAGGCGGCGTGGGCCAGCATGCTGCGCCCGTTGACATCCCCCGGCGCGTAAAGCCAGGGAAGGCTGCTGCGCATCCCCTCGTCCACGCGGACGCAGCCCCGGTCCAGGGCGAGGCCCAGCTCCTCCACACCGGAGAGATCCGGGGAGCGGCCCACCGCCACCAGCACCTTTTCCGCCGCCAGCTGTGCGCCGCCGGCCAAATGGACGGTGAGTCCGCCGCTGTCCCGGCTGATTCGCTCCAGGCTCTTGCCGGTTTGCAGCCGGACGCCCTGCTGTTCCAGCAGCTTGCCCATACTTTTGGAGATTTCCTCATCCAGCATGGGCAGGACGGTGTCGGCCAGCTCCACAATGGTAATTTTGCAGCCAAAGGCCGCAAAGGCGCTGGCCATCTCCACACCGATAACGCCTCCGCCGACAATGACCATGCTGTCCGGCACCGTGTCGGCGTCCAGCAAATCGTCGCTGGTGATCACCCCCGGCAGGTCCAGCCCCTCCACGGGCAGCCGGGAGGTCACGGAGCCGCCCGCGTAGATAACCGCCCTGGCCGACAGGGTCTCGCCGCTGCCCAGCACCACGGTTTTGTCCGCCCGCACGGTGCCGCGGGTGTTGAAATAGTCGATGCCGCCAGCCTTGACCAGCCCCTGCACGCCGCCCACCAGCGCGCGCACCACCCGCTGCTTTTCGGCGCGGGCCGCGGGCATGTCAAAGGTGAAGCCGGTGGAGCCGAGCCGGATTCCGCGGCGGCTGTAGTCGCCCAGCCGGCGGATGTACTCCGCCGTTTTCAGGTAGGTTTTTGTGGGGATGCACCCCCGGTTGAGGCAGGTGCCGCCCAGGGTGTCCATCTCCACCAGCGCGGCGCGCCCACCCAGGCGGGCGGCTCTCAGGGCCGCCATATATCCGGCGGGGCCGCCGCCCACCACGATGACGTCGTATTGGTCGTTCATATTCATCTCACATCACCAGTCCATAGGGCGCTTCCAGATGGGCCACGATGCGCTGTCCAAAGGAGGCGGCTGTGGCGCCGTCCAGGGCGCGGTGGTCAAAGGTCAGGCTGAGCCCCAGCATTTTTTTGGCGGCGGGCGCGCCGTTTTCATCGGGGACAAAGACGTCCTCGATGGCGCACACCCCCAGGATGGTCACCTCGGGCTGGTTGATAATGGGCGTAAACGCCCGCACGCCGTAGGTGCCCAGATTGGAGATGGAGAAGGTCCCGCCGCTGTACATATCGGGGCGCAGGGCGCCCGCCCGCGCACTTTGGGCCAGCTCCCGCAGCTCCGCGGAGCACCGGCGGAGGCCCTTTTCACCGGCGTCGCGGATGACCGGGACAATGAGCCCGTCCTCCAGGGCCACCGCCACGCCGATGTTGATTTTACTGTGTTGGGTGAGGATATCGCCCTCCAGCGTCGCGTTGGCCCGGGGAAATTCCGCCAGCGCCAACGCGCTGGCACGCACGATGAAATCGGTGACCGAGAGCTTTGCCCCGCCGTCCCGGTTCATCTCGGCGCGCATGGCCAGCAGGCGGTCCGCCTGGGCGCGCATGTGCAGCGTCACAGGCGGCACCTGGGTGTGGCTTTGCAGCATCCGTTTGGCGATGGTGGCCCGCATGCCCTTCAGCGGCGCGCCGCTGTCGGCGGCAAGGGCCGGTAAATCACCGGCGGTCACCTTTCCGTTGTAGCCGCTGCCCTGTACCTGGGAAAGGGCAATGCCCTTGTCCGCCGCCATGCGCTGTGCCAGCGGCGTCGCGGCCCGGGAGGGAGCCGGGGGAATATCGGCGGCGCGCACCTGCCCCAGAGAGCCGGTGGCCGTGACGCCTTCCAGCGGGACGCCCCGCTGTGCCGCTAGGGATCTTGCCAGGGGCGTGGCGGGAATGCCCCGCCCGCCTTGCGCCGTGGGAGCCGCTGCCGGGACCCGCTCCGCCTGTGGCTCCGATTCCCCTGTTTGCGCACCGGCCGCCGGTATCGTGGGGGCCTCCGGAAGGGACTCCCCCTCCTGGCCGATGTAGGCGATAGTGGTTGTTACCGGGAGGACACACCCGTCGCCGTACAGGATTTTCAGCAGTGTTCCGTCGTACATGGACTCCACCTCCATGGAGGTTTTGTCGGTTTCAATCTCCAGCAGCGGCTGGCCGTTTTCCACCTTGTCGCCCACCGCCGCCAGCCAGCGGATAATGGTGCCGGTCTCCATAGACATACCCGCCTTGGGCATAATGACTTCTTTTGCCATATCAATTCCCATCCCTTTCCATTGCGATGATCATATTAACGCATCAGCTGTTCCACTTCCCGCACAATGCCCTCTACGGTGGGCACCACGTTTTTCTCAAGCTCCGGGCAGTAGGGGATGGGCGTGTCCAGCCCGCACACCCGTGTAATGGGCGCGTCCAAGTAAAAAAACGCCTCGCTTTGGGCGATGATGGCGGCAATTTCCCCGCCCAGGCCCCCGGTTTTGCACGCCTCGTGGACGATGACGGCCCGGGTGGTCTTCTTCACCGACCGGATGATGGCGTCCGCGTCCAGGGGATAGAGCGTGCGGGGGTCGACGATCTCCGCCTCGATGCCCTTTTGAGCCAGCTCCCCGGCGGCGTCCAGCGCAACCTGGAGCATCCGTCCGTAGGCGACGATGGTCACGTCGCCGCCCTCCCGCTTGACATCCGCCTTGCCCAGGGGAATCACATATTCCTCTCCCTCGTCGGGAACCAAGCCCTTTTTGCGGTACAGGAGCTTTTGTTCGAAGAACAGGACGGGGTTGTCGTCGCGGATGGCCGCCTTGAGCAGCCCCTTGGCGTCGCAGGGCGTGGAGGGCGCGACAACCTTGAGCCCCGGCACGTGGCAGAACCACGCCTCCAGGCTCTGGCTGTGCTGTGCGGCGGCCCCGGTGCCGGAGCCCTCGGGGGTGCGCAGCACCATGGGCACCTTCGCCTTGCCGCCAAACATATAGCGCATCTTTGCCGCCTGGTTCACCAGTTGATCCATGGCGATGGTAGTGAAGTCGCTGAACATAATCTCCGCGATGGGCCGCATCCCGGTTACCGCGGCGCCTGCGGCGCACCCCGCGATGACCGCCTCGGAAATGGGTGTGTCGCGTATGCGCTCGGGGCCAAACTGGTCAAACATCCCGATGGAAACGCCAAAGGCGCCGCCGTACAGGCCCACGTCCTCGCCCATCAAAAAAACGTCCTCATCCCGGACCATCTCTTCACACATGGCCTCCTTAAGGGCCTGTGCGTATGTAATCTCTCTCATGGTTTTTCCGCCTCCTATATATGTTGCCCTACGCGTACACATCCTCGGTGATGGAGCTGAGGGGAGGGAAGGGGCTGTTTTGCGCGAATTCCACGGCCTCCTCCATCTGGCGGGTTGTGTCTTTATCCATTGACTCTATCTCTTCGCTGGAAAAGCCGTTTTCGAGCAGGTAAGCGCTCATGCGCTTTATGGCGTCACGGTTGGTTTTCCAGTCGTTGATTTCCTCTTTGGTGCGGTATACGTTGGCGTCGCTTTTCGAGTGTCCCAGATACCGGTAGGTCTCGCAGACCAGGAGCATGGGGCCGTTTTTCGCTACGTACTTGCGCGCCTTGAGCGTCTCCAGATAGACGGCGACGGCGTCGTTTCCGTCAATGCGCTTGCCGGGTATGCCATAGGACATGGAGCGCACCGACAGGTCCTCCACATTGGCGTGGGCTTTCAGGGGGGTGGACATGCCATACAGATTGTTTTCGCACACAAACAGCACCGGCAGCTTCCAGACCGACGCCAAGTTCAGGGACTCGTGGAAGGAGCCCTCGTTGGACGCGCCGTCGCCGAAGAAGCATGCGACGATGCGGTCTATTTTTTTCATTTTGGTGGTCAGCGCCGCGCCCACGGCAATGGGCTGGCCTCCGCCGACGACGCCGTTGGCGCCCAGGTTGCCCCGGCTGAGATCCGCGATGTGCATGGAGCCGCCCTTTCCCCGGCAATAACCGGTCTCCTTGCCCAGCAGCTCGGCGGTCATCCGCTTCAGGTCAATTCCCTTGCTGATGCAGTGTCCGTGGCCCCGGTGGGTGCTGGTGATGAGATCCTCCTTTCGCAAAGCACAGCAAACGCCCGTGGCCGTGGCCTCCTCGCCCACATACAAATGGGTTGTGCCGTGCACCATGCCCATTGAGAAAAAGTAGGCTACCTTTTCCTCAAATTTGCGGGTCAGCAACATTTTTTTATACATTTCCTGCAATTTATCTCTTGTAATTTCCATGGGAGAGCTCCTTTCGCATACTGGTATTTATCTTCTCCCTTAAAAGACGTTGAACCTTCCCGGGGTAAGCCATGGAGGCAGGGGATTGATCGGACCACATCTCCGCCACCAGCAGCCCCTGGAAGCCCTCCGTCTCCAAAAAGGAGAAGAAGTCGTCGAAGTCCACTGTTCCCTCCTCATAGGGGACGCCCCTGATAACCCCCGGCAGCGTGTCCTTCACATGGAAGGCGACGATGCTCTCCCGGGCGCCGCGGATTTCCGCGTGGATTTCCTCTGTGGTGAGCCCCGCGGCGGTGAGATTGCCGATGTCCGGGTACAGCCGCAGCCAGGGGGAATTGACGCGTTCCACATAGCGCTGCATTTTGGAGATGGTGTTCATGAACGGCGTCTCAACGTTTTCTATGGCCAATATGACCCCCCGGCAGGCGGCGTAATGCACCACCTCCCGCAGCGACTCCAGAAAAAGGCGCTCGGTGGCGGGGCCGCGGGGACCGTAAAATTCGTCGTAGCCCGCCAGTTGGACGACCCGCACGCCAAAGCGCAGGCTGAAGTCCACGGCATCCTTGATGAGCGCAACTCCCCGGGCGCGGCACGCCTTGTCCTCGCTGCCGATGGGAAAGCGCCGGTTGCCGCTGAGGCACATGGTGAGCAGGGGCGTGCCTGTCTCAAGGATATCCCGCATGAGCTTTCGGGCTTCCTCGCCGCTCCAGTGCAGCCGGGCCATGCGGCCGTCGGTTTCGTCGATGCTTATTTCCATAAAGTCATAGCCCGCTTCCCTGGCGGCAAGCAGTCTTTCACGCCAGCTCAGCTCATCCGGCAGGGCCTTTTCATAAAGTCCAAGAAAGCAATGCCTCATTGCCATAAAAAAGCCCATTCCTTTCGCTATTTTTGCCCGTAATCCACAAACATGTCCACCGCCTGCTGATTTTGATCCTCGGTCATGAGGGCCGGTGTGCCCGCGCCGCAGGCCAGCAGGTAGGTTTGGGCGGCAGTTTCCATATAAACGGCGGCGTAAAGCGCCTCCTTCAAGGTGTCGCCGATGGTCACAACGCCGTGGTGCTTCAGGATGACCGCGCGCTTGCCCCGGGAGTACTCCACGGTCTGGATACCCATCTCCAGGCTGCCGGGGTTCGAGTAGGGGGCCACATGTACTTCGCCAAGGGT
>Ga0153950_1001454_pt1 | contig 10507 bp, 11 predicted proteins | sample TSNJ034MetaG_FD_104737 | JGI IMG/M metagenome (GOLD analysis project Ga0153950, IMG submission 104737) | Attine ant fungus gardens microbial communities from New Jersey, USA - TSNJ034 MetaG | ecosystem: Host-associated > Fungi > Mycelium > Unclassified | place: USA: New Jersey, Wharton State... | reverse complement strand
GTTCAAGAAGAACTTGATGGGGTTCTTCCTTGGATTGGACTACTACTTATACTATTTTACAGTGGCTGTACTACTACTAGTCCACGATCACATATTCTTCCAGAACATTCTATGATCACTTGACCTTGTCACGTGATCTAATTACCTAAGTTCCCATACTATTTATATCTTAACCCCTTTGTATGATTAAGTGCTCAAATGCATGGGAACTTATTTTCTTTTGGGGGCTCTCATAACAAACTACTATATGGTCTGTGCACTACTCTCCTATACTCATCATGTGACTCCATCATGTGATGTGACACTGTGATATCCTGACTTGTGACTTGTTATGTGTGACATTAGTCATGTGACATTTTCCTGCACTTCTTTCTTGTGTAGTAAGTCTAGATAAGAAAAGAAAAGGAAATAAAAGAAAAGAAATATAAATAATGACTTAGCTGTTTTGCCAAGTCATGACATTGTGAGTGTGTAGCAAGTTGCTCAGCCATTACCACTCTTCCATGGTCCTTTCTTAACCAGAGCAAGAGAATGTGCATCAATAGCATCATTGAATAAATCAACAATTCACCAGCAGTGTATTTATGACACAACTCAATTATTGCTCCAGTCCAACCTGCCCCAAATCACTAAGAAGTGTCATGACTTGGCAAAACAGCTAAGTCATTATTTATATTTCTTTTCTTTTCTTTTTCTTTTCTCTTCTCATTTGGACTTACTACAAGGAAGAAGTGCAGGAAAGTATCACATGTCACATGTCAGGATGTCACAATGGTCACATCACATGTTGATGTCACATGATGAGTGTGGGAAAGTAGTGCATAGACCATATAGTAGTTTTATAAGTAGTACACAGAATCTAATAGGGACTTCATCAAGTTCTCCTTGTCAACTTGGACTTGGAGTGTGATTAAGTCGTCTCAAGCTAAGTTGCTACAAGAAGGTTTTACAACTCTACAAAGTTATATCATCCACTCAGTCCTTGACATGACCCTATCTCATTTCAAACCAGCTGTCATCTCAAAGGCTAATAGGAATGAGGATGCCCTAAGATAGTTATTGCAAGCTCTGGCATTGAACTGCACTATCATCTTCAGTACCTGGTTACAGAAAATCATCGCAGTACATATTTATAACCCACATGACTATTCCATCCCTCAATCAATCAATCCCGCAATCCATACATATTCATAAAAATCTCATATCAATCACCTCACAACAATTCACATCCCCCTAACCTCATCGATAGCCATCCTCAGTCTCTTCAATCCCTCATACACATCCTCCTTAGGACTCAGACTAAAAGCAGCACGAACATACGCTGTCTTGTCCCCATTCGGTAAAAACACCTTACCGGGAAGCGCAAGGACGCCCTTTTCAAATGCAGTGGTTCGAATGGCAGATTCCGAGTCACTAGCTTTGAGGTTATCACCACTGGACAGATCGAGCTTAAACCTATGAGTTTGTCAATAAATGATCTCAGACACAGTGATAGGGAGGGGAGGAGTGGTACAATCAAATGGGAGCAGAGAGGCTCAGACCAAGGTAATCACAGGAGACAAGCGGACGAAAAGCCAACAACGCACCAAAAAAACAGCCCAGCCTCAGGCCGAACCCACTCAGCACATCCATCCAAATATTTCACCATCGCAGCCTGGAAGACATCCCTCTTCTCTCTATAAAACTCCGACACGCGTTCAGCGTGTATTTTCAACCCCTCATATCCCCACGACTCAAGGAGTTTGTGTGCAATGACCTGCGTTAGAGACGGGACTTGCAGATTCGATGTCTGAGTCTGTGATTTTTTTCGGGGAGTGAATCAATATCATATATACGGTGGTCAGAGGCGAATCGAGAAGAAACGTGCGCAGAGTTGTGATCAAGTGGAAACAGTGTGGGATGACAACGGAACGCTTCCCGAAGGACGTAAGAACATGAACCGATATTGATTTCATTTCCTCAAGGGGGTAGATCAAAAGAGAAGTGAGAAGCGTCGATCTCCTACAGCAGGACAAGACCTGCCCTTCCATCAAGAAAAGACGGCGAAACGAGAACGAACAACAACAAGACGACTATCAAAGAAAAACTCACATGTTTCTCGATGACATCATAAATGGCATCAGGAGCACTCATAAACCCAATCCTCATCCCAGCCGAAAGTATCTTGGAAAAACTATCAAACCGCACCACCCTTCCCATTTCCGGTGACACCGTCGTCTCAAGCGAGAAATAAGAAGCAGTACGAGGTTCAGTGCCGTAGTAGAGATAAAAATACGGGTCATCTGAGTAATTCGTCTCGTCATTCAACAACTCGGATAGAGATAAACCCCCGCTCACCTTCGAGAATGATCAGATCAAACTCGCGTGCAAGTTTCAGCACTTGCACTCGTCTGTCAAGAGTAGCTGTCATTCCAGTCGGGTTGCATCCATACTGCACAGCTGATGATGATCTTCATGTAAGACTCGGGCCAAAGGCATGAGGCTTACAGGTACAGTATACAAGATCATAGGCCTCGGCTTGTCTAGAGGCCAATTCTCCAATATGGAGCGGAGGGAAGCGGCTGATATTCCCTGGGCATCGGTTTCCACCTCTAGAGGATGTGTGTGTGTGTGAGAGAGCAACACCTGAAAAAAGGACTCACCTATAAGATCGCAGTGCAGAGCTTCGAAAATAGGGATGACACCGCTGAGAGATATTAGGATGATGTCAAGTGCCTTTTAGCAGATACATACGCATAAACTGGAGATTCGATAAGCACCGGGTCACCATCGTTGACGAGAGCCTGTACAGACTATGAAAAGACCCTCAGCGATATAAATCCATTCCCTTCAGAAAAGCAAAAAGCACAATCCACCTTATAAATCAAATCCTGCGATCCAGTTCCCACACATATACTCCATCCCTCTCCTCGCCTCCTCCCATGACTAAATTCTTGCAAACCATACAACCAATCTCGAAGCGCTTTGATGCCCGCTGTCTCACTGTACTGCAACCCAAGCGACAACTCATCCGAGGTAAGAGTGTAGGTGGTCTCATCTGCAGTAGGTGAGTGGGGAGAACGAGCGGAGAACGAGAGGCTTGTGAGAGGGAACATAGTTGGATTAGGTTTTCCGGCCAGGAAGGAAATGAGGCCAGGAGTTTTCTCGAGTGGAAGGAGTCCCCGAACTGAGCAACGTCAACAAAGTGAAGGGCGAAAGCGTCATAGATATTCAGGCCGATAGTAAATGTAATTTCACGTTGGAGAGAACGCCAATCAAGAAGGTTGTTGAAAGTGGTTAATCAGCGCGCAGCATTATGATCCGAGATGATAATGCAAAAAACCTACTCGGGCTGTTCTTCCGCTCTTTGGCGCTTTGCGATAAGAACGAGGTATAATAATCATCGCTTAACCTCTCAAGTCCTAGAAGTTCCAGGGATTCATCCTCCGCTTTCAACACACACAAAAACGCAAAAAAAAAATATTAACCTGATTCTGTTTTCTTTTTTACGGTTATGAACAACCAGGCTTTAGCTTGACTTGAATCTCGGGAGCTCACCTGAACTGCGTCAGCCAGTTTTCCTGGATTAGGATCATGGGTTGCCGTGGACATGTTGCAATGAAAATGATCACAGATATGATTATGATGACTCGATTGAAGTGCTTAGTGATCCCGATAAAACATTGCCGCTGATCCTCCAGTATTTGGCTACAAGACTTCGAAACCCTCTAAAGTAAATAGAGTCAGAACCTCGTCCCAAGCTTCAAGCTTCAGAAAAAGTTCAGAGTGAAGGCTGGGCATCCGGTACCTCATAACCACCATTGTCGATGCTTCATTTGTATCCCTATTCATATCCAACAGGACCTGATAATGAAGCTCAGTGTAGTAGACAGTCACATGGACTACCTCAATCTTAGATTAGATTAGATTATCTCTCTCTTCCCAAAATTTCATCATCATTCATGCTCCTTGCAGACGAACTGATTCCAGTCCACACCAACTTCTACGGTTCTCTTGGCTCCTCGTTGAATCACACTGAACAGTGGCACCCACTTTGGAAACACTCCATCATTGCCTAGGCCATATCGCTCCTAGTCAGGGACAGAGGGTCACCCCGAGTAGTCTGATCGTCACTCGTACCCGTATGTAAAAGGCAAACAATATAAAAAAAACAGGTACACCAACCACGCACGTGGTGGACACCTTAGTCAATCCCGGACCCTCCAGACCCATTTGTATGAACAGGCCACAAATCTCTATCAGCTCATGCATATGTATCACCAGTCCTGGCCACTGTAGCAACGTTTGTTTTAAAAATGAATTTTCATTCAACTATCTGATAACTCATCTCACAGATACATCATATTTCGAAACAGAGAACCATTTCCCTCGTTGTGACCTCACTTGGGATACTGTCGGTTGCGACCTCACTTGGGGAACCGACAGTATCATTCCATGATCCGGGCCTAGGCCATCTCCGAATTCTAGGTGCTTAGATCACTACAAAGGACCCTGTTTGAAGACCGTTCATGTATCTATTCGGGTAACAACTGGTGCGGAAAGTGTATTGGCATCAACAATGGTGAATGCGTATGCCACAGCGGATACAATTTCTAGAGATACATCGCCTGAAAGTGAATCAACCAAACTGACCAAAAGACATTGTCCTCAATCCAGAACCTGATCTAGATGCTGTACCAGTAGAGGCTGAGCAACGAATTATGGACGGGAGGAAATGTGGCTGTTTTGGAAATTTGAAGGCAGTGATCAGAATAGAAGCTTCATGGGCCTGTCTAAACTATCCAAGTCTTCCAGGATCACTGCACTGCAATCTTGATCGAATTTTTTACTATAAGACGATCTGGCCGATGGCGTGCGTTTTACCATTCTCGGTGTCGCTCATCTTCCGTTCGCTTACGTTTTCTACAATTGGGACTTTGATTTCTCACTTGTTTTATAATTATCAGGATACTTTGCGTTTTGAAATCGAGCCCATTCCACCTATTATATACAAGGAGCGCCTCCTTGGTGTGATTATCACATCACTAGTTCTAGTACGTCACTTGGGGAGGTAAGTCGAGTTGTCTCAAATCCAAATCGAGTTGAAACAGGTCTCCCAACCCTGCAGCAAACTACTGGCAAGGCACTTAGCACTATGGTTGGATTGTTTACTGTCATTGATAGAGGTCGCATCAGGTAAGTAATCAGCTACCCTCATTCTCGTATATCATTTTTTCATTTTCACTCAGTGGCCTATATACTTGTACTGCTAAGTCCACATAAATCTGATTGGCCCAAAATAATCAATCCCTTCGAGTATCAGCTGATCACTTTATGCGCATCCACCAGTCTTATGCTCCTTTTGCTGCTATTTCACCTTGCTCGTGGATTATGGAAATTATATTCTAGGAAGAAGGGCAGATGGTCCATGCGAGTACAGGGCGTGGATAAGTGTAATAATGCAGGATCTGGTCCTGGAAGCTTCTTTGGAGCTCTTCGCCGGCTGGGTCGGGCAATCTTTGGCCAGTATCTTCTCAGAAAGCGCTTCAAGTAAGTTTCCTGCCCACATTTGAGAAGAAGTCATTGATAGTGGAAGGTTTGAGAAGACTTCCGTCCGCATGGCTCGAGGTTTATCAGCACTGTGCCTTCTAGTCATTATTGTGGTGGTAGCCAATTATGTTCTTGTTATACAACCCTTCAGTAACCAGGTATGGGTGCCTGGTGCTCGATATTTCGGCCAGGGGGATCCGTTTCTCTTGACTAATAAGCCATGGCTTGTATCAACGGTAGGTACCTTGATCCAGATGCCTAGAAATCTACACCATCTCATTTGCTGACTAGGCCTTGTATCCACCTCATTCTCAACATATCGATATACGTGCTCATATAAAAGTCTACATAAGTTGGATCGACGTCATAGGACAGGCGCATGAGTTGACATGTCCTGGCTCGTCTGGCCTTTTTCAATGCCCTCTGATTACAGAAGCCATCTTCACTGTTGCAGAATTGTTTATTGGAGCCAACTTCACTGCAATTGCGCTTGCTCTCGGAGATGTTACATCCCTCGAGAAGGATCTAACGGCATGCTTGATGGTGCAGCTCCAATATGGGACAGCTGACAGGTTAGGGGATTCATTCCCGTTATATTCGAGTCAATTCCCGCTATTTCCGAATGTGAACATTCGGGCAACCCTCGCTATGACACACTTACAATCTATGACGAACGAAAATATAGCAGGTCTCGGACTCAAGAAAGTAGGTCGCGATTACATGAAATAATATTTTTCAGTGTCGCTGATTGTAGGACCAGTTTCAAGATTCGTACACGTTCAATATAGACAAAGTATTTTCAGACGCCGACCCACACATCTCAGGGGAAATTTTCTCATCTCTCAGGATCTTCATCCCTGCAGAATCAGACCTAATTCCCGGAATAAACGAACTAGTAAAAGAAGTGAAGACCTCTATTTTAACCGGAGCATCTACACTCGGTGGTCTATGGACATTCATAACCGGTATCTTTTCCCTCGTATTCGGAAGTTCACTTCTCCTAGTCGTATTTGGTGAGTTGCTCTTGTAGATTCATAGGTGGCGGTTGTTGAGATATTTCAGGTATAAAGCCCATGTCGGTATATGGCCTTGTTCATCTACTGCAAGGAGGTCGTGTTTCTTTGGTGGATGGGAGCCCTCTAACTGATGAAGAGCAAGCGCGAACAGTGGCCGTTTTACGAGAGCACCTGATGGATGTAGGAGATGACAATGCAGAAGCCCTAGTGGAGCTGGGCAATGAGGCAGGGATGATCGAACAGGAGATTGATTTAGAGAGGGGATCTGACGGGGTCGATTCACAGAGTCATGGCGATGTAAGGCAAGACTCTTGATTCTGGGTGTGCAGAAGAAGTAGTGCTACTAGCAGTCTCCCACGTATATTTAAACGACAGTCACATGGCCAATCTTAGATTAGATTAGATCATATATCCTCTTTTTTCCAAAATTTCATCATTCATCCACCAATGCTCCTTGCAGACCAGCCAATTCCAGTCTACACCGACCTCTCCACTCTCTACGGTTCTCTCGGTTCCTCACTGAACCACGCTGACCGATGGGACACGCTCGTCCGCGAATTCACTCACCGATTCGGACGACCGCCTGCTTATATCGCTCGTGCGCCTGGTCGCGTCAAGTTCGTTTTTTCTTCTTTCTTCTTCTTTGTTCGAAATATTGCCCCTTCTCATCTACTTTATTTAATCCAGTCTTATCGGTAATATCCCCCTCTGTTCTTCCAATTGGTAAAAACTCTACACATTTAATCAGGTGAACACATCGATTACGCCCTCTTTGGGGTACTGCCAACCGCAATCGAGCGCGATATCCTCATCGCCTGCGCACCCCGCGATATCACCGCTTCTTCAAGCACAGAACCAGAACTACACCACCAACCAGGGAGCGTCGTCGTAGAGAATCTCGATCCCAGATACGGTCGGCGTGTCTTTGCTCCTGGTTTTACTTCATCGTCGCAGGCTTGGGATCTGGATATCGATACGAAGGAGTTGAGGTGGGAGAGTTATGTCAAAGCTGGGTATTATGTGAATTATTTATTCTCATTTCTCTGGATTGTGGTCTGGGCTTATGTTTTTATGATTTAGGGCGTGTTGTCGCACTATTTTCCGACTAGAGATACAGAGCCTGTTTCAGTTGACCTGCTCGTTACGGGGTCAGTTCCACCTGGGTCCGGTGTGTCGTCGAGTGCTGCTATGGTCGTAGCGAGCACACTCGCATTCTTAGCTGTGAACAACAAAGTATGACCCGTTGATCTCACACGCAGCGCAAACTGATGACCTGTCAGCTCGAAACTACACCAGATCACACACCTCTCAGTAAAGGTGACCTCATTATCATGGCAATGGAAAACGAAAAACGTGTAGGCGTCAACAGTGGCGGGTACGTCGCTGCTTCCCTAATTCCGCGCACCTACTCAGTCACACGACAGAATGGACCAAGCAGCGTCGATTCTCTCGATTCCTTTTTCTTCTCTCTACATCACCTTTTATCCGACGCTTCGCGGTTCACCGGTGCCTCTTCCGCGCTCGCATGCATTCGTCATCGTCAACTCTCTCGTCGTGTCTGATAAAGCCGTCACAGCCAAACACAGGTACAACCTCCGCGTTATCGAAACCCTCGTCGGTGCCCGCATATTAGCCAAAAATCTCGGTGTCCACCTCCACGACCATCCAGCGCAAAACAGATATGAAAAGGTCACTTTTAGAGAGGTTTTGGGACGACTTGTGGGCGAGATGCAGGGATGTGGATCGGGTGGTGATATGGGCGCGGAGGCGTTGCTTGTGGCGTTGAAGAGCGTATTGCAAAAATTGACGTGTCTGTTGCCCAAGGATGTGAGTCGGCAGGATTTGGTGGGGAATTTGGGTGTGGGGATGGAAGAGATGGTGGAGATGTCTGGGTTGAGTAAGAAAGCGTTTGACGAGCATTTCTTGAGCTGGGTGGAAGGTGCTTGTCCACCTCTTGCTCCAGGCTTTTGGCGTAACTGACACTGACTAGTTGAGGCGGACCATTTCCAGCTGTACAAACGCGCGAAACATGTTTTTTCGGAATCGCTCCGGGTTTTACAGTTCCGCACGCTTTGTTTGAATTCTGCGGAATCTTCGTCCGCTGTGGAGTTGGAAAAGTTGGGGAAGCTGATGAATGAATCGCAGCGGTCGTGCAAAGAATTGTTTGAATGTTCGTGTCCAGAGTTGGACGAGTTGACGACGTTGTGTAGAGATGCGGGCGCGTTTGGTAGTCGGTTGACGGGTATGTCTGTTGTTTATTTTTCACTGCCAAATAATATTTCTTCTTCAGGTGCCGGGTGGGGCGGTTGTGCTGTTTCGCTGGTCGCTGAAAAAGATGTGGATAGTTTTATTGAAAAAATCAAGGCAACGTATGCTCCGTACAAAGACCTGGACAGCGACAGGTTGAACGAGGCCATTTTTGCCACGAGACCCAGTACGGGTGCCTGCGGTGAGTAGCTGAGTCCTGGGATGGACTGTGACTGATGATTTGCTTTCAGTATACAAGAATTAAGTATAGTGTACAAAGTGATATGCCACGTGATTGAGTAGTTATTTGTGATGTTGAGACCCAAAAAAGTTGGACGGCGATGAGTCGGGTGCTGCGCGGTCTTGTCCGTGTGCGCACCGTTCCACACAGGTATTTCTCTGCGACACAAATCCATTTTCTGCGGTACAGACCTCCTCTGTTTGCTCCGCGATGGGTCAACACAAAAAACTCGTCGCATGAGAATGAAAATGAGAGCGACGAACAGCGGGAAGAAGAAGAGGAACAGGAAGAAGAAGAAAAGGGGCAGACAGGGAGTGGCGAGTCAAATGAACCGCCGGCGTCTTCAGAGTCTCCTCCTGCAGATTCAGAGTCTATAGCCAGACAGTCCGTCCCCGAAGTCTACCCACAGCTCCTGGCACTCCCAATAGCCCGTCGTCCGCTTTTTCCTGGCTTTTACAAGGCCGTCGTCGTGCGCAATCCAGCCGTCGTCGCTGCAATCAAGGATATGATGAAGCACGGCCAGCCCTACCTCGGTGCCTTTTTGCTCAGAGACGAGCACACTGACAGCGATATCATTACAGATCTCAATGCTGTCCACCCTGTCGGTGTTTTTGCTCAGATTACCAGTGTGTTTGCAGCTGCAGGCAAGGAAGAGGAAGAGAAAGACGAAGGTCTTACAGCTGTGCTTTATCCCCATCGTCGGATCAGGATCACAGAACTCGTCAAGGGACGTCTACCTCCTCCCACCAGCGTCCCTGAAAATTCCCAAACTGCTGTTCCTACCCCAGATCCCTTGCAGACGTCTTTTCTCCATAACCATGCCATCTCCATCGCCAACGTCGAGAACCTCCACACGCAGCCTTTCAACAAGGACGACCAGTACATACGCGCTTTCATGTCCGAGGTCGTCTCCGTCTTCAAGGAGATTGCCCAGCTCAATGCATTATTCCGGGACCAAATCACCAACTTTTCCATCAACCAGATTGCATCTAATATTTTTGACGAACCGGACAAACTTGCCGATTTCGCGGCTGCAGTTTCGACGGGCGAGACGCAAGAGCTGCAGGATGTCCTTGAGAGTTTGGTCGTTGATGACCGTCTTCGTAAAGCGCTTTTGGTCCTCAAGAAAGAACTTATTAATGCCCGGCTTCAACACAAACTTGCTCGTGATTTGAATAGTAGGATTGAGAAGCGCCAACGCGAGTATTATTTGACGGAACAGTTGAAGGGGATCAAGAGGGAGCTTGGTATGGAGAGCGATGGGAAGGACAAGTTGATTGAGAAGTTTAGGGAGCGTGCTCAGGAGCTCAAGATGCCCGAGGCGGTCAGAAAGGTGTTTGACGAGGAGCTCGCAAAGCTGCAGGGCTTGGAACCAGCTGCTAGTGAGACGAGCATGACGAGAAACTATCTCGACTGGTTGACCCAGGTAACTTGGTGTTCCTTTTCACGCTCAAATGTCTATATATTATCATTT
>Ga0153950_1001453_pt1 | contig 10508 bp, 10 predicted proteins | sample TSNJ034MetaG_FD_104737 | JGI IMG/M metagenome (GOLD analysis project Ga0153950, IMG submission 104737) | Attine ant fungus gardens microbial communities from New Jersey, USA - TSNJ034 MetaG | ecosystem: Host-associated > Fungi > Mycelium > Unclassified | place: USA: New Jersey, Wharton State... | reverse complement strand
GTTGCTGGTGTGCGGCGGAGGCAGTTGCATGTGCATCTGAGAGCTGAGCGCGTAGAAGGGAAATGGTGGACTCGAGACTGCGGGCGTCAGCCTTGTACTGGTCGAGTTTGTCGAGGGCAGACGTGAGGAGATGGCGAGAGGAGGAGGAGGAGGAGGGCATATGTGATGTGTGACAAATTGTTCAGGGCATCATAACACCTAACCGAAAATATTAGCTTGTATGGAATGTCAACCATTGTGCCTCAGATTTTACATGACATGGATTTAATGTGACTCATGTATTGGGTATATGCACATATGTACATTGATTTCACTTAAAGACTTGAAATCGAAACGTGATGCCTTCTGTTACGATCTTAAACACCGGTGTTCGGGAGTGGAAGACATGTTCGTCGAACCAGAACAAAGTTAAGGCAATCTATCTACTATACAGGTCCACGGTCCGTGAGTCAACACTACTACTGCGACTTCGAGTCATGGCTGTGCTCTGAGTTGTGGGTGAAACGATGTGTGGCAGTGAAGCTCGTTACACCTTCTGCTGGATACATAGATCTGATCGAGTTGGAGTCACTAAGACTTTCATCTGACTAGTATACACCCTGAGGCCAAATGGGCTGTGGGAACGACCATCTATCTATATCCCTTCACCGACAAATGAATATGAATGATTAAATTCAGCATCTCAAGACACCAGAGAAAACAAAAAGCTCCTGAGCGGTCTGCTGAAAAGTCAGTTGAGAGTCGAGGCACGGAGAGTCAGTCACGTAGGATAGGAGCTTTGGGCAGACAGTCCAACGGGTGAGAGGAGAAGCCTGCAAAGCTGTTATTCGGATGTAAGAAAAGCAGTGGAGGCTCCACTAGATATCAAAGTTGTGACTGACATCTTGCTTCTCGAAGACGATCGTGATGAGTATCACACTACTAAGTATCCACTGATTGACACAGAACCGGCGTCCTGAATCGCATTCTCTGCAACTTGAGACTTTGCGGAACCTGTCTGTTACCACAACCGAGTTCCTTCAATCATCATAATTTTCCACCACCCATCTTTCTCAGAGATTTTTGTCAGCACTCAACAGAATAGAAATCAACACTTGATTTACCTGACAACACTATATAATCAAACCATTTTACCCAAATTGCGAACAAAATACCTCCCACTTGTATATCCTATCCCAATGAGTGATCAGCATGGACCAACGCCAGCATTGTATATGTTTGACCTGAAGAACCTTTCAGATCAATTTTACAGCCAAGGTATGCTTATTCCATTGCTTTCGAAGCAACTGCTTAACCCTTTCAAGCTGTTTTTGGTACTTTGATGGTATATGATGCTATCTATCACATCCCTCAACAGGTGAGACTTTCCATCTGTAAACGATGATTCTCTATATCTCTTCTCTTCTAGATTCAGTACCTTCACGGGCATGTTCTCAATTCAATTTTCATTGACTATTACCACTGACATATGAAAACTCAGGAGAAAGTGGTCGAAACTGCATGTCATTTATTTTTCCGTTCTGATAAGCAACTGGTCAGCGCTGATGTAACTATGACTCCCTTACCATATTGAATAAGATAACTGATCAAAACTTCAGAATGAATGCATACAGTACGAGGAAATTATCTCAAGTAGATTGACTTAAATTAACAACTTCACCAGGTGATGATACAGCCTGGGCATCGGTATCAGTAAGCCGTTTCTCTTAATTCACTTGTGAATTTTTATTGACTGGAACGCTTTAGTGGTATAGATCAATTGTCTTTGCTGCTCCACCTGACCTACCCCTTTGATAGGTGCCTTTTTGGATCAACGCTGGCTGTCACGTAGGTTTTATCATGATCCTCAAGGACAAGAGTAGTTGATGTCAATAGCTTAATGACAATGTTCACTTCGTTTGCAATGAAGATTCTGCTGGTTCTACGCATCCGAGCAGTTTGGAACAAGAACTTCGTTGGTGAGAGATCTAGAAACATGTACTAATGGACTTGGTATATTGATAATTTTGATTCTAGTCACACTCATTCTGCATTTTATAACGGCAGGTGTGTTTTGCAGAATTTTATTTCTGATCAATAGAGAATGACTGATGGTCGAAATTAGCTGAGGTCCTGGTAGGTTTTAAGACATTACAATACTTACCTACCAACTTATCTCATTTTACAGGCTGCGCTGTCTTTAATGATATTTAGCGTATATTCCGGTTCAGTTTCTGGAGTGCGGGCTCCTCTGCACGGTTGCTATAGTAGATCATCACACCTGGAAAATATACAATACACTCTTGCTATCACCTTCTAGTACGTTTTCAGTATATTTCATCTGCTAACTTACACATTTCTCCTCACACAAAAAAGCATTGTCAGGGCTGCAACAACGACAATCGAGATCCTCTTGACTTTTATCAGGTTTATCATGACGTACAAAACACAGATGGTTTTCGGTGATGGGATACGCAGCCGTATTTCTCACATGAAAACCTCCACCCGTTTATTATATGTGTTTTACCGCGACGGAACACTCTTATTCATACCGTGAGTCCAAATGTGCAAATTTTCTATCTAACTGATTGCCTGTCTAATTCAGTCTCTTGGGTAAGCCTAGACTACAAAACGGGTGGGCTATCACTTATTCTTTTCAAAGTCCACTTAATCCTGTATGTTATTTCCGACCTCACCGACATTTCTACGACTTTAGGGGATATTCTAGACTAGTAAGTTGTTATTTTTTCTGGTCTTCCCCTTACTACCTCTGGTTATCAGTTCTTCATTCTTCATTAATTCCTTTATTGTGAGCTGAGATACTGCCTTGTATCACTATTACCACTAATTCATTTGTTGCTCAGGTATCGCGGTTGATACTTAATTTGCTGGAAGCAAACTGTCCTTTAGACGAAAGTATCTGTTCTGATACAGTGGAAAGCATAAGGTTCCATCATACAGAGTCCAGTAGGGACACTGAAGCAGATATTTCGCGAGGTGATGGAGGAGCTATATCCCTGGGTGAAGAAATACATGAAGAGGGAAGATAATGGAGAGGACATCTGGTGGTGTTCATCCCAGTAGATAATGTTGGATGTAGATCGTTTTTCGTCCGTTAACCTTCCACCGTATGATTAGCGAGTTGTGTGAGGGGGCTGATACCAGTAACACGGGGAGATCAGAAGAGGATCACGATGACTCGAGAAATCTGCGATGCCCCAGTTATATTCACGTATGAGACAATATAATCAATTGACAATGGATATTGCCACCTTGTGATGTGAAGGGCGAGGGTTGTATGCTTTTGGAAATGTGACAAATAGCAAGGGTTGCCTGTTATGGAATATTGTTTTGGGATTTCCAGTTCAGGATGTCACGTGTGACGAGTAGGACTCTTTTCATGGCAGATGCGATACGGTGTGTGTGTGGCAACCAACTCGACGATGGCTTTTCGATTGCTTGTGACCAATGTTCTCGCTGGGTTCACGCTGCCTGCTTTGGAATTGTAGACCCAAAAAACGTCCCCGATGTTTGGAAATGTTGGATATGCTCTCGCAGTCGCAAACCACGACGACAACGTCCTCCAGACGATGAGCCCGCTACTCACGCTTATGTCCCCATTACCGCAGACGACGTCCCAGATGCGGAGGTCCGCCTCAGACTCCGTCAGTATGGCCAGGCTTGGCGGGGGCTTTGTGCCCTCAACACAAATACTGCTGCTGCCTCCAAAACCGCCCTCCGTGCCACCACCGACGATGACCACGGCGTTCGTCCTCCAGGCTATCGCCTCCATGCTAATCAGGGCATTAAGGAGAATGAGCTCCTAGCCCCTCTCAGGTCCAGGATCATCCCCTCCTCTGCTTATCTCCTCGACTCCCTCAACGGCTACGCCCATCTTGGCATGCCAAAACCCTTTGTCCATCTCATAGGTCCTCCCCTAGACCTTGCCCTCGATTCCCGCATTTGCGGCAGCGACGCCCGGTTTGCTCGCAGCGGGTGCAGGCCCAATGCTGTCGTCCGTCCCTGTCTCGATCCAGACTCTTCCTCCCTAACCTTTGGCGTCTTTGCCCTTCGTGATCTCAAGCCTGGAGAAGAGGTCGTCCTTGGCTGGGAATGGGACGATGCCAATGTTGTTCATTCTCTCCCCGCTGTCATCCAGTCCCCCACCCTCTTCCCGTGCGTTCAAGCCCCTTCTTCCTTTTTTTTTTTTACCTAATTACCTTCATCAGGCAATCTCACATTCATCGCCTTCGACGTCAACTCTCCAACTTTCTCCATGCCCTCTCCTCCACCTACACCACCTGTGCCTGCGGTGTCAATGCAACCCACTGTGCCCTCACTCAGATCGCTGCCTTTGTCGACGCTGCAAACCCCCATCCTTCCGATCTTGGCCCTCTTGTCGGCACTCAACGCGGCTTCCGCACAAGAGAGCGTCTTGTGTCTGCTAGCGGCATCGGTGGCGTCGAGATGATCCATCCCCCAGAGCCTGGTCCTCCTCCAGATGAACACTGCATTCCCCCAAAGCTACGGAAACAATGGAAACGTCTTCGACCTCCTCGATCACCTCAACTACCTCAGTCACTGCCTCAACACCCTCAGTCATCCCCTCGGCCACTACACTCGCCACCTCCACCACTAGTGTCAATGTCTCGACCACCATGCTCTCCACTGCCACCACCGCCCTCGCATTCTCCGCCTCCACAACCTCATTCTCCATCATGTTTGCCTCACTCTCCATCCCACTCTCCATCTCGTACACCACTCTCCCCAGCCTCTACCACTATTACCACTCCCGCCTCGTCTGACTTTTCTCCCCTCTTCTTCTCTCATCCTTCATCTGTCCCTGACAAAAAAGTCAAGATGTCCTTGAAGGATTTCGCCGCTCGCAAGAGGAGGCAGCGCGCAGAAGATCGAGAAGAGGGTGAATTGGTCGAGGACTTCAAGACTCCCGAGTTGAGTACCGTCTTGTCCTCCTTTGATTCCACTTCTGTGCGTTTCTCGTCTTTTGTTTCTTTGCTTTCCCTTTTCATCATTTTTTATTTTTCCAAAGGACGATGCCCCACGACCATGGACTTTATTTAATCGGCCACAGGTTGACATTACACCCGACTCCGATGAAAAGCAAAGGAGAGCTGAACAAGAGTGGTTGGACACTCAGAGAAAGGAAAGAGAGAGACTTGAGGCTGTCAGACATGACCTCGTTCTACAAGATTTACAACCTATCAAATCCGATTTTCCCTTTGTCAATTCGTCATCTGGAAAGCTAATTCCTGTTCCGACTGGTCCTAGGTCGACAACATCATCGACATCATCATCGACATCACCATCAACAAGGAAAGGTCCCCCATGTGCACCTGCTGCTATGAGGAGCGTTGGTCGTTGACATTCTCGCTTGTTTTTTTGTGCTTATCGAGAAATAAATTTCTTTGGTCGCAGTTGGTGTACCTGACGACACTTTGGAACTCATTTTCGACAGAATGCCAATACGTTTATTTGAACTGGGTACAAGACTTGTGGCTACTCTGCTCTGGTGTTGTTCCGATTCCGGGTTCGGAACATCATGTTCGAGTTCAAGCCTTCCAATTTTCAAGTAAATTCACGTTGATACTTTGGTCAAGTGAAGGCAGTCAAGGGAATGACCTCATGGGTGTAAGGCATTGGAGCCGATATAGATGTCATGATTTAGGGTGTCCACATGATAAAAATTACAATCAAGGATGTCCGTCCATATCTGAAACATTGATTGTTTAACCCAATTGGTAGTCTAGAGGGAAGCCAATTTTTTTATGTTCCATGGACTAAAATGATCAGAATGTCTCCAAAAGTATAATCAATCTATAAATGTGAATATTTATTGATTCCTGTTAGGGGACCTCTCTCCTGTCAAGACTGGATGGGTGGGTGGCCAGAAAGTGGTTTGTCTACTACTAAAATTGACACACAATTCCCGTTGTTTGACACAAGTCTATTTAGTGAGTTTTGACTTACATCATATTGTTTCAATTTCTTTCTGTTAGGTTATTGACATGTTTAGCATGTGCACTGAAATAGTTTGTGTTAAGACTGTAGACCACAAGGTGAATATGCATTTTGACCTTGAGCTTATATCAACACTTGATATTCCTTCACCCCTCTACAAAGGGTTTGGTCAAGATTTTCAGAAGGGTTATATTAAAAGTGAAGGATACAAGACTTATGTTGTACTCTTCAAGAGTGTTCAAAGACAGTTAAGAGAGTTATGGAGTATAACCTTAAGATTTAGAGGAGAGAACTCAGAAAGAGAGAACTTGCCATTTCCTCTCTTTCTGACCTATATTTATAGTAATTCTACATTATCATATTACTACCTAATGTATTACTACTTGTTACATTGGTAACAACTTGAGTTAGAGTCTATAAATGTGTTAGTCCAACAAATCTCCAAATAGTTCTAAATGCTATAAGCCACCTTGGCCATAATAACTTTTATTTCTTTATTCCTTTTATCTTTTACTTTTATTTTCTTACAATTAGATAATAAAGTCACATGACATGTCACAGTCATCACAATTCATCATATGATATAGTAAATTAGTTGTTATATCATACTGTCATATATGTAAGGGAACTCTACCAATGCTACCCCTGGAACATTAGACTAACCTCCTGGAGCAACCCTGTACCTAATTAAATATTACTATGTAATATTTAATTGCCTCTAGCTCAACTTGGCAACTCTTGACCCTAGCTGACTAGACTGTAGGATTGGAGATGGACAAACTATAATAGTATATATATTGTAGAGTATATCCCTAGGAGCCTCATCCTAAACTCTAAGGATTCTCCTGGAGGTAAGTTGTAATGTACTTAGAAGTGTAATACTAAGAAGGATTCTCCTAGAGCCTACTCCACTCTAGTCACCCTTATAACATGTCTGTCACATGACTAGGAACATTCTAGTAGATTTTGTTAGATCATGAGTAGGTTAGGATTAGTAGCATAGACCATGTGTAAAAGGTATAAGTAGCCCAAATCTAAGAGGAACTCTGTTGAGTTCTCTTTGTTCATCCCAAATAAAAGACAACTCAGTTCTAGAGTTAGCTCAACCCAATAGTTGTACTATACTAAAGCTTATAAGAGGTCCATGAGTCCCATAAATACCTTGGTAATTAGTCCCAAAGTTCCTAGCAGGTCCATTTGAGATTAGGCTAATCATGTTAAGATTTCAACTAGAGCCTTATTGTGAGGGCAACCAGAATAGAGTGTCTCTCAAAGAATCCTCAGTTACAATTACAGTCTGGAGTACATTACAACTTACCTCTAGGAGAATCCTCAGAAAATGGAATAAGGCTCCTAGAGGGGTAATTTATACTATATATACAAGTTCCCTTATTACAGAATATCTTAGCAGTTAGGATCAGGAGTGAGGGAGCTAGCTGTCATAGTCCTCTGTAACACATGGTCTCAACAGTCTCATATGAGAGCTTTGTTACATTATTTATACCTGTTCCTCACTCTTTGTACCAGTTTGTCAAACACCTCAGTTATAAGCTAGCAGATTATAGTTAGTACTCTAGTTTTGTTCTCCACTTAGTAAACTCCTTCAGAATCCATTCTTTCAATTGTTTGTACTCTAAAGTGACTATATTAACCAAGTGAGGACCTAGTGTAGAGGTTGGTCCAATCCACAAGTTGAGATCAAGTATCACAAATGGCCACTTACTGATTTGTGATTGGTTGATTTAGTAATCAAAGAGTGAAGTTAAACAAGCAGTAAAAGATGTTGTTAAGTCTGAAGTTTAATTCTCAGACAGAAAGTCCTTATATACTGAATGTAATAGTCTGTGCACCAGAATAGACTATTACATGTTTACTACCTATTGTTCTATATATGGTAGTGCTATTGTTCTTGAAATAGAGATAACCTAACCATCTTAGGACAGTCCTTTGTTCTATTCAAGGACAGATGATAATCTATAGATAATATATCAGTATCATGTACAGACACTAAAGATCTTGTATTTTTATGGGATTTTATTGTCTTGGTGTTATAAAACAACTCCCAAGAAGAAAACTATTTCTTGCACATTTATCAACTTGATGGGAAATATCCAAGAATACAATGTGGGAAAGATATAAATAGTGTGGAAAGGATTATGTAAGATAGATAGCTCTTAGTAAGGGTTATATAATTGTGGGAGACAGGTATACAGACCAACCAATATGTTATGAGAGCCCCAAAAGGGGAATAGTTTCCCAAGCATTTAAACACTTGATCCAAAACCTCAAGATGTACAATGGGGTCAAGATATAAATAGTGTGGGAACTAAGGTCACATGACAAGGTCAAGTGATCACAGAATATTCTGGAAGAACATGTGATCATGGACTAATAGTACAGCCACTGTAAAAAAGTAGTATAAGTAGGAGTCCAATCCAACAAAGAACTCCATCGAGTTCTTCTTGAACATCCACCTAGGATGATCACTAAGGACATTCACTGTCTATTGATAACACAATATTTGTATAAGTACCTAGAGGAATCCAATGGAGAACTCTATTGAGTTCTTTCTAAACAACCACCTTGGTTGAGCTCTAAGTCTTCATGACCTTGCACTAACACTTGGGGTCTATTCATAGGCAAAAGAAGTGTATTGAAGAGAGCTTCACAATATATATTGAAGTGAATGATTATATCCAGCAGTTCTCCAGATATCAACAATTTAGTGTTTAGTACCTTAGTTGTCACTGACTGATCTTGTTAGGATAGACTCCAGGAAAGGTTTTTTGGGTTTAGCCTCAACAGTTTAGCTGTGCCAACCTCTACACTTGCCCTTCTAAGTATTTTAATAGATTATATTCAAGAGAAGAGATTAGGTTAAACAGAGGATGGAGTTTTCCTAAGGAAGAACAAAACTAAGGTAATTCTAACTAGTGATACTGTTAAAACCCTAGACCACAAGGATGAATATACACTTCAACCTTGAGTCTATATCAACACTTGATATCTCTTCACCCCTCTATAAAGGGTCTAGTTAGGGTTTTTAGAAGAGCTATATCAAAAGAAAGAGTATTCAGACTTTCATGTTAGTGCAAGGTTGTGAAGACTTAAGGCTCAACCAAGGTGGTTGTTCAGGAAGAACTTGATAGAGTTCTCTGTTGGATTGTACTAGCTATTTATACAAATGTCTATTGGTCTGTGTACTTGTCTTCTACAATCACATGACCCTTACTAATAACTATACATATCTTACATTATCTTTCCCATGCTAATTATATCTTTCCCATATTGTATTCTTGGATGTTTCCTATCAAGTTGATGAACACACAAAAAATAGTTTTCTTCTTTGGAGTTATCTCATAATATGGCTCCCTTCAAGTTTTCTTATTCCAAGGAATTTTTCCAATGTCTCTAGTTTTCCTTCTATTTTTTCTCCCTCTGCCTTTTGTATTCCTTATTCAACCACCCCCATAATACCTTAGCTGTGAACCTCCCTGGTAGTTCTCTTGAGAACTCTTTTTTATTGTCTTCTTCTTCCTATCATCTTACTTCTTCAGTCTTTTCCCTGTACTTCCTCTCAAACTCTTCAACCAGTTCCTTTATATTTCCCAAATTTTCCCTGCTTTCCCAAGTGTCTCTCTCCACTGTGTACCCCTTCCATCATACCAAAAATTTCTCTTTTTCTCTAACTATCCTCTTATTCAGTATTCTTTCTACCTCAAATTTCTTCTTCCCTTTGATAATGACCAGTTTTGGTGGGGTCTTCTTCTATCCTTTCATCTGAGGCTTGTACAATTGTACTCTACTTATATTAACTACAGGGTATATATCAATAGAATTTGGTAATTCTAACTCTATAGCATTGGTCAAGACAATTCTCTTTACTTTGTATGGACCTACAAACCATTCTGTTAACTTTTCTGATCTCCTTTCTATCCTCTGCCATTTTAAGTCCTTTGTACTTAACAACACTAAGTCCCCAACTTTATACTCCTCCTCTTCTCCTCACTTCCTGTCTACATACTTCTTTATCTCCTTCTACACTTTTTCTGATACTGTTTTTGCTTCTTCCTGAATTTTCTTTATTCTCTCTACAAATTTCCCTACTGCTTTGAACTTTCTCCTCCTTCTTTCTTCAAATCCCATTCTCAGATCCTGACCATAATTTACCTTGAAAGGGGATACTTTTATAGCTGAATGGATTTTGTTGTTATATGCAAATTTAGTAGTTTCCAACCAGTCTTGTCATTGCTCCTGTCTATGAAGATCCTCAGATATTGTTCTAACTTCTGATTGATCTTCTCTATTTGCCCATCTATTTGGGGATGATAGGTAGTCAACAGTTTTGTTTGGATCCCTAACAATTTATTCAATTCCCTCATCATTCTTGCTATAAACTACACCTCTCTATCCAATATAATGCTTTCTGGAAGGCCATGCAATTTCCAGACATGATCCCTGAATAACCTAGCAAGTCCTTCTGCTGATTTTTTCTCTATAGTTGCTATGAAATGTATTATTTTACTAAATTGGTTGCAAACCACTAGAAT